>OJBM01000215.1_pt1 | contig 21462 bp, 20 predicted proteins | sample 1591061 | NCBI WGS metagenome assembly OJBM01 (sample SAMN05416872, study PRJEB24817) | seawater metagenome | isolation source: Sea water | place: Canada:Atlantic | collected 2013-11
ATTAAAGAGCTCCCTGGCAATAGCACTGTTAATTTTTAAGTACTGGTCCAATATCATGCCAAATTGTCTCAATGTAAATATGTGAACAATGCATCTCTTAACTATAGGGTAACGAGGTTTACGGGCAGGTATTACATATATCAATTGGTCTTTAAAAATAATATCTTTAGTATCAAGTAGAATAAGTGTTGAAAACGGCCTCACGTTTTCCATTGCGATGATAGGCGTGAACAGGGATTATCAATTTGCAAAGTCTGTAACCATGCTTATTTGGACGGCTAATAGTTAACAGGGGGCTTTTAATGTTTACTTTTATAAGTGGCTTTTCGAATCAGTGCAGAAAATACCGCTGCATACAAACTTGAATTTAGGGTCACCTAAGCCAGATTACGAATTAGGTGCCCAAATTTAATGGTTTGTAATTTGTGAAAATAATTTAATGAGTAGGTGCTGCCTCAAGTGTATTCTTTACTTTAATGGCGCGCTTCATTAAAAACCCAAATAATTTTACCGGCCAAGATCTTGGAATTAAACGATTTTCCCAAGCATAAAATTTATTAATGAAACCCGGTACCACGGTGGCTTTTTTACCTAGAGCGTTTAAACCTACTCGGGCCACCACTTCTGGTCGGTGTTGGGTGATGGGGATTTTATTAAAATTCACGTTCATATTTTGAGTCATGGTGGTTTGGGTGAGGCCTGGGGATAGCACCGTTACATCTATGCCTAGCGGTTTAAGTTCTACGTTTAACGCTTCGCCTAATGACAAAATATAAGCCTTACTGGCGGAATAGTTGGCCACTTGGGGGACGCCTTGATACCCAAATAAACTGGATAATAACAAAATGCCGCCTTTGCCTTTTTTAGCGAAGCGCTTGGCAAAAATATGGCTTAATTCCATGGGGCTATTAACATTTAAGGCCAGTAGATTTTGCTCATTTTGAATGGGGGTGTCGATAAACTCTCCAGTGTTTTCTATGCCAGCATTGGCCACCAGTAAGCCAATGTCTAGGTGGGCGGTTTTGTTATTTATTTCAGTACTGCTTCCAGGTTGGGATAGATCTGCTGAAATGCTTAATACTTCAATGCCGGTATTTTCTAACTCAGATTGCAAAAGCTGTAGGTTTTTTTGATTACGAGCCACCGTCACCAAGTTAACCCCTTGCTTGGCCAACTGTAGGCTAATGGCTTTACCTATACCAGTAGAGGCACCTGTGACCAATGCCCATTTTCCGTAGGCTTGTTTAAAGTTTTTCATTTTTTGTATCCTGTTTTAATTAAAAATAAATTGATTGGCGTCTGAGAATTAGGCCTGAACATGATTGCTTGGAGAATTTGTTGTGTTGTTATTTTGCTGGTGGTGAATGTATTGCCTAGCCAGTAAACCTAGATAACTGTTGCGTTGTGTTAAAAACACCATTAACTGCTGAGGGTAGTGCTCACTGACGGCTTTTTTAACCGAAGGGCGCACTTGCAATAATTTAGCCCAGTGGGAAATGGCCTTTACGTTTTTAAAAAAGTGCAGCTGGGTTAAAGTTTCAACAACCTCTAAGTATCTGAATGCCGGTGCGAAGGCCGCATCGACCAGTGAAAAATTTTGGCCATTAAAATACCCTTCAATTTTCAAGTGACTTTCTAATGTTTTCCATTTGTCATTGAGTGAGTTTTCGGCCATATGAAAGGATTTTTCATCAGGGGCGTTATAAAGCTGACCTATGTTGTTTAGGGTGTGAGAGGCGAATTCCACCCATGCTTTTTGATGGGCCTTTTTTAAAGGGTCGTTATTTAATAGTGTCCCGTTATTGGCTTCGTTTAAATATTCACTGATCACCGCTGATTCAAATAAAACGGTGTCATCATCAATCACTAAAACAGGCACCTTGCCCAGTGGGGATATTTTCTTAAACCAATCGGGCTTGATGGCCAGATCAATATCAATGCGTTTATAAGCAATGTTTTGCTCTTCAAGGGTGATAATTGCCCGCTGCACATAGGGGCATAGTAGGTGACTGATGAGCGTGTATTGAGGGTGTGCCATGATGAGCGCCTGCCTATTGCTTGAGTTGATGTAGCCATACTAGGGTGTGCGAGATAGATTATAAATAATCGTTTTAGCACCTCACTTGTGCAAAAATGCACAATCTGACTATATTGAGTAACAGGCACCTAGGCATGCTTTAAAGGCGGGAAAATGAGCAATACCATGAATTGGGATGATATGCGTTTTTTTCTGGCGCTGGCCAGAACAGGCACGGTGAGTGCCGCTGGCCGAGCGCTATTAGTGAAGCACACCACGGTGGCCAGAAGAATCACAGCATTGGAACAGCACCTAAGCACGCGATTATTTGATCACTCAAAAGAGGGCTATGTCATGACTCTAGCAGGGGAGGACCTGTATGAGCATGCCCTAAACATGGAGACCCTGGCCCATGCCATAGACCGGCGCGTATTTGGTTTAGACAGCCAACTAAGTGGCCCCCTTAAATTAACCGCCTCTTATGATGTGCTTACTCGATTGGTGATTCCTCACCTTGGGTTGTTTAGTCGTGCCTATCCAGCCATAGAATTAGAATTACAAGGCAGCCAGTTGCTGGCGAATTTAAATGCCCGCCAAGCTGACATTGCCCTGCGTTTAACCGATAAACCCCCAGAATATTTAGTGGGCAAAAAAGTGTTGAATTTAAGGCATGGCATTTACGCAAGTGATGAATATTTACAAAAAAATCCAGCCTCTCATAGCTTGATTATTTACAGCGATGAATCTGGGTTGCCTCAATGGGCGCAACAACATTTTAGTGATGCAAAAGTGGTGATGCGTGTTGATGAAGTGAATGCCATGCACGCTTGTGCGGCGCAAGGTATGGGGCTGGCTAGGCTGCCTTGTTTTATTGCCGATCTTGACCCCACCTTAAAGCGTTTGGATGTGGCGTTAATACCGTCTACTTGGGGTGTGTGGGTGTTAATGCATGTGGATTTAAAAGCCACGGCCAAGGTGCGAGCCTGCAAAGAATTTATTGAAGGCATTATCGTGCAACAAAAAGCGTTGGTAGAAGGGGAGGCGTCGGATTATTTTAAATAATGTTTATTTTTTGTTTCGGGCATGGCGATGTAATCAGTCGCCATGCCAACGATAAGTTGTTTTACAGTTGAGAAACCGGCTCGTCTTCTATAGGTGATTGGCTCACGGTTTCTTGATTTTGTCGCCACCATGGCGCTTGGGGTGTGTGTTGGTTTAACGCCCAGCGCTGACCAATTTGAGGGGTGGCCAATACTTGGCTCTTTTGCTGGGCCAGTTTCATGATGCGCTCAAAAGGGTCGGTCCATTCATGGAATGCTAAATCAAAAGTGCCGTTATGAATGGGCAACATGACTTTTCCTTTTAAATCCACATGGGCCTGCATGGATTGCTCTGGTGTCATGTGTACGTGTTGCCAGCTGCCATCGTAAGCGCCGTTTTCCATCATGGTTAAATCAAAGGGACCGTATTTTTCACCTATGTCTTTAAAGCCAGAAAAATACCCTGAATCGCCACTGAAAAATAAATTGTGCTGTGGGGTGTTAATTACCCACGAAGACCACAGTGTACTGTTACCATCGCTTAAACTGCGCCCAGAAAAGTGATTGGCAGGGGTATTAACCAAAGTAATGTTGCCTATCTTTTTTTCTTGCCACCAATCCATTTCATGGATTTTTTCCTGTGGTACTCCCCAATCCAAAAGATGCGAGCCCACCCCTAACGGCACATAAAATCCGCCCACCTTCGGGTGAATTTGCTTGATGGTGTTTTTATCTAAATGGTCATAATGATCATGAGAAATGATCACCCCTGTGATATTTGGTAAAGCTTTTACATCAATGGGTGTTGGGTGAAAACGTTTTGGACCCGCCCACTGCACAGGGGAAGCGCGCTCAGAGAAAACCGGGTCGCTCATCCATAATTCGCCATTAAGGGCCATTAAAATAGTGGAGTGCCCTAAACGATAAACGGCGGTGTCTTTTGATAAATTAGCAGTGATGTCTTGGGCGGTAATGGTGGTGATGGCAATGGGTTGCTTAGGCTGCGTGTTGAATTTATCTTCAAAGAAAAATCGTTTAGCAATACTAAGCGTCTCCCCTAAACTTGGCTTTTTAAAAGGTTCGGTGTTAATGAACTCCCCATCTTTAAAATGGCTAGAAGCTTCAATATTGGCCTGATTAAAATGGGTCGAGCAAGCAGATATTGATAACGCCATGATCAAGGCTCCTGTGAGGGAAAGTACGTATTTAAGTGTGTGCATTTGAGCTACTCTTTAAAACTACACTTTGCAGTTTACTTTTAAATTTCAAAAAGTACACTGCGAAGTGTAGAATTGATTGTTCCAAAGCCAAGTTAAGTAAATGTAGTCCGTTATGACCACTTTAAGCGCTCGAAAAAAGGCGGCCATTATTGATGCTGCCATCGACCTATTTCAAAAGAATGGCTTTCAAGGCACCAGCATGGATGCCATCGCTCAACTGGCCCAAGTGTCTAAGCGCACGGTATACAATCATTTCCCTTCCAAGCAAGCGCTGTTTGAGCATATCGCTCATACTGTATGGCAGACGGCTAATCAGGCCAGCAAAGCCTGTTTTAAGTTAGAGGAAGACTTAGAGCCACAATTAATGGCTTTGGCCCTTCAAGAGTTAGCCTTGGTGGGGGACGAAAGTTTTTTACGATTATCAAGGGTGTTAATGGCTGAATTTATTCACGAGCCAGCCATGGCCCAAGCGATTTTAGAGCGGTTTAGCCAGGAAGAATCTTCTTTAACTCAATGGATGCAACAAGCGAAGCTACATGAACGACTAAACATTGCAGATGCCGAGCAAGCCGGAGCGCTGTTTTACAGTTTAATTAAAGCTCAAGCTTTTTGGCCACAAATTATGTTTGGCCAAGCGACAATTCCGACATCGCAACATCAAACTTTTGCTCGGCAGGTTTGTACTATGTTTCTAGCGGTTTATGGAAAAACAGAAGCGCTGTGAAAAAAGCCCCAAGGTTTGGGGCTTTTTAAAACGGGAACATTAGAAGTTATATTGGGTGCCAAGGCTTACGAAACGAATATCATCTTCGCTGACAATGCTGCTGTCTGTTATGGCGTCATCTAAATACACATAGCCTACTGCTGCTTTCACGTCCCAGTTTTTATTAAAGCGATATCGCCCGTCAACGGCTAACGCTAGGTTAACAGCGCTTTTCCCTTCGTATTCGGCTCGGTTGCTAGTGGCTTCGCTTTGCGAGACCCCATAGAAATGGTTAACTCGGTCCTTGTCTTGCCAGATAAGGGTAATAGATTGGTTGAACTGCCATTGCTGCATATTAAAATCAAAAATATATTGAGCCTCGGCACGGTTACCGTATTTTTCACTGTGTAAGTCGCCAAATAATTTCACTTTCGCTAAACCCATATCACTTTTGTGTCGAAAATAAATACCGCCGTCGGCAATGGCATCGCGTTCTTTCAAGCCAATTAACGCACTGTCATTTTCGTAAGTATCATCATCTTCTAAATAACTGGTTTGGCCACTGATTAATACGCCCCCAGAAAACTCGCCATTATGGGTTTTACCTGAACTTAATAATTTAGCCCCCAGTTCGCCGTCTTTTACAAATACAATGTCGCCTCGATATTCAAGAATTGGTAATAATAAATGGATGTTGTCGCCATCTTTATAAATATTATTTAAGCTAAATGCCATGGCACCGACTACCCATTTACTGTCGCTGTCCCCAGGAGTCAGGCCGTCACTTGATAGTGCATCGGCGTTTGCATTAAAAGATAAAAAACAGCTAAGGGCTGAAACAAGAGATAAATTAAACAAAGAGTAAGTTTTCATAGTGGGCCTTGTAAGTATCATAGGCCCAGCATTGGGCTCTATGGAAACGATCTTACTCAGGCAGGTTGAACCTAGGCTGACGGGATGCTTAACCTAGGCTGAACACGCTAATTATTTTTCTATTGATCGATGTTTTCTCGACACTCGTATTGAATAGTCCAAGGGTTGTAGACAAATGTGTAAGGGGTTAATGAGGCGGAAGCCAATACATTAGGGGCGCTGAGTTCAATGGTGATTTTCTCCCATTGCTTATCATCACAATAATAAGTGGTGTTAAAGGGTTTGCTTAATTCCACTAAGCTAAATACCGCATCATGATGCCATTGTTCTCTGACGATGGTATCCCCTACGGTGGGACCATTAACAAAGTTCATGGTGCTGCAGGCACAAATACTTAAAATCAGTATCAATAACAGACAAACTTTCATGATTTGTCCTCCTGTGTTTCACACCAAACCCGTGCCGTTCTAGGGGCATAGATTCCTAGGGTGAATATGATGGACAGTGAATCGGTAAAAGTATTAATGGCTTGCATTTGCTTGACGGCTTTTCCTTGGCAAATTTCACGGACATTAATATCGTGCTCGCCTTTAAAGCCCCACCACCAATAAACGTAACTTTTTTGAAAAGTGGCTGCTTTATGGTTTTTGGCTTGGGTATCGGTGCGTAAAGTCACCGACGAACAGCCCAGCATAAAAAAAATAATGGTCAATATGAGGAAGCTGCGAATCATTAGCTTGTCCTTGTGGGGAAAGTCATGGTGAATTTTGCTCCACCCATGGTTGAGCGTGAGAGTTCAATTTGGCCCTGATAACCATCTACAATATTTTGCACGATGGCCAGACCTATGCCTTGCCCTTGGTTGGTTTCATCAAGGCGTTTACCGCGATGAAATATACCTTGGCCTTGTTCTTGGTCTATGCCGTTTCCATCATCTTCAATGGCAATGACCAGTGAGTGCTGTTCTTGGGACACACTTACTAAAATTTTGCTTTTAGCATGTTTAAACGCGTTATCTAATAGGTTGCCAAAAATTTCCATTAAGTCGTTTTCATCCCCTAAAAAATGTAGGTCTTGCCCTACATGGTATTGGGTTTTAATGGATTTTTCTTTGTATAGCTTATCCAAAGCACTGAGCACTAAATTCAATGTGGATTGTATATTAGTGCCTTTTGACAGTAGGTTATGGCCCGAGATAACGGCGCGACGTAATTGATATTCTATGGTGTCATTTATGCGCATAAAGGCGCTGTGAATAGTGGTGTTGTTGGGAATGTTTTCTAATTCAGATTTAATTATGGCAATGGGCGTTTTTAAACTGTGTGCAAGATCAGCCATGCTGCCACGGTATTTTTCACGTTGGCAGTGTTCCTTTTCAATGAGGGCATTCAAATTTTTAGCCACCCCTGAAAGTTCTAGTGGATAGTCTTGTTGGAGCTTAGCTTGCTGGCCTTTTTCTAACTGAATGATTTCTTTTTCCAAAGTATGGATGGGTCTAAAGGCCAAATTAAGCACCCAAAACTGAATGCTTAACAACATAAAGGTCATGATAAAAAAGCCTACTAATAATCCAGTTCTAAAGCGTATTATCAGTGCATTTAGAGTGTTGGCTGCTTCGGCCACTACTAAGTGATAGGTTTGTTTATTTTCCCAAGTGATGGCGTAGCTGGTGGTGATGTATTCAATGTCATTAAAAAAACGGGTAGCAAAAAGCCAGTGGCCCACAGTGGCACTTTGGGGAAGATGGGTGGGGGCATTATCTAAAGATAAAGATTGCCAAATTATATTTTTTTGATCATCTAAAACCACCGCCCATAACTGCGCCTGTTCTGCATTAAACCCTGGGTTGGTTAAAACAGCGGGTAAGTGCAGTGTGCCTTGTTGATATTCTGCCACGGATAATAGGTTAAATATGTGCAGTTTAAGTCTATGGTGAGCGCTTTTTTGCAATTCCTCTCGGTAGCTAAAATCAATTAATAAGGTAATGGCCAGCATCATTACTACCGCCACAGCGGCAGTATTGATGGTAAAGCGTTTGCGTAAAGAGCCGGGCTTCATGAGCACTCTTTCATGACAAAGCGATATCCTCGGCCACGCAATGTTTCAATGGGTTTAAGTTCCCCTTTGGGATCTATTTTTTGTCTTAGCCGTCCCATTAATACCTCAATGACATTGGCGTCTTTGTCGTCACTGTCATCGTATAAATAATCCATAAGTGCCGCTTTAGAGACCACTTTATTGGCATGGGTAAATAGGTATTCGGCCATTTTATATTCAAAAGCCGTGAGCTGAACCTCTTGCTGGTGAAGCTGCACCGCTTGGGTTTGTAAATTTAACGACAACGGGCCATATTGAATTTCACTTTGCGAAAACCCCGCAGCGCGGCGTAGCATGGCATGTAAGCGTGCAATCAGCTCTTCGGTTTGAAAGGGTTTTACTAGGTAATCATCGGCGCCGGCATTTAGACCGTGTACTTTATCCTGCCAACCGCTTCGTGCCGTTAAAATAAGTATGGGAATGTCTTTTTTTTGCTGGCGAAGCGATGTAATGACCTCCATGCCAGACAATTTAGGTAAACCGATATCGATAATGGCCAAATCATAGTTAAATTCTAAAGCACGATACAATCCATCTTCGCCATCACTACTGGTGTCTACTTTAAAGTCAGCGGCCAGCAGGTGGTTCTTAAGCTGAACACGCAACACATTATCGTCTTCAATAATCAGAATTTTCAAGGAGTAGCCTCCGGTAAGGCCATGGAAATATCGATAAGTTGCACCACCCCTTGTTCAGATAATATTTTTACTTGATATACCGCTTCTAGTTTTTTAACGCTTAATACCACCCCAGGGTAAGAGGAGGTGGCTTCTTTTATGGCTTGACGCATGGATTTACTGGCTGGCGTTGGGAGAGCGGTTGGGGGGTTGTCGTTGTATTCCAGCCATTGCTTAAGGGGCATGACCATTTCTTCCATGGTTTCATCTATCCACGCAGGGTCTTCCTTTTGGGGGATATCCTCCGCCAAGGTGATGGTGCTAAATAAAATCATGAGTAGAAAAATAACAATCAGACGCAAAATTCGATACTTGTTGAATATTAATGAAGTAATGATAACCAGCTTAACTGAACCCAAGCTGAATGAAAGTGCAGTAAAGCGTATTTTAGGCAACTTAAAGAATAGCTTGCCGGCAAATAGGCGGCATTACTGACCAATTTGTACTTGATTGCGCCCCTGATTCTTGGCTTTAAAAAGGGCGATGTCGGTGCTTTTAATGAGCTCTTCAAAATCCTTGTGTTGGCTTCTTAATTCGCAAATGCCAATGCTCACGGTAAATCGAATGTCAGCTCCTAGATTGTGTAATACATTATTTTCGATCACTTGGCGAATACGTTTGGCCACATTTAGGCAAATACTTAAGGGTTTATCTGGAATTAAAATGGCGAACTCTTCACCGCCTATGCGGGCAAGAATCTCTAGATCGCGAAGGTTGTCTTTACATAAGCGGCATAGGGTTTTAATGGCTTCGTCTCCCATGTCATGACCATGCTCGTCATTAATACGTTTAAAGTGGTCAATGTCCAAAATCATTAAGCAAAGGGGCAATCGATTGCGTCGGCAGCGAACAAATTCCCGTTTGCCCATGTCACTGAAGTAACGTCGATTAAATACACCCGTTAACGAATCGGTTTGGGCCATTTTGCGAAGTTCATCTTCTAGGTTTTTTCGTTTGGTAATATCAAAAAATGAAATGATCGCAGCTGGTTGATATTCATAGCTGGCCACCACTGCGGAATAAATGATGGTGATTTTCTGTTCTTTATTGTTGGTGAATTGCAGCTCTTGGTTTAGTAATTCCCCTTTTTCTTTCAGCTCTATTGCCACTTCTTTAAGGGTAGATAAATCTAAAAAAGAATTATCCTCGCCCAGTGTGATACAAACATTTAGCTGTTTAAAATAACGTTTAGCATGTTCATTGAAATACAAAACAGTTTGATTTTTCAATGAACGAATAATGATAGGAATGGGGGAAACTTCTAATATACCAGTGACTTGTTCTTGGCTTTCTCTTAATTTACTTTCGGCTTCTTTTAAATAAGTGATATCGGTCCATGTGCCCACAAGATCGCCAGACTCAGTGCGCTGTTCTTTGCCAATGACTTGGCGGCCATCTAGCAATGTTTCGTTAAAAGTATTGCTGGCAGACTGATGCCATATTAGGCGTTTATCAAAATAGTCACGAGGGTTTAAGGCGTTGCTGGTGACATATTGGGACTGCTGGGCAATCAGTGACTGGTATGACATACTAGGCTCTATTGTTTGGTTAGGTGATTGATACATGTTGTTAAAAACATTATTGCTCATAACTAACTTATCGTTTTCATCAAATAAAACAATGCCATCTGAAATAGAATTAATAGCATTTCGCAGCCTTTCTTGACTGGTCTCCACCGTTTGATATGCACTTAACAGGCGTTGCTGAAACAGGCTGGTGAGAATGCTCAAACCCATAATGAGCCCAGTAATAATAATCACCAATATCGACAAAGACATGGGGTCTAATCCCACAATACTTTTGGCTGGCCCGGTATTGGGAATAAAGTGCACTGCCGCCATGCCCATGTAGTGCATGGCGGAAATGGCAACGGCCACTAACGAAATGCTAAGGGACTTAATTTGGCGGTAAACAGGAGAATGTTTGAAGCGGGTGGCGAGATATTTAAGCCACAAGGCGATGTAAGATAATAAAACAGCCACAGCAATGGATAAAATAAAGAGTGTTTTATCGTAATGCATTTGCGCATTCACATGCATGGCCGCCATGCCAGAATAATGCATGGTGCCAATGCCCAGACCAAAAATAAGCCCACCCACAAGAAACGTTAAAACACCTACTTTTTCATAACTTAGTAAATAAATGGCCGCGGCACTGGCCGCAATGGCGGGCACCATAGATAGCAGTGTTTCCTTTAAGCTATATGCCACAGGAATGGGTAATTGATAGGCCAGCATGGCAATGAAGTGCATGGCCCAAATCCCCAACCCCATAGAAAAGGCGCCACCGAGTAGCCACACATAACCCTTTGGGCGTGCACGATTCAGGCGGAATTGTTCAGACATGCCCCAGGCGGTATAAGCGGCCATGCAGGCTGAAAAATAGGATATTAACACCAGTACCCAAATGTAATCGGCCTGAAGGGCATGGCTAATGTCTTGATTAGAATCTAAAAACATGAGTTTCATGATCTTAGGTCCAAAGCTCTAATGATGATCTTTCAGTGTAGTTGAATTAGAAAAGCGAGAATTTGACGTAAACTACTATGTATTTAGTCAGGAAATTGACAGGAATCCATTCCTATTCATTCATGATGGGTCTTTAGAAGTAATAGCCTATTAAAATATTAAATTGACGATATTGAAAAGATTGAGAAGCTTTGTCACTGGGGTTCATGGATGTTCTGATATGCGATAAGTCTAGGTAGCCCACTTTAAATTCAGAACGTGTAAAAAAGCCGTTGTAGTTTATTTCAATTCCAGCCTTTAGGGTGCTTCCCCAACCCGAAAAATGAAGCTTGCCGTAAGGGGATTTATTTAAAAGCGTAGATTGACTTTTAAGCGTCACCACACCGGCCCCTAAGCCTGCTAAGCCAGATACATGTAGCTTATTAGAAAAGGAGTATAGGGTTTTAAAATGGGTCCACTCCATATTGAAATATTTAAGGCCGGTGGAATGGTTAAACTCTAGAAATCCCTCTTGGTGAGCATTAATGGTGTCGTTTTGGTAAGTGCCATCAAAATCGCTGCCGGTATTAATGGTGCCATTTATAGTGACTAACTGGTTTTCATTAAAGTCACAGCCAAAATTATCCACGCCAAATGATATGGCGTAATCATCGTTTGAAAAGTAGCCCACCTTGAAAGTACTTTGTGGCTCGCCAATGTTTGAAGGGTTTAAAAAGTCATTCGCGCTTATGGCGGATTGTTCGCCTGTGGCATTTACATCTTTAAGGGTGAAGTCGTAATTTTCTCCTTTGAAATGAAGGTCGCTGTTTTCGTAGTGAGTGTTATTCCAGCCCCATAACACGAACATATTGCCTTTTTTATGAGCATCTATCGTGGCATTGGCGTGCAAGGGCATAAAAAATAAACACAGCAACAGTGTATTTCTGGCATTAATCATGGGCATTTATCATTATTTTTTACCTTAGTTCTTTCAATTGCTTCTATTTGAAAAGGCTTAGCTTGAAATGCATTCAACACCAATGCCAAGCAGTAATACCAGCCTAGAAAAGTGCGGTATTAGTCTGTAATAGGCACGTAGACTAATGATTAAACCTTAAGGTTTTCTGAAGAGCTTATAACTAGAGGGTTTTTGGAGCTTTAGCCATGTTGGCTTATGGGTGTAAAAGTATTGACAAAAAGAAGGGAATTACAGGGTTAAGGCTTAACTGTATGGTGCTAAGAAGGGCGCCTTGGTAGCGGCGCCCTAGCGATGGTAAGTGCTGATAGGGTTAAGTGTTAGCTGGCGTGTTCCAGCCAAGGCTTAAACCCCAAGTAAGACAATTGCGTTTGTGAAATAGGAATCTCAATGTTTTGTAAAACACTCTCAACCGTGTTTCGTTGAATCACAGGGCGGCTAAAAATCCAGCCTTGCCCATCTCCATGGCTAACAATGATTCGGCTGTAGCTTTCATCGCCGGGAAGGGTGGCGTGATATTCATCCATAAATACCCACACGGTTTTTCCCGGAAAGTAATTGGGCCAATCATCATCGGCGGGCCACAGTTCATCGTTTAAGACAAAGTCTCTAGGTTTTTTAGTGGGGCGCATAAATTTGGCCTCGTGATACCTTTACGTTTATGTTTTTTAAGTTTTTCATTGCCTGTATTAGTGGCCTCTACCTTGGTGCAAAATAACGGCTAGTGAGGATCTGTTTGTCTAATTTATCTTGGCTTTCAATATTCACTTCTAAATTGTAAGTACCCGCTAACTGGCAGGGGTCACTGCACAAAACTTGAAAGGCCACGGTGCGATCATCACCGGCACTGAGTTCAATGGTTAATGGTTTTTCAAGGTGTAAGCCTGAGTTTAAGGGCGCGACATTATAGTGTTTGGTTTGATGGGTTTTATTGTGCAACTTCAGGGTGTAACCATTGGCTAATTGGCCCTGGCTATTGTAGAAATACAATTGTCCGCGATCGCGAGAAAGGTGAGCGTCAAGGGTTTCTAGGAAACTTAATTGCAGCAGGAGCGCACCAGCTGTCAGTATTGTGCAAAGGGCGTAGCCCCATAATTTTCCACGACCAATTAATAGGTCTTTTAAATTGGCTTTCGAGAAACCCTTGTATGAGAAGTTAATAAGGCCGGTGGGTTTGTTAATTTTTTTCATGATGTCGTCGCAAGCATCAATGCAAGCGCCGCAATCAATACAGGCATACTGCAGGCCTTGGCGAATATCGATGCCCACAGGACACACTTGTACGCATAGCTCGCAATCCACACAGTCCCCTTCGCCTTTTTTAGGTTCTCCGCGTTCTTCGTTGTAGGTGACTTTTAAACTTTTCTCATCCAGCATCACAGATTGAAAGCGTGCGTACGGGCACATGTGGTTGCAGACTTGCTCTCTTAACCAACCCGCATTGATGTATGTGAGTATGCCAAAAAAGCCAAGCCAGAAAATTAATTCACCATCTAATTGACCGCCCACTAATGCCAGGCCAAGACTTTCACCGGTCTCAAAAAAGGCCACAAAGGTGAAGGCAGTGACAAAGGCAATCAATGCCCACAGAAAATGCTTGGCCATTAAGGGAAGGAGTCTGCGTTGCAGTATGGGTAAATTATTTTCTTTTAAGCGTTTATTGCGGCTCCCCTGGGTTTTTTCTTCTACCCAAGTAAACATCATGCTCCAAATGGATTGAGGGCATGCAAAGCCACACCATAATCGCCCAGATAAGGTGGCCACGGTAAATAAAGCAAACGCAGAGGCCATGGCCACCCAAATTAAAACCAGTAGGTCGTCGGGCCACAGTATTAGGCCAAGTAAATGAAGTTCGCGATTTTGAAGATCCATCCATAATAGCGGCGCGCCATTTAGCTCAAGCCAGGGTGCCAGTATGAAAATGGCTATCATGACGCCAGCGATGACTCGCCGCCATTTTTGGTACATGCCTTTGGCCAGTCGTATGGCTGGGTTGGAGCGCGTGGCGTCCACTTCCAATAGGGGGATAAGATTGCTCATAGAACCTCAACTGCTTAGTGACTGCTTTTATCTATTTCTGTCTATTGCAGGCACTGTGCCATAGGGTAAGTTGTTGATTTATAAGGCTTTTAGAGAGGCTGGGTGATCTTGGTGGTGGTATGTCGTGGCGATATATCGCGATGGCGCGATATATCGTTACCATGGAATGTTATTTAGATGATGCCAAGCTTTTTCATGCGCGATCGAAGTGTACTTGGGGGGACTTGCAGAAGGGCAGCACAGCCGTGTTCTCCGGCAATGACACCTTGGCAATATTCTAGGGCCGACTGAATGTGCTGGCGTTCAGCATCCTGTAGGCTTAATGGTTTAGATGAATTGATGGCGGGTCGGGCATGGCCATCTACTGATGTTATGTGCAGCATGTCGCCATCGTGCAAGATGGCTGCGTGTTCTACTCGGTTTTGCAGTTCTCGTACATTGCCCGGCCAGTTGTACTCGCTTAACCATTTTAATGATTGGCTGGTGATGCCATTAAACGATTTCCCCATACGTTTACAGGCTTGCCCAGCGAAGAGGTTTGCTAATAAAGGGATGTCAGATTTTCGCTCTCTAAGGGGCACCACGTTAAGTGGAAACACTTTTAAACGGTAATATAAGTCCATGCGAAAACGCCCTTGCGCCACGCATTGTTGTAAGTCGATATTACTGGCGGCAATGACGCGTACATCCACACTTAATGTTTGTGTGCCGCCTACCCGTTCAAATTCTTTTTCTTGTAATACCCGTAATAATTTCACTTGTGCTTCAAGGGATAATTCACTGACCTCATCTAAAAATAAAGTGCCGCCATCGGCTAATTCAAAGCGCCCAATGCGCCTTTGAACTGCTCCGGTAAAGGCGCCTTTTTCATGGCCGAATAGCTCGCTGTCAACTAAGCCATCAGGAATGGCGCCGCAGTTAAGCTTAACCATGGGGCGGTCACTGCGAGCACTTTGATGATGCAGTGCGCGGGCCACCAGTTCTTTACCCGTGCCATTTTCCCCTTGAATAAGGGCGCACGCATCGGTGGGAGCGACCATGGCAATTTGTTGCATTAAATCTTTTATGGGGGTGGATTGACCTACTAAGTCCCCTAAAAATTCGGTTTGTATTTCTTCTTGTAAATAGGTGTTTTCGGCTTGTAGGCGTTCTTTTAAGCGTTGTACTTGTTGTAAGGCTTCGTTGAGGTTCTCTTGAGCCAGCTTACGTTCACGAATGTCTTTAAACACTACTACCGCACCGCTAATTTTGCCGTTTTCTACGATGGGTGTGGCCGAGTAATCTACCGGAAAACTGCTGCCATCTTTGCGCCAAAACACTTCACTTTCGTTGAAGCGTGTGCGGCCATCTTTTAGGCATTGGTAAATAGGGCATTCTTGTTGCGGGTAATGGCGGCCGTCTTCAAAACTGTGATGATGATATTGATGAATACTTTTACCGATTAAATCACTGGCGGCCCAACCGGTTAAGGTTTCCGCGGCGTTGTTCACGAAGGTGGCATTGCCATTGGCATCTAGGCCATACACGCCTTCCGACATGGATTCTAATATGAAGCGGTAGCGGTGAAGAAGTTCCTCGGTGCTGTAACTTGGCTTAGGTTCGCTCATGAAAACTCTCGATGTGGGTCTATTGGTTTGTTTCCCAGACCCGTTTTAGTGACTTTGATGGTGAGGGAGTATAACCCAGTGACGAAATATCGCGACCTCATGGGTAATGACAAAAACAAAGGAGAGGGAGGTCTGAATGTGTTTAATGGCGCTTGATTGGTTTTTAAGGGCTTTATTTCGCTAATTTTCTTTTTGAGTTATACCAAAGCATTAGTCACTTTGGCCTATTTCAAAGTACTCATCTCTACCGCCGCCAAATAACAGTTGATGGGTTCCATCGCAAAGCGGCGGGTGCCCGGTTTTTTTACAGGCACAAACATGTAAGGTTTTGGTTTCTGTGGCCTCATACATAAGAGGTGAAAACTCACTGCCAGCGTGGCTGCCATCACACCAAGGTTGTTTGGTACTTTTGCCACAACTGCACCAGAAGTAGCGTTTACCAGCTACGACATCAACACTAATAGGCTGCTTATCCGACATGGCAGCTCCTTTTAATAAACTTAATAATGAAATACCTATAGACATGTTAGTTTAGATTGAAGGCAAGTTATTCAGTTAAGGATTTAAAAATTAACGGCAAGGATGAAGAGCCTTGAATGAGTAACATTTATTAGTCAAAGGCGCAGTGTTAATTTAATGTGCAAAAACAGCTGTAAATATAAAAAGCTGTGATGAAATCATCACAGCTTTTTATATTGTTTTTAGTTTTTGCTATGCCAGGTTATTGAGTCTGTTGCACCCACACCATGCCAAATACTTCTCCATCGTCGTCGTTATCTAAAGTTAAATCTTCACTAAACCCCTCGTCTTCAGAGATGTCTTTAAAGAAAGCTTTTACCAAAAGCTCGTTACTTTCACTGGCAATTAATGCAAAGGCAGCCACCACATCATCCGTGTCGCTTTCTTCAATAATAAGGTAGCCCGCTTCACTAACACTCCAAGTTAAATTTTCTACATGGTCATCTTCATTGGGTTCGGTTTCGGTGATAACCGCGCTGCCATCATCCGTAAACACAATGGTTTCATCATGCTCAATTTTAAATGTTTTTCCCACTACGGTGGCGTCAGTAAAGCCGCCGTTGCCACTGGCAATGTCATTAGTTAACCGACAGTCATCCACCGCAGCTTCAAAATCATCAAAGCCTTTGGGCACAGCAGGTTCATCGTTTTCTTCATCCCAGCCAGAATCTCCTAAACGGCAAGGCACAAACACATCACCCAGTTTTTCTTCGTTTTCATCCGGTATTTGGCCTTCATCTTCAATGATGTCCACATCGCCATCGCCTAAATCAATGTTGTCAGGGTCAAAAGCGGCCACAGCGGCATTAAGGGCAATTTCATTTATTACAAAAGGAGCGTCGTCTGGCAGAACGGTACCGCCTTCAAGTAATACCCCTATACGCCAGAAACCATCGTGTTCTACTAGGAACAGTTTTGAAAATTCAGGGCCGCCACCTTCGCCATTGCTGTCATCGCCCTGGCTATCATTGGTGTCTTCTTCACCGCCGTTAAAAAAGTTAGGCACTTGATGGGGGACTTCAAATACTAATAAAGTTTTGCCATGCACTGTTTCTGTGGTGTAAGTGCTGGTTTCCAATAACTCAACATCGCCACTTTCAATATTGGCATCCACAAATCGTAAGGTACCGCTTGATAAGAACTCCGCCAGAACCAATTTAGTAGGTGAGTCGCTCTCTCCTTCACTTTCATCATCGTTTTCAGCGTAAATTACCACGGCTTTCAATACATCGGCACTGGCGGCTGCGGCGCTTACCACTAATTCAACCGTGTTAGGTGCTGGGTCTCCAAAGACATCATTACTGCCGTCTAAATAACGAACGGCATTACATGAGGGTGTAGTGGTGCCAAAGGCGTCATCAGCGTCACAGCCGTACTCGTTATTGTCATTGACTAATTCGTAAGGCATGCCGTAAACGTCTTGGGATATTTGCTGCTTTAAGCGATAAGCCACAGATTCAGCTGGGAATGTGGCGGTATCGCCTACGGCATCTGCCCATAACCAATTACCGGTATTGGCAAGTGTGGTGCTGATTTTTTTGCCCGAAATATCCACTTCGTCGGCGCTTAAATCGGCTTGAAATAACCCAAAGTCCATCACCACTGAACCATCGCTGTTGACGCTGGTGAAATTTGGGCCGTCGGTATCTTCTATTTCTGCAGCACTAAACCCGCTGGCAGATAAAACTAAGAAATTTTCCTCGTCACTGTCAGAGTCGTCATTTGTACCGTCGTTTTCGGCATCACTTTCCTCGTCACCGGCGACAAATTCAGTGCCGTTAAAGAAATAAAATTCAAAACTTTGCTCGGTTCCATCAAAGTCTACATAACCATATTCAAAGAAAAGGCGTTCTTGCATGGTTTGCGAGTCGTGGTAAACATCAGATTCAAGAAAATAAACGCCGTCTGCCAATACTTCACCCATATTAGCGGCGGTGGCTTCATTAATGTCATCGGCTATTTCTATTTCTTCTAAAATGGTCTCCACATCCACATCGGTGACAGCCGCAATGGTATCGCTGTCGGCGATAGCATCAGGATCAAACGTGCCACCATCTTCAATGGCTTGTTCTACTTCATCAACAATGTCTTCAACGGCATCGGTGACTTTTGCAACGATTAAGTCAAATGCAGCGGCTGTATCTACCTCTACGTCAGAGTCGTCAACTGCACCGGTATTTTCTTGAATAATGGCCGCAGCAACTTGGGCTACCTTGTGCAGTTTTTCAAATTCCTCGGCAAACACTTCGCCAAAGTCATCAGTGGCGGCTGCTCCTGCTACATAATCCTGATCAAGGGGCAGAGAAGTGCCTAGCAAAGATTTTATGGCACTTTCTGCATCTTCTGTACTGACACCGCTTGTTTCAATTTCATTTTGAATCATGGTGGTTAATGGGCTAACAAAACCATATCCGGCTGGGGCGGTGATGGTATAAGCGGTTTCAATGGGGTTTTCTGGGTCATCCTGATCTATGGTGCCCACTACTATTTCAACCACAATGGGGTGGTTTGCATCACTTGGGCTGGCACTGATGCTGAAGTCGCCGTTTGGTCCTGTAGAGGCGCTGGGTTCGGTGGGGTCACATACTTTGTTTTCATTTATATCTAGGCAGGCTTTAGCTCCATATAAGTAGCCATCGGCTGCTTTTCCAGCTACGGTTTCAGTGGCGGAGGAGCCAACCACCTCATCGTCATCATCGTCACTTTCTAGATCTATGCAACCTGTCATGGCCATGGCCAAGGTTGGTGCTAGCCACCATTTTAATTCCATGAAGCTTTCCTTTTTTAATCCGTTCAATATTTATGCTCACTAAAGGTCTAGCCAATGAACGGTAAGGGGGCAAAAAATTAAAAAGGTTATTCAAATTGCATATAAAGCAGCTCGTAGCATAATAAAATGATTTAAGAACTTGTGAGAAATGAGCGGTTAGTGCCATGCGCAGTGCAGTGGATAGTCTATTGGGTTTTAAACTAAAGACGGCTGGCTGAATTAAGTAGCTAAAAATGGCTGGTAGATCAAACATAGCTAGCTTGTAAGGTGCCGGGCTTATATTAATCGAGCATTATATTTTTAGGTGGAGAGCCCGAATAACTTTTATGAGGAATTGGCTAGACTTAAATAGACCGTAAAAACCTCGTGATACATCAAGTGAGCCGCGAGGAATATTGTTATGAGAGTGAGTGGCGTTTTCTAAAGGAGGGGTGAAATTTGTATATGAGAATTTCATTAAAAGCATATATTGGCCTATTGGTTTTCTGCATGAGTCTATTGGGGTGGACTGAGCCGTTGCAAATTACCTATTTTCCGGCGCCTGAGTCTAAAGACGACACGCGCTTTGATTACGCCACGCAGCTATTGCGAATGGCCCTTAAGAAAACGGCAGCATCGGATGGCCCCTTCAAAATGAAGCCTGGGGGAAAAATGAATGTAGGGCGCGCATTTCAATTTCTTGAAGAGGGGAGAATTGTAAATGTGGGCTGGAGTAGCCCTACTCAGGAGCGAGAAGAGAAATTTATTCCCATTCTTATTCCAATTAACAAGGGATTATTAGGGTATCGTGTTTTTCTTATAAAGAAGAAAAACAGGGGGAAATTTTCGTCAATTAGTACCTTGCAAGAATTAAAAAAGTTGAAAGTAGGGCAGGGGCATGTATGGAACGACGTGAAAGTGTTCAAGGCCAATGATTTTAAGGTGGTCACTGGCCCTGATTATGAAGGATTATTTGAAATGTTATCGGCTGAAAGGTTCGACTATTTCTCTAGAGGGATTAATGAAGCGCCAAAGGAATATGAAGAGCGTAAAGATAAATTTCCTAGCCTATTTATCGAGCAGAGTATTCTGTTGTATTACCCTTGGCCTAAATATTTTTTTACTTCCAAAAAAACACCTGAATTAGCAGAGCGTATACAGCGTGGGCTACGGATAATGATTAAAGATGGCTCTTTCGAGCAGCACTTTTTGAAACACCATAAACAAGATATTGAAAGGGTTAACCTTAAAGATAGGAAATTGTTTAAAATTCATAACCCTTTGCTTCCGGCAACCGCCCCAGTTGATCAAAAAGAGTTATGGTTTGATCCATTCTTGTAAATTGTAGTGTGATTTAAGGTAAAGGAAAGTATGAAAAGTAACGATAGTTTTAGCATGTTTATGCTAGTTCTTTCTTTGGTTTTAGCTAGCATTATGGCCCAGGCCAATGATGAAACGCCGTATGTTCTGCATGCTGGGATCTATCCTCCTTTTGTTCAAATGGATAATAACGGCAGTACAGATGTTATTGTACAAAAAATATTTAAAGCGTCTGGCGTTACTGTTGAGGTGGTGCATTTTCCATTAAAAAGACTAGGGACACATTCTTTAGGCCGTGCTAAGAATCTCGGTATATATGCGCCAATATCATTGGGTCTTGCCTATGCAAAAAAAGAAGATTTACTGATCAGTAAGCCGTTCCAAATGGGTCGGTTTTTATTTTGGTATTTTAAACCAAATTTCAGAGAAAATATCGAGTGGAGTCAGTTTTCAGATTTAAAGGGATATCGAATTGCCACGCCGTTAGGTTCATTACTGACTCCGAAGTTAATTGAAGCAGGTTTGGAAGTGGATTTTGCCAACGACACAGATGCCCACATTAGAAAACTAGTGATGAATCGCGCTGACTTATCGCCATTGTTTTATTTGACTGCGCATAACTCTATTATGAAATATTACCCTAATAAGCTGCAAGATTTTGGCCACCTTAAAAAGCCCATCGCTTTTACTGAGTATTCATTGATACTAAATAAAGGGCATCATCAGGCAGAGGATATTATGAGGCACTATCATATTGGACTTGATAAAATAATTAAAAATGGAAGCTACTTACAATGGTTAGAGGAGTTGTATGGAAAAGGCGGTATCCCTAGGGAGTATCAAGATTTGATATTTAAAAAACTGAATTACAACCCTGATATTAATTACCAGTAACCCCTTCAAGCCTCTTGATAATATGCTGGATTTAGAATTAGAGAAAATTAAGGGCTTCATTAAGAAGCATTTGCTTTAATTTTATAAGAAATATAAGTTACAGAGTTACTTGACCACTACAAATGAAGGCTGTGTGGCTTCAATAGCGCTGTTCTTAAGAGCTGAATGCCTATTAATTAGGTTGTATTCTGTAATTGATTATTTATCTTCAACGTTAGTATTAAAGTGCGCGGATTCAACCTTGAAGTGCATCAAAGCCTAAGCTGCTAATGCAGCCATATGT
>OJBM01000216.1_pt1 | contig 21231 bp, 20 predicted proteins | sample 1591061 | NCBI WGS metagenome assembly OJBM01 (sample SAMN05416872, study PRJEB24817) | seawater metagenome | isolation source: Sea water | place: Canada:Atlantic | collected 2013-11
CGTCGGCAGCGTCAGATGTGTATAAGAGACAGAAACACATCACTGAGCAAACTATTTAAACGTTCTTGCATTTGAGCCATCGCCAAATAAATTCCTGAACGTTTTGCTTCTCGAAATGAAGACGTTAAATCGCCGCCTGCAATTGCGTTTGATATTTCGCTTAACCGACTAGGTTCTCCCCCTAAAGGAACGACAATACTTCGTGTAATCACAAGTCCGATAATAGATACAACGATTAGAGCCACTAAAACGAAAATACCAAAAACAATTTCTGTGGTGACAAGTTCTTTGTGCGCATTATCAACAAATTCAGCAGCCTTTTCAAAAGCAAACTCTTCAAGATAAAGCAGCCCTTGATAGATCTTTTCGACGTGCTCTTTCCCTTCTTTTTTGGTGATATTAGCGGCAGCCTGACGTTCACCTTGACTCACCAATTCGATCACTTTGTCTCGTATTGGCTTCCATTGAATAATGAGCGATTTCACATTATCAATTTTTGCGTGATCACCTAAAAATCGTTCACTTAACAACTTGAATTGACTATAGACCTTCTTTTCAGCGTCATCTAACGCTGACATTGCATTACGACGTTGATTGTCATCTTTTGCTAACACGATATCTTTCATTGAGCGATGCATGGCTGTAATCGCTACTTCAATCTTTAGTACTGAGGTACTGACGGCAAAAGGATGTTTGTAGAGTTTATCTGTCATGTTAGACAGTGATGCCATTTTATTGGCTGAATAGATAGCAATAGCCACCATAAAAATTGCTGGAAGGCCAAATCCAACCAACAGTCGCGATTTAACACTTAATTTAGAAAAATCCATCTTTATCCCAAATAACTAAAATTAACAAAAAAGGCTTTTTGTGTTGATCATTATAAATGGGAAGAGACGATAACATCACTATTAAAAAATACTATTACTCATTAGTAGTAGATTGATTTAAAACAAAAAACCCAGCATTAAGCTGGGTTTTGTTATCAATCATAATGCTTTATTTAGCGTTAGGATTTTTCATGTACTTAAAGAAATCATTGTCTGGTTTAACAACCATCACATCGGATGAATTACCAAACGATTTCTTATACGCATCCATTGAACGCAAGAAACTGAAAAATTCAGGATCTTTACCGTAAGAATTGGCGTAAATGCCTGCAGCTTCCGCGTCGCCTTCACCACGTGTAATACGGGCTTGTGAATCAGCATTTGCGATCATGATAGCAACTTTAGCATCAATATCTGCACGAATGATTTCAGATTGCTCTTTACCTTTCGAGCGATGCTCTTTAGCTACCGCTAAACGCTCTGCACGCATACGCTGATAAATACTGCTTCGAACCGCTTGTGGCAATTCGATTTGCTTAACGCGCATGTCAACTAATTCAACACCAATATCTTGCGCTTTAACAGCCGCTTCTTTTAATGCCTCATCCATCAATTCACTGCGTTCACCTGAAACGATCTGTGAAATAGTACGAGTACCAAATGAACTACGTAAACCATCACTGATTTTTTGCTTTAGAATGTTTTCAGCATTAAATTTGTTACCACCACCAGTACGTAGATAGTAAGTAGCAAAGTCTTTAATGCGCCATTTCACATAAGAATCAACGATTAAATCTTTCTTTTCAGAAGTAACGAAGCGATCAGGATCACCATCAAGTGTTTGAATACGAGCATCTAACACACGAACCGAGTCAAACAGTGGTAACTTCATATGAAGACCAGGCTTAACAACTTCGGTTTGATCATTAGCGTCTTTTAACACAGCAGAGAAACGAACAATAATACCGCGTTGACCTTCATAAATTACGTATAGTGATGAATAGGCAAAAATAACTGCCGCACTAAGTAAGATTATAATAATACGAACCATGACTTAGTTTCTCCCTTGACGTGATGAGTCACGTGAATAACCACGCTGAGAATCGTTTACAGATGAAGTAGTTGTTTTAGGAATAACTACATTATCAACCATGTTACGCGTTGGCGCTGGCGCTTTATGCTGCTTAAGAATTTGATCAAGTGGTAGGTACATCATGTTATTACCACCCTCAACATCAACCATGACTTTATTCGTATTGCTGTAAACTTCCTCAATCGTATCAAGGTAGATACGTTCGCGCGTAACGACCTTAGCATTTTGATAAGCAGGTAATAGCTTTTCAAAACGTGCTACTTCACCTTTCGCTTGTAACACTTGTTGCTCTTTATACGCTTTAGCTTCTTGCTGTAAACGACGTACTTGACCACGCGCGCGCGGTTCAATACTTAACGCATAAGCTTCTGCTTCACGAATGTAACGCTCTTCATCTTCCTGTGCAGCAATGGCATCATCAAATGATCCTTTCACTTCTTCCGGCGGACGCGCTGGTAAGAAGTTAACGTCAACAATCGTAAGGCCCAAATTATAAGATTCAATAATTTTTTTCAGTTCAACTTCAGTTTGTTGGCGCACAAGTTCACGACCTGTGGTTAACAAATCATCCATCGTTGTGTGACCCACAACATAACGCAGCGCACTGTCAGTTGCGTGGCTTAGCGAGTTAGCAGGATCGACGGCACTGAATAAATAGCTTTCAGGAGCGATTACACGGTATTGCACGTCCATTTCAACGCGAACAACATTTTCATCACGTGTCAGCATAAAACCAGCCGCTGGTAACGAACGAATTGCTTCAATATCAACAGGAACAACGGTATCAACAAAGGTAGGCTTCCAGTGGAGTCCTGGTTCAACTTCGCCAGCAACTTGACCAAAACGTAATACTACACCACGCTCAGCTTCCTTAATGGTATAAAAACCACTAACGCCCCAAACAACAGCGGCAAGGGCAAGAATAAGCATAAGACCAGCGCCTGATAAACCGCCACCATTGCTAGACTTTCCAGATTTACCACCAAAAATTCCACCGAACTTTTTGTTTAAATCATTAAAGACATCACCAAGATCAGGTGGACCTTGATCTTTACCACCTTTATTGCCCCAAGGATCTTTGTCCTTATTTCCAGGCTCATTCCAGGCCATAATCACTCCAGTTTCTATAAGTAAATTTATTATTGAGGTGTCACTTTGATATATTGTGACAACTCGTTATCAGTTCTTTTTAAGAATTTGTTCCAGTCTACCAGTGGTAAGCGGACAGCCAAAATCATATTTCCGTCTTCGTCATATTCTTCTGATACAACGAAATCAGATTTATAAAATATGCCTTTGAATTTTCCAGCAATATGAGCAGGCAATTGCAACTGATGTTGGACAATTTTCCCCGCCAGTAATTCAGTCAAGGCAATAGGTAATAGATCCATACCTAAACCTTGCTGCGCTGAAATCCAAACGCGAATCGGTGTTCCTTCATCGTCACGGTCAATACGCGGCGTTAATGGCTCATCCAATGCATCGATTTTATTACACACCAGTAACTGCGGTATTTCATCAGCATCTATTTGAGATAAAACGCTAGTAACTTGCTCTATATTATCTAGTTTTCGAGGATCAGCAACATCAATTACATGCAGCAACAAATCAGCTTCTTGGGTTTCCTGCAGAGTCGCCTGAAACGCCGCCACTAAATCATGAGGTAAGTGACGAATAAAACCAACGGTATCCGCCAATATAACATCGCCAACATCATCTATTTCAATTTTACGCAGCGTAGGATCTAACGTTGCAAATAGCTGATCAGCAGCATAGACCGACGCATCGGTTATACGATTAAAGAGTGTCGATTTTCCAGCATTGGTATATCCAACGAGTGATACCGTAGGCACCTCAGCTCGAGAACGGGAGCGTCTACCCTGTTCTCGCTGCTTAGATACTTTATCTAAGCGTCCGAGAATATTCTTAATTCTGCCACGTAATAAACGCCTATCTGTCTCTAATTGAGTTTCACCGGGACCACGTAAACCAATACCACCTTTTTGTCGTTCAAGGTGAGTCCAACCACGAATCAATCGCGTAGAGATATGACGCAACTGCGCTAACTCAACTTGAAGTTTACCTTCATGAGTTCTCGCTCGTTGGGCAAAGATATCTAAAATAAGAGAGGTACGATCTAACACTCGGCATTGACACAATGCTTCGAGGTTTCTTTCTTGTGACGGTGTTAATGCATGATTAAAAATAACAACATCGGCTTTAAGTGCAGCCACTGTATCTGCTATTTCTTGTGCTTTACCACTGCCCACGAAAAACTTAGCTTGTGCAAATTGACGACTGCCCGTTACCGTGCCGCAGGTTGTAACCCCTGCGGACGATACGAGTAGCTCTAATTCTTCTAAGTCTTCGCGATCGTCTTCTGATGAAAAATCTATATGAACAAGGACCGCCTGTTCGCCGGTCTCAAAACGATCAAACAAAAAATGTTTCCTTAGCTTTCGCTACTTTCAGCTGACTCATCTAATTGAGGTTGCTGATGCGCGTTAAACGGCCTAGCTGGCACAACTGTTGAAATAGCGTGTTTATAAACCATTTGGCTCACGGTATTGCGCAGTAAAATAACAAACTGGTCAAATGACTCAATTTGACCTTGAAGTTTAATGCCATTTACCAAGTAAATCGCTACCGGGCAGCGTTCACGGCGAAGTGCATTTAGAAATGGGTCTTGTAACGATTGTCCCTTAGCCATAGCTAATCCTTTTTTATGTTGTTGTAATTTATGTTTTTATTATTCTTAACAAACTAATCTAAAACTCAATACTTCAGAGCTTTTTCTGCTAATTAGTTCAACGAATCTAATATCACTTTCATGTTCGACACTAAGGTTTCCTCAGCATTGTCGCCCATAGGTGTTTGTAATGTATTAAGCTTATCCCATCCGCGCAGCCAAGTCATCTGACGTTTCGCTAATTGACGTGTTGCAACTATTCCACGGTAGACCATTTCATCATAATCTATATTGCCTTCAATATAGTCCCACATTTGACGATAACCTACACAACGAATAGACGGCATGTCAACATGCAAATCTTCACGTTGGTGCAACTTTCTTACTTCTTGCTCAAACCCTAAATCAAGCATTTGCTTATAACGAAGTTCAATGCGTTCGTGCAACTGTGAACGCTCTGGTGGATAAATAGCAAATTGTACAATATCAAATGGCAAATCATTATCAACTGTTTGTGTCAATTCTGTCATAGACTTTCCGCTAATACGATACACTTCTAATGCCCGCGATAACCGCTGTGGATCATTGGGGTGTATACGTTTAGCCGCTTCTGGATCAACGATTTCAAGCTGTTGATGTATCCATTGCCATCCATGTTTATCGGCCTGTTCTTCAATTTCTTGACGAATTTTAGGATCTGCCTTCGGTAATGGCGACAAACCATCTAATAAGGCTTTAAAGTACATCATGGTGCCGCCAACTAGCAATGGCGTTTTTCCGCGTTTTGAAATGTCGTTCATTAATGTCAATGCATCACGTCTAAAATCAGCGGCTGAATAAGCAATACTTGGATCTAAGATATCAATTAATGCATGTGGTGCACGTGCCTGTTCTTCTAGAGTAGGCTTTGCACTGCCAATATCAAACCCTTTATAAATTAACGCTGAATCAACGGAAATAATTTCGCAGTTGTGCTGCTCACTCAATCGAATAGCTAATTCAGTTTTTCCACTAGCCGTCGGCCCCATCAAAAAAATGGCCTTAGGTAATGTGTGTTGACAATCGCTCATTAAAAATTAATCGCTTTTCGTTAGTGTCTGAATAGTCGCGCTAAAATCAATTGGTGCGACAAATAAGTTACGTGATTCAACTAACTCATCGTAAAACTCTATTCCCTTACCCAGCAATGCACGTGCCGCCGGTAAATCAAAATTGATCTTAGTAACACTTGCAAGCCAATCACAAATGAGTGGTGTTAATTCATCATCAGGTAAGTATTGTTGCTTGTCTAACAATTCAAGCAGCTGTGGAACTAACTGCGCAATATCCTGATTTCTTAACTGGGCCGGTACTTGCTTTACAATAATCTGGGGACGACGAACTGAAATATCAATACCTAAGCGGCGGAAAAGTTGTTCGTAATTTGCTAGTTGGTCAAGAAGCGAGCTTTCTAGCTTAATAGAAACGGGTAGTAATAATGGTTGTGATGTCATTCCCTGTTGCCATCTTGCCTGTAAATATCTGCTCTCTATCCACTGAGTAAGTTTAGGTAGATTGACTAATTCAACAATACCCTCGTTACTCACGAGTAGATAATTACCTTCTACAACATCAATCAATGTGCCAAACACCTTGTCTGGAATATCGTCATTGCATTGTGGCTTATTGGCATCAATATGACTAATTGTATTAGGAAATGGCGCTTCAAATTCCACTGCATCAGCTAATAAATTGCCGTAGGCGTTTGCGCCTTGACGAATATCGCCAGCGCTGTGTTCTGGCGTATACTGAGGCTGATAATTGGGCATCGCTGTTGGTGATTGAGCAGGTGAAGCAACCGATTCAGCTAAGTCATCAAAAGATATTGGCGCAGCAGCCTGCTGACTAGTCTCAGCTAGTGTGTATTGATGACTAGGCGCATTAACTTGCGCTGGTTGAGACAATGAGTTCGCCACTTGCGAAGCACTATTATTCAAGGCCATTGCCTGTGACAAGCCACTACTTAGCACTTGGTGAATCAAATCATGAATCATCCGAGATTGATGAAAGCGAACTTCATGCTTAGCCGGATGAACATTAACGTCAACTTGAGTCGGTTCTAAATCAATGTAGAGAACATAACTTGGTACCATGCCCTCTGGTAACCAATCTTGGTACGCTTGTCGAATCGCATGATTGATAAGTTTATCCCGCATCATGCGCCCATTAACATAACAAAACTGCGTATCATTGGTGGTGCGACAAGCTTGAGGTAAACCAAGCCAACCAGATATTTTTATATCGTTATGATCGTTATCAATGGCAATAGCGTTATCAATAAATCGATTGCCACATATTGCGGCGACGCGTCGCTCTTTTTGAGCAGTTGTCGTCGCGACTTTTAAATTTCGGAGCATTTTCTGATTGTGTTTAAGTACAAACTCAACATCAAATCGGCTTAATGCAAAACGCTTAATGAGCTCATCAATATGATTAAATTCAGTTTTTTCAGTGCGTAAGAAGCGGCGTCGTGCAGGTGTATTAAAAAACAAGTCATTGACTTCAACACTCGTCCCCACAGGGTGAGCAGCCGGTGTTATTTCGACTCCCATCTCTCGCCCTTGCGCAAAAGCTTGCCATGCTTCGTTTTGCTGCGCCGTCTTAGAAGTAAATGTTAAACGGCTCACTGAGCTAATACTGGCTAATGCTTCACCGCGAAAACCCAATGAAACAATTGAGTGCAAATCATCTAAATGGGAAATTTTGCTTGTCGCATGACGAGACAGTGCGAGCGTTAGTTGGGACTTTTCGACGCCACAACCATTATCACGAATACGGATCTGCTTGCTGCCGCCCTTTTCAATATCAATAATAATTTGCGTTGCACCCGCGTCTAACGCGTTTTCAACGAGTTCTTTGACGACAGACGCTGGTCGTTCAACAACTTCACCAGCCGCAATTTGGTTCGCCAAACGAGGCGATAATAATTCGATAGCCATATTAACTTTGAGGGATCTTTAGCACTTGCCCAATACGCAATACATTTGAGCGCATCGCATTGTGCTTTTTAATTTTGGATATCGATGTTTTATAGCGTTTTGCCAACATCGATAAAGAGTCTCCGCGAACGACCTTGTGTTGCTTCGGGCGGTAATTGGCGAAATAAGTACCTTCTAAGGCTTTACTCTTAAAGTAACTTACAACGGAACGATAAATGGCATCTACCATCTTCTCACGATGCTTTTTACTAAATAGTTTTTTCTCTTCTTGTACATTAGAAATGAAACCTGTTTCAACCAGTAAAGACGGAAAATCAGGCGATTTTAAGACCCCTAAGCTCGCCAAAGCAGGTTTCTTTTTATGCAGATGAGTTACTCTACTAAGATTTTTTAGAATGTCTGTCGCAATACTATAGCTCTCGACTTTAGCATGCTCCATCGACATATCTATGAGCGTGCGAGCCAAGTATTTACTATTTTCATTCGACTCGATAATTTCGCCCACACCACCCAACAACTCAGAATGGCGTTCATTATTTTCCAATACCCGACCAACTTCGGTATCAGCCCGTTTATTCGATTGCAAAAGTACTGACGCACCATGTGGCTTACGCGAGGTAAAAGCATCAGCGTGAATCGACACTAATAAATCAGACGATGCTTTACGGGCGATCGCAGACCGCTTATTTAAACCAACATAATAATCACCGCTTCGGGTCAAAACCGCTTTAATTCCTTTTGTTGCATTAAGCCGCTTAGCCAGCATTTTTGATATGGCTAAAGTAACGGTTTTCTCATAACGCCCACTTGGACCAATTGAGCCAGGATCTTCACCACCGTGTCCAGCATCGATAGCGATAACGATATCGCGTGTTTGTTTTGCTCTATCTTTACTCGTCTTAACAACCGTAGTGGCTTTCTTAGCGGGTGCTTTAGCTACAGATTCTTTCGGGAGGTCGACAACTAAGCGATCACCATAAGGTCCTGTTGGTGGCAGTGAGAAAATACGCGGCTTAATGCCTCGTTTTAAGTCAATGACTAAGCGTAGCATTCCTTTTTTAGGTGCACGGCTAGTACGAATACGAGTCACTAAATCGCTACTGATTTTTAGATTTTTTAAATTTGCGGTCAACGACGTTTTTTTAAAATCAATCACTAAACGATGACCGTTAGTGAGATTGAAATGGCTAAACTCTGGCTTTTCAGTCAAATCAAATACCACCCGAAATTTATCCGGTGATGGCCATACACGAACATCTTGTAGCTTATTGGCAGCACTAACGCTCAGCGAAAAGCAGAGTAAAACTAATAACAGCAGCGTTCTCAAAATACTAAGCTCTCCGTTGTTTTAATGCACTAAGCACAGTTTGGCCATTTTGTGTATTGGCCTCAAATTTTATTTCTCGCTGATTATCGACATACGTTAACCAAAGTTCGACATCGGCTTGTGGCAACAAACCGAAACCACGTTGTGGCCATTCAATCAAACATAAGCTTTTATCAGAAAAATAATCTCGGATCCCCATAAATTCAAGCTCTTCAGGATCAGCTAGACGATAGAGATCAAAATGATAAACTTGCCACTCAGCAACTTCATACGGCTCAACCAAGGTATAAGTAGGACTCTTAACGTTACCTTGATGACCAAGCGCTTGTACAAAGCCACGCGTAAATGTAGTCTTGCCTGCACCCAAGTCACCGTGTAAAAACACCGTTGTCGCTTGAGTCATACACAACGCTAAATCGCGCCCAATATTCACAGTTTGGTCGCTATCGGATAAATGGGTATGGTAGGAATTTAAAATATCTTTGCTATTCACGTTGTTATTCAATAATTACGGCAGTTCAAAGTCATAATGGCAATATATCATTGACTGACGATTTGACACAACTGGCAGTGGTTTTTAGAATAATTTAAATAGCGGCAATGACGAAAACTGTGATTGCTTAACAATAATCAACTAAGATTGGACGGTTATGGATCATAGTGTACGTTCCCCATGTATTGCCAACTGCAAACTGGATGATGATGAAGTGTGCCAAGGATGCTTTAGAACGCTTGACGAAATTATCAACTGGTCGACATCTTCTAACGTTCAAAAGCAAGCGGTCATCGACCGTGTCACCCCATTACAAATAAAACGCCGTGCATTAAAAACTAACAGCCCCTAAATTTATCAAAAAAATTCCAAAAAAAAACACCTAGAAAACCGCCAGGTTTCTAGGTGCTGAGTAGTTTTTTTACTAACAACCTTAAAGGTACAGCTAATCGAATAACACTCACGAGCAAGGCCCGCTTAGAACATGCGGTGATAATCAACTAAAACACAACATTTAACAAGTATTCAAAATATTATTATCTAAAATAACTAAATTCATTTACCATAAACGCAGTTTTAGTGAATATCATCTAATTAATGTGACTTTTTATGAACAAACAGTATCAAATCGATAATCTTGATAAAAACATTCTCAGTGCCCTCAAAGACAATGCAAGAATTCCTTATGCAGAATTAGGCAAGAAGTTGGCGGTTAGTCCAGCCACGGTTCATGTTCGAATTGAGAAGATGCGCCAGGCCGGCATCATTGCGCGAACCAAAGTTGAACTCAATGAAAAAGCGTTGGGTTACGATGTATGTTGTTTTATTGGTATTAATTTAAAAACTGCCGGTGACTACAAACCTACTATCAGCAAGCTCAATGAGATTGAAGAAGTACTAGAGGCTTATTACACCACCGGACACTACAATATATTTGTAAAAATCATGGCCAAATCTATTGATCATTTACAGCGAGTTTTAATTGATAAAATTCAAGCAATTAACGAAATTCAATCGACTGAGACATTAATTTCTCTCGACAACCCGATTAATAGAGAGGTTCGACCATAATTAGCTCACCAGAGCATTGGTGTTTTCTCAAAAAACTGCCATGATAACCAATCCATGGCAAGGACAACCTAAGGACCCAAAATGTTTACCCGATTTTTCTCGTTAGCCTTCTTCTCATATTCGCTAGCAATTTCCGTATCGGCTAATCCAGTAAAGCACCTTGAAACACAGCGCGCTGAGTTTGATGAAGTAAGACAAGAACTGGACAAGTTATCTTCCCGTAAAGCAGTTCCTAAACAGCTGCGTCAGCAAATCAATGATCTTAAAGATTATCCACTATATCCGTATCTTCAATTGTCGTTATTTAAACGACAACTAGAAAAACGTTCCGTTGAAGATATCAATGCCTTTTTAACTACCTATAAAAAATTGCCCTTTAAACACAGCCTACGTGTATTGGCCCTCAAAAAGAAATTTAAAAAGCGCCACTGGCAAGACGTCATTGCGTTATATCGCCCGGGAGATAGAACCTCTTATCGATGCATGCAATTAACAGCACTCTATAAGTCAAAACAACAACAAGAAGCATTAGCGCAAGTTGATTCATTATGGTTAACAGGAAACTCTTTGCCTAAGCAATGTGATTATATTATTAAGCGCTGGCAAAAAGCCGGTAAACAAACCAGTCAGCTAACATTGCAACGTATTGAACTCACGTTGAAGAAGCGCAAAGGAAAACTAGCAAAGTACCTAGCGAAATCACTCAACGCCAAAGACAAAGCGACCTATCTATACTGGAAAAAACTCTATAACAAACCACAAATGGTCTCAAACTCTCATTATTGGAAGAAACGTGGGCATTTTGCCAATGTCGCATTGAAAATAGCGATTGAGCGTATAACTTATCGTGACATTGATAAGGCTATTACGCTCATCGAAAGAATTAAAAAACATATAGGCTTTACAGAAAAAACACGTCATCAGTTAGTGAACAACATTGCATTACGAGCCATGCTTAAAGAGAAAGAATCGGCGCAGTTTGCACTTAATCATATCACGTGGAATGCGCTAAATACGGCTAAACAAGAACAAGTATTACGGCATCTGGTCACCATTAACCAATGGGCGACAATTAGTGAACTGTACATGGCTCACTTTCAAAAAATTGACACACCGCTGGAGTGGCAATATTGGTATGCGACCTCGTTAGAGAAACTGGGAAATACAAAAACGGCAAATGCTTTGTATAGTGATATCGCTAAAAAGCGTCGATATTATGGTTTTTTAGCGAGTGACAAACTTGGTCAAAACTATAGTTTGAATCACCAGAAGCTCGCAAAAGATCACACAGTTATTGCGGCGCTTAAAAATAATAATTATCTGCGCCGCGCAAATGAGTTTTATCTATTGGGCGATGATTTACCGGCGCGACGTGAGTGGTATCAACTCGTAAAACCGCTAAATGAAGAGCAACGAATTGCAGCGGCACACATAGCCAATGACTGGCAGTGGCACAACCGCGCGATTATAACGCTGACCATGACGGAGCAACGTAACGATTTAGATTTAAGATTTCCAATGCCCCATCAACGCGATTTTATCGATCAGGCTAAGGCACAAGACATGACACTAAGCTGGCCGTTAGCGATTGCTCGTCAAGAGAGTGCATTCTTAAAAGATGCCACATCAAGTGCTGGTGCACGTGGCTTAATGCAATTGATGCCAGGAACAGCAAAGCTCCAAGCTAAAAAAGACGGTGTGTTATATTATTCACGCAAACAGCTGCATGAGCCATCATTAAATATTAAATTGGGCACTGCATACCTTAGCGATATGTTGTCACGATTTGATAATAATCTAGCTGTCGCAGCCGCAGCCTATAATGCAGGCCCACATCGTGTAAAACATTGGGTGAAGAAAGAGTTAGCACAAGATCAATGGGTTGAAAGTATTCCCTACCGTGAGACTCGATCTTATGTCAAAAATGTGTTGGCGTACGCTGTTATCTATCAGCACCATTTATCACAAACTAAAAAATTACCTAGCGCTGCGATTAATCCAGCGCGGATGGGAATTTCAAACAAATAAATGCAGCGGATTGGGTTAATCCGCTTCAACTAATGCGCGTAATTGAGACATGAAGGTGTGCTCATTATCATCATTAGCCAATACCACTTGCTCAGCTAGAATATCCGCTAAGATATCATCGCTTGTTAACGGATTAGCTAACACAACGCGAAACACAATAATTGATTGGTATTGGTAATAAGATGGCGTCAACTTGGTACGTGATACAAATGCTTTACCATGCCCACGTTGAATTTTTTGTAAGTACTTAGTAAAGCGATTTAATAGATCATTAATCGCAATTCTAGACGCTTCATCACACGTTTTTAAATGTTCAGTCACCCATTGTGGGCAGTAACGATAAGTTAAGATATTAAGCGTTGGCTCATTACACAACTCAAATTCAGAATGGTTTTTAATCATTGCTGCAAAACGATGGGTTTTATTAATGCCCTCTTCAATGAGCAACTCATAACCACTTCGACCAAGAATTTTGAGCCCAGAGTGTACGAGCATTGCCATACCAGGACGTGAACCTTCGAGTGTTTTACTGCCTAAATCTTTAGAGCCTTTACGAATAATATAATTAGCGTGATGCTCTACACCGCTTAATACTGATGGTGATTTAAAGACAACAATTCCCGCCCCCATAGGCACATAAAGTTGTTTATGAGCGTCAATAGTTACTGAATCTGCACGTTCAATACCTGCGAGCAGTGGCGCATATTTCTTAGAAAATAGTGTTGGCGCGCCCCACGCCCCATCAACATGAAAATGACAATTATATTGCTCAGCAATATCGGCCATGTCATTAAGGGGATCAACGGTTCCTGTTTCAGTCGTACCTGCGACACCAACCAAGGCTAAGATCTTAATTTTATTATCAACAAGCTCTTGGCATTTGCTCTCAAGCGACGTCAAACAAATTTGGTTATTGTCATTAGTCGGTATGGCAATAATATTGTCTGTCCCTAACCCCAGAACATCGGCTGTTTTCTTTAATGAATAATGACCGCGTTCACTCACTAAAATAGCAGCACCGCGATAACCATAATGCAGTAGCCCGCCCATTAGACCAGTTTTTTGGATGCCAGGGTAATCTTCAGTAGGGGCGAAAGCATTATTACGTGCAGCCCACAGTGCGGTGATATTAGCGACTGTACCACCAGAACAAAATGCCCCTAGTGCATGGTTTTGGTCATGCATAAAGGTGTCATAAAAACCATCATCACTGTTATAAACAAGACGATGCAACATACCAATAACTTGGCGTTCTAGCGGCGTGAATGATTTTGAGGTTTCGGTTTTTACCAAATTCTGATTTAACGCAATCATAATTTTTGACAACGGCAACATAAAATAAGGCAACGCCGACGTCATGTGCCCAACAAAACTTGGAGAGGCGGTATGAACAGAGTGCGCTACTAACTTTTCTAATAAAAAATCAGCTTGTTGTGATACAAAAATAGGGTCACTAGGAATAGTCGCATCGGCGAAGTCCTTTTCAACTTCGGCAAGATCTTTTTCGACTGCCACAATATGAGATTGTAAAAAACCTTCGAGGTTTTCAGAAATCTCTTGCTCAATTCTACTTAACGTCGATTCCTTCTCTTCAGGTACAGTGAAGACCCGAAGTAGGCTATCTTGGGTAGCGCTAGCTTGACGTGTAGTTAGACTCATTACTCATTATTCTCAATATTATTATGTTGCGAATTTAGCTCGCAAATTTTCCACAATCTATCATTTACCCAAATTTGTTACCAGTCTGCAATGTTAATCTTTGAACTCAACCCATCGGCCTGAACAAAAAACAACCAACAAAAGTAAAAAAACACCACGATATTTAAATTGTTGTCTACTATTAATCAATAAGTGAAGCATCTATTGGAGGGGCACATGCCAGAACAAGATTGTCGTCGTGAAGGTGTTCGCGTTGCGGTTCGAAATGCCGATCATATCGAAGCCATAGTTTATACTGAACAGGGCGTACCCGAATTTTGCGATGAGTATGAAATAAATTTAGGAGGTATTAAAGTTAATAGTAACTTTAGTGACCTAACTAATAATCGAGTAAGAGTTAGTCTTTTTAACAGCAAAGACCAACGCGTCGAAATTCAAAGTACGATTATGAGTTCAAGTTTACGTAACTCCGTCATCAAATTTGATCCACTAAATCAAGAGCAATACACCATTTTATGCAATATGTTGACATTACAACAACCCATTGACGAATAACAAAACGCCGCTATAACTTCACAGTCATAGCGGCGTTTCTACAATATTAACGTCTAATTTCCGTAGCGCATTTCTTTGTAATAATTGATTAGATTTGTCGTCGATGAATCATGCTCACCCACTTCGCCATCTTGTGCTAATTCAGCTTGGATCTTAACAGCTAAGCCTTTACCTAGTTCAACGCCCCATTGGTCAAATGAACAAATTTGCAAAATAATGCCTTGCACAAAAATCTTATGTTCATATAACGCAATTAGCGATCCCATGCTTTTAGGGTCTATTCGGTCAAGCAAAATGGTATTAGTAGGACGATTACCTTGATGTACCTTATGCGGCGCCAATTTGTCGATATAAGCTTGAGTACGCCCTTTCGCTTTTAGATCTTCACGAACCTGTTGTTCATTCACGCCACACATTAGCGCTTCCGTTTGAGCGAAAAAGTTGCTCATTAACGTTTCATGATGCCCTTTTACGGGGGTTGTACTTTCAATTGAACCAATAAAATCCGCTGGAATAACGTTTTTACTTTGATGTAAGTACTGATAGAACGCATGTTGACCATTAATACCAACGCCGCCCCAAATTGAAGGCACTGTTTGATATTCAATATCTTCACCCATCCAGCTTACAGACTTACCATTAGATTCCATTTCGGCCTGTTGTAAATACGCCGCCAGCATATGAAGAGTTTGATCATAGGGTAAAATAGCTTGCGATTGGCAACCTAAGAAGGTGGTATTCCATAGACTAATTAGCGCTAAAATCACTGGCGTATTTTGCTCGAGCGGCGTTTCAATGAAATGCTGATCCATTTCATGAGCGCCTTCTAGCAACTGCATGAATTTTTCAAAGCCCATATCTAACGCGATTGGCAAACCAATCGCCGACCATAATGAGAAACGACCGCCGACCCAATCCCACATAGAGAACAAGTTATCAGGGTGAATGCCAAATGCCGTCGCATTTTCAAGGTTAGACGTTACAGCGACAAAATGATGCTTCACCGCTTCATCATCAAACGAAGACGACGTTAACCAAGCGCGTGCAGTCTTCGCATTGGTAATTGTCTCAGTGGTCGTAAACGTTTTACTAGAGACAATAAACAGCACGTTTTCAGGATTCAACGGACGTAATACTTCGGCAATTTGCGCACCATCGACATTTGAAATGTAGTGAACATTAACCGTGCTGTCATTGTGATGCTTTAATGCTTCGGTCACCATTTGTGGACCAAGGTTTGAACCACCTACGCCAATATTTACAACGTCAGTGATACGTTTACCGCTATAACCTTTCCAATCGCCTTGACGTACTTTTCTTACAAAGGCTTCCATTTTCTCAAGCTCAGCGTTAATTGTCTCTGTAACGTTCTCACCATCAACAATTAAATCGTTTCCGCTGCGATCACGAAGCGCTGTATGCAACACAGCACGTTGCTCGGTTTGGTTTATTTTTTCCCCACTTAGCATACGTTCGCGCCAATCTTCAATATCGCATTCTTTCGCTAAGTTAATTAATCCCGCCATTGTTTCATCAGTCACAAGATTTTTTGAATAATCGAACAATAGGTGTGGCAGCTTGATTGAAAACTTATCAAAGCGCTGCTTGTCTCCTGCAAAAAGGTTATTAAGATGTTTTGATTTCATCTCAACAGCATGCTGTGTAAGAAACTTCCAGCTAGGTAACGCTTGACGATTTTTCATGGGGTTGTATTCTCCTGTCAACGCACAGTTTGACTAAATGGCTTTCACTGAGCCTGTTTTTTATGATTATGGTAACTTTATAACGGATAATCCAGCTAAAAGCTGTGATTTATGTAATAAAATTACTAATTTAAGGAATTCACATGCAGCAATTTACTATCACTTTGTTACGTCATGGTGAAACAGTTGCCCCAAAAAACCTAAACGGCGCGACAGATGTAGCCTTATCTGCGCTGGGTAAGCAGCAAATGCTGGATGCTGCGAGCAAATTAAGCGATATAGATTGCATAGTGACTTCTCCATTACAGCGTTGTTTTATCATGGCGCAAACTATTGCATCACAATGGCAAGTGCCACTGTCCATTGAGCAACAAATTGCAGAAATGAATTTTGGTGATTGGGATGGACAACCCTTTGATGAACTCTATCAACAATTCCCAACAAAAATGGATAAGTTTTGGCGCACCCCCTGGGATGTCACCGTGCCAAACGGTGAACAATTAAGTGACTTCCAGCAACGAATAGATAAGGCTTGGCGGCGTCTATTAACACAGCAAAAAAATACGTTGGTGGTGTGTCATGGCGGTGTTATTCGCTATCTTATTGCTAAAGTTCTTAATCTAGGAAAACACAATAACAGCCATATTACAGCCTTAAAAATTGATTTCGCGGCGATCGTTAAAATCCAAATAACCATTGATGATGAGCAATACTATCCAATGTTGCTTTGGCCATAGCCTATTGCAATAGTCTATTTGAGTGAATATCTGCTGTGGATAAAGCTTGCATAGGCATGAAAATCGCCGATAATGACGATGTTCAATGTTTGGGAACAAGGTGATACTCCTTGGCTGTACCCGCAACTGTGAAGTTAAGATATCAATAACACGAGTATTTTAACCTAAGCCAGATACCAACTTTGATTTAACAATTTACCTTATTTCAAGCGGAGTACTTGTGTGAGCGACTCTCTGCCACATCAACAAGGCAGAATCTGCTTACGCGCCTAAATCACTATGTCATCAATCATCGACGTTCGTCAGCTTAGCTGGCACATCAACAACAAAATCATACTTGATGACATCTCTTTTAGTATTGAAAAGGGAAAATTCGTCGGTGTTATTGGCGTTAATGGCAGTGGAAAAACCAGTTTATTACGCAGTTTATATCGCGTTATCACGCCAAGCGCTGGAAACGTATCACTTAATGGTTGTGACATTTGGCAACAATCGGCAATCGATGTTGCAAAGCAAGTTGCTGTCGTTAGTCAATCTAATGCACCTATGCCTTATCAAGTGAAAGATGTCGTCGCTATGGGGCTTATTCCTCATAAAAAACTCTTTGAAAATACCAAGGCCAGCGATCATGCCCTTATCAAATCCGCCATTGAGCAATTAGATTTAACGGATTTGCAAAATAATGATTTTGAAACGCTGTCAGGTGGTGAACAGCAGCGCGTGTTAATTGCACGCGCAATTGTTCAATTAGGTTACAAAAATAGCCTCGACAATCAGTTATTGATTATGGATGAACCAACTAATCATTTAGACATTCACTACCAAATCGACTTACTAAAACGCGTTCAACAACTCGGCTGTAGCGTGATTGTCTCCTTGCATGATTTAAATATGGCCAGTGCGTGCTGTGATGAGATTATATTGGTCGACAACGGTAAAGTCGTTATTCAAGGATCGCCTCAGGAAGTTCTCACGCCAGCGCGGATCAGTGAAATTTATCAAGTCAACGTTGATGTTATTGAACATCCGCAGCATAAACGCCCACATTTATTGTTTAGCGAGTCTTCAAATCATGACTAAAACGCTACTTATCATTGCATTACTCGCTTTTTCTTGCGTCACTTCTATTATCGTCGCCTTAAGTTTTGGCGCGATTTCAGTCTCGTTTTCGGATGTGGTTTACGCATTGTTTCCTTCATTGAGTGAACAGACAGTTGATCCTATTATCGCTCAAATCATCGTAGAACTTCGATTGCCACGGATATTGCTGGCACTGCTCTCTGGTGCTGGTTTAGCCATCGCCGGAGCGACGTTGCAGCAAGTAACGCGAAATCCTTTAGCAGATCCCTTTTTATTTGGCATTTCTGCCGGCGCATCATTTGGCGCGGTCGTTGTGCTCAGCGTATTAACCAACATTGCCATTGTGTGGCTGCCAATTGGCGCATTTATTGGCGGGTTATTATCCATCACCATGGTGTTATTTATTGCAGGGCGCAGTACCTATCAGCAAATTGAACGCATGTTACTAGCAGGGGTTGCTTGCTCATTCATGTTTAGCGCAGCAACTAGTGCGATTTTATATCAAAGCGATCCGCAAGCTGCCGCATCAATTTTGTTTTGGACACTAGGCAGTTTCTCTCAAGCACAATGGGATCAATTATTGTGGCCAACAATTATTATAGGTACTAGCATCATTGCTTTTTTCGCTTATTCAAGACAAGTACTCGCTATCTCTGGTGGTGATGAGAATGCGACAACATTGGGTGTATCAGTATCGAAAGTTCGTTTGCTGATGCTAATTTTGAGCTCACTAATTTGCGCTGTCATCGTTGCAAATGCCGGTGGAATTGCCTTCGTTGGACTCTTAATTCCGCATGTCGTACGCTTAACATTAGGCCAGCGGATGTTAAATAACTACGTAATTGTTGCCCTGCTTGGTGCAACCTTTATGATTTTAATCGATTTGGCAGCGCGAACACTCATAGCAAATCAGGAAGTACCGTTAGGCATTATTACCAGTGCTATCGGCAGTGTTTTCTTTCTGCTAATTCTTAAACAACGTCGTCAATATTAATGAGATTTATCATGGACTTTATCGCACCGCTAGATAAAACACAGCAAAGCCTGATTGAGCATCGAATCAATAATAAAACGAAGCCTTTGGGATCGTTAGGTCAGCTCGAAACATTGGCGATTCAATTAGCACTGATTTTAGGTGCTAAAAAGCCATTGATTAATCAGCCAACCCAATTGGTATTTGCAGGTGATCATGGCGTTAGTGAATTAGGTGTGTCAATCGCAGGGCCTGAAGTTACCGGACAAATGGTGGCTAATTTTTGTCATGGCGGCGCAGCAATTAATGCATTTTGTAGTCAAAATAATATGAATCTCTATGTGGTTGATTGCGGTACTGTTATTGAACATCCTGACCATCCAATGCTCATCAAACAACGTATTGCATCGACAACGCAAGCATTTAATTTAGCGCCAGCAATGTCTCAAGAGCAACTGCAACAAGGGCTCGACTTTGGCAAACACGCAGCTGTAAAAGCCATTGCCACTGGCGCCAATGTCATTGGCATTGGAGAAATGGGCATTGGCAACACGACGTCAGCAGCTGCGATTATGCATCTTATTACAAAACACGACATTGACCTCTGTGTTGGTCGTGGCACTGGTGTTGATGACGATACAGTGTCTAAGAAAAAGAAAATAATTTCAGATGCCGTGCAACTTCATCAAGACCATATTAGCGATGCATTAAGTGTATTACGGTTAGTTGGCGGTTTTGAAATCACTCAGATGGTTGGCGCTATGCTCGCGATTGCCGAAGCGGGTAAAGTCATTTTAGTCGATGGATTTATTTCAAGTGCCGCGGCGCTCCTTGCTTGCAAAATGTCAGACAATGTTCGTGAATATATGATTTTCAGCCATTGCTCTAAAGAGCTTGGGCACCAGCTTTTATTAACAGAGCTAAGCGCCGATCCTATTTTAGATCTTAACCTACGTCTTGGTGAAGGTAGCGGTTGCCCGCTTGCTTTACCACTGCTGCGCAGCGCATTGGCTTTTTATAATGAAATGGCGAGTTTTGAACAAGCGAACATTAGTGTTGAGCAGCCTTGATGTCTAAAGAAGCAGGGTTGCGACATCAATGGCGTTTATGGCGCATTGCCTTAGGCTTTTTTACGCGCGTGCCTATTAAAGATATTCCCGATTTTAAACAGCATTGGCTTAATCAAGCCAGCCGTTATTACGGTGTTGTTGGTTTGTTGGTAGGCGTTGTTGCAGCGCTGACTTGGCAAGTATCTAGCTTACTATGGCCTGTTAGCATTGCTGTTATTTTATCGATGATAGCCAGTGCGCTACTTACCGGCGGGTTTCATGAAGACGGCTTAGCAGACACTTGGGATGGTTTTGGCGGCGGTTGGGGTGTCGAACAAAAACTAGCTATCATGAAAGACTCTCGCCTTGGAACCTATGGCGCGTTGGCTTTGATATTTGCGATTTTGTTAAAATTTCAATTGTTAGTGAGCTTGGCACAACTATCAATTGAGCCAATACTAGGCCTAAATATCATCGTTATTGCGTTGGTATCGAGTCATTGTTTGAGCCGAGTGATGGCGGTGAGCCTTATTTTCAATCAAACCTATGTCCGAGATATTGACTCAAGTAAAGTCAAACCAATGACTGAGCAACAAAGCCCAACAGAAATTATCATTTTATTATTGAGTGGGTTACTACCACTCACCTTGTTACCACTCACGTTATCATTAAGTCTCATTGCTGTGCTAATTGTCAGTCGCGGCTTAATTGTGATGTGGTACAACAAACAACTTGGTGGTTATACAGGTGATTTGTTAGGCCAAGCTCAGCAAATCAGTGAGTTGATTATTTATCTCAGCTTCCTCACGTATTTTACCCATTAAACCAATTTCACATGTAAGGATTTAGCCATGAGCGATAATGACGAATTAAGAAAAAAAAAGCACCAACAGCGCCAACAAAAACTAAAAGAGAGCATCGATGCCAAAGTTGCAAAAGCGACTAAAGAGCAAGGCATATTTATGG
>OJBM01000217.1_pt1 | contig 21140 bp, 27 predicted proteins | sample 1591061 | NCBI WGS metagenome assembly OJBM01 (sample SAMN05416872, study PRJEB24817) | seawater metagenome | isolation source: Sea water | place: Canada:Atlantic | collected 2013-11
TGCTCCTTCGTCGCTTATTTTAACCAACTATTATTTGCCTCTTAGTGAGGCGTTAGGTGTTCATTAGAATTATGCGTTTGTGGAAAGTATATTTTTGGTTTTGCGTATTTCAATTAATCATGAATTTTCGTTCTGGTTACCTATCGGATGTTGCAATCTTTGATGTAATTAATTGGGTTGTTTTAACTTTGGGCTTAATTGGGCTGCAAGGTTACATATATAAAATTAAGTATTTTACTGATCAATTTTGGAGGTTGTTTTTTCCTTCCTTTTTCATTTGGTCAATAGCCTACTTACTTTGGTTGTGGTCGGTTATATCATCAGACAGCCAAACTGTAATAGTCGCTGCAATTTATGGCTTAATATTTATCCTATCTATTCCGCAACTTATTGCTTTATATAGGTATGGTGTAAAAAACACCTAACAAGAATTTAAAGCGGGACTGCTAACAGTTTGCTCAGTTTCGCTTCGCTACACATTTTAGCAAACAATTATCAGCCCCTTAAATGGGCGTTATGTGTTTTAAATAAATGGCTATTTAGTGTTGCACTTGTGACAACTGTAAAGCCCAAAATATTATTTTTAATGTAGTGTGTAATTCTCGCCAAATAGGGTAAGGTTTTCTCACTAATAAGCTTTGCTGCTTTACCTTTTTCAAAGGTAGCAAAACTATTATTTTCGGTTATACCGATGGTGTGTGGCTCAAATAAATCGTTTATTGCCACAGGCAACGGTGCAAACAGTAACGGTTTGGTGTTCAAGTAAACACTTAGTATCAAGTTTGAAGTGCAACAATAGTAGTTATTCATAAAAGCATTCCTGTGGTGTTTTAAAGCCCTTAACAAGGCGCTAGTTGTATCTAATGCTAGGAGAGTATTTGAATAAGTTAACCTTTAATCTGTATTGGATTTTTTCTTCTATTACTATGATTTTAATTATATTGTTTTTGCCAATCCAAATAACCCTATTGGTTCTCGTGATTGGTTTTAATATAAATTTCGACAATTATGGTACTTTTCTTATTGTTTATACATGTTTACAAGCAGCTTTCTTTTTCAGTTGGGCTTTAAGCGGGATATTTTTTAAATGCCCACATTGTCACCGAAGATCGCATCCCAGAAGTTATTTTAGCGCCAAGAGAGTTAAGTTAACTAAACGTTATGGCACTTTACGATATTTAATTCCTGGTGAGGTTTTAGCGCAAGAAAGCTTTTGCATTAATTGCGAGAAAAAAATTGAGGTAAGGGCTGTATATAACTAACAGGTCATCCGAGTGGAACATATAACATTAGCTGTTTGCTCCTGTCTCACTTATTTTAGCTAACATATTATTTACCCTTAGTGCTGGGTACATACAAACTAATTTAGTCCACCTACGTAGTTGTAAATTCGTAATTCAAAGTTTAGAGTTCTTCCTTCGTTTTTTGCCAATAATATTCAGAAGTCGGAGAAATTTTGGACATTCGAAATGGCTTGGAGCAGTGCAAGCCGCTGCATGTCTTAAGCCATCTCGCATTGAAACAAGTTCATTAATTTTTTTATCCAGTTCATCTGCTTTAGCTGCAAGTAGTTCTCTATCAATATCAGGCCCCTTAGCCGTAAACATATTGTTAATATCATCTAGAGATAGTCCAGCATTTCGCCCTAACAATATTAACTTTAAATGTTCTATTACACTCGGATTAAAAACCCGTCGTAGGCCATCACGACCAATTGAATGTATAAGTCCTTTTTCTTCATAAAACCTTAAGGTTGAGGTCGGTAAACCAGAAATTTTTGACACTTTTGAAATATCCATAAATTTTCCTATTGACTTCAAGTCGACTTGAACTTGTATGATAGCTTCCAATATGTTGCTGAGCAATTTAATAATAGGAGAATCAAATGTGGGATGAACGATATAGTGTGAAAGAATATGTATATGGCACAAAACCTAATGAGTTTTTAGAAGCCAATGCCAGCTCTATTCCAAAGGGTAAAGTGTTGAGTTTAGCCGAAGGTGAAGGTCGTAATGCCGTATTTCTTGCAAAACAGGGTTACTCAGTTACTGCCGTAGATGCATCGCTAGTTGGCTTAGAGAAGGCTAAAAAACTGGCTGATGATAATGGCGTTAGTGTTGAGTTTATTCATGCTGATTTGAGAGATTATGATTTCGGTAAAAATCAATGGGACGGAATTGTATCTATCTTTTGTCCAATACCGAGTTCATTTAGAAAACAGCTGTATAAAAAACTAGAATCTGGCTTAAAGAAAAATGGTGTATTTTTACTTGAAGCATATACTCCTGAACAGTTGAAACATGGAACTGGTGGCGGAAACTCAATAGATTTAATGCAGTCTAAGGAATCATTAAGTCTTGAATTAGCTGGCTTAACTTTTAAACATTTAGTCGAACTTGAGCGTGAGGTTATAGAAGGTATTTATCATACGGGTACCGGTGCGGTGGTTCAGGCTATAGCATCAAAACAAATATAAACAATATGGCCTACGCATATATGTTTTTGTTGCGTAGCTTTATTTTGAAAACATTTCAACATTTAGCTCGACGAACTTGGAAAAACACGGCCATATTGGCACCGTATTTAATAGGAAACAACATGATCTCTAAAAAGTATTCACCTTACGTATTTTCATTTTTCATGGCATTAATAATGTCATGTTTGATGTCTTTAATAATTAGCATATTTAATATAGGGCTTGTCAGTGGGCTTTTGGTAATTTGGTTAAAAGCATGGCTTTTTACCTTTATGGTTGCTTTTCCAATAGTAACCATTGTTTCTCCAGTGGTAAAAAAAATGGTAAACCATGTCGTTGAAGACAATGAGCAAAATATATAATAAGGAATTTAAATTTAACTAAAACTGTGTGATATATTTTCTTTTCTTATAATACTTTGCCAATTAACGCGTGTGTTTGGGAACTAAACTGGCTCTTGAAATTTCTATCATCTTCTTTATCCTAACACCGCTACTGTTTGTGGAAAATATAGCTTTGTTATATAGGAGTAGACCCTAAAGCTTCAATTATTTGGGCTTCAAACACATTGTTTGTATCTTACTTGTGTATCTCAGATGCATTTGATGGTAGTTTTGTGCATAAATTTTTAGTTGTAAGCTGCTTTTTAATGTCGTTTCAAATAGTTAGTTTGCTACTTGTAACATGACTTAATTAAAAACTAAGTAAATATTGTATGAAGGGTCGCTTTTATGGGCATTCGGGAACTTTAAATATAAAATTTATACAGTAAAAACACAATATTAATGACTACTATAAAAAATTACGGTTATTTCCGCATATTAATAAACACCATTAAAAGTACGTTGTATGCATTAGTGCCATTAATAGTATTAATGTTTTTAATTGAAATTGGTTTTGCATTTAATGAAGGTGGATCAGTAAAATCATTTTTTACCTATGAATTTCTCATTTACTTTATATTTCATGACTTAATGTTCATTCTATATTTTACTATTTTTATATTAGTATTATTTATTCGTATATTAATGGTGAAAAAACAGAAATAGTTATTTATCAACATAGATGAAAATACCTGTATTTTATATTTTTGCCAAAGTTGGCATTCTAGCGAGTAAACTCGAATTGAATTAACCCTCACTTATCCGGAAATTGATTGACGCTAAGCCATTAAAGGCACATTTTGCTAACTTAACCTTTCTAAATACGCTAAAATACGGAGCTATTATCATAGCTTTGAGCCCTTTATATTAATGAGCACTGCCACAATACCTGCCAACTTTTCAGAACTTGGCCTTATTCCACCTTTATTAGCTCGATTAACTGAGCTGGAATACCAACAGCCAACGCCAATTCAAGCGCAAGCTATTCCTAGTGTATTAGCAGGGCGTGACTTAATTGCAGGGGCAAATACTGGTTCAGGTAAAACCGCAACGTTTGCATTGCCACTATTACAGCAATTGCACGCTGAAAAGTCATCAAAGAGTAATAGCACTAGCAAAGGAAACTATGTTACCGGGCTGATTTTAGTGCCAACTCGTGAACTTGCTAAACAAGTTGCAGACAGTATTAAATCTTATGCTGTGCATTTTAATGGCGCGATTAAAACCGTTGTTGTTTTTGGTGGCGTATCAGCAAATACGCAAATGTTAGCTTTACGTGGCGGCACCGATATATTGGTTGCAACGCCAGGTCGCTTGCTCGATTTGATTTCAAGTAATGCAATTAAGCTAGATAAAGTTAGTACTTTAGTACTCGACGAAGCAGATAGAATGTTAAGCCTTGGTTTTACCGAAGAATTATCTGAACTGTTAGCATTAACGCCGAAGAAAAAACAAACCTTATTATTTTCTGCAACATTTCCAGAGCAAGTAAAAGCGTTAACGCAAGAGCTACTCAATAATCCAATTGAAATACAGGTACAAAGTAGTGACACTAGTACCTTAGTACAACGTGTTTTTACCGTAAACAAAGGTCAAAAAACTGCGCTGTTGGCATTTTTAATTAAGCAGCATCAATGGCGACAAGTACTTATTTTTGTAAATGCAAAAAATAGCTGTGAGCACTTAGCTACAAAGCTTTCAAAACGCGGCATTATTGCAGAAGTCTTTCATGGTGATAAAGGTCAGGGCGCTCGTAGCCGTGTGTTAGAAGAGTTTAAAGCAGGTGAAATTGATGTGCTAATTGCCACGGATATCGCAGCCCGTGGTCTTGATATTGAAAAACTGCCAGTAGTAATCAATTTTGATTTACCAAGAAGTCCAGCAGATTACATGCATCGTATTGGCAGAAGTGGTCGTGCTGGTGAAGTAGGATTAGCGTTGTCACTTATCGATTATGAAGATTATCATCACTTTAAAATAATTGAAAAGAAAAACAAAGTACGACTTGAGCGTGAACAGGTTGAAGGTTTTGAAGTTGATGAAGAGCTTAACGAACGATTAATAGCTGATAAACCGATGGCAAAACCAGAGGGTACAGGGAAGAAAAAGCGTAAAAATAAAACCTCAGTCAATGCAGATATTTGGTTGAGAAACTCTTAACTAGAACTACATTATAAAAAAAATAAAGCACGATAGTGGCTAATATCTATTATCGTGCTTTATTTTAAACCAACAGTTATCAGTCGTTTTATTGCGCATCACAATACCATTAAGCTAATTGTTTCACTGTTCGGTACACGTTAATTATTAAAGAAAAAATACTAGATAAGTAACTGTTTTAAAATTATTATTTTCTTGTTATTTAATTTAGTTTAATTGATACTGAAATTTAGTTAAAGCAAATTAACGCTAACAGTTTTAATTTTTCATACATACTATTGCTAACTATATTTATAGCGGGTTACAAGAGATTAGGAGTTACCTATGCCAACAAATAAACACAAACGAAAAGCTACTGCTCATGCGAAAACTAAAACAACACAACCCGTTGGTTTGATTGCATCAAATGCAAAAATGTTTACCTACATTGGTTTGTTTTTAATGGCAATAAGTATCTACCTTTTTGCTTTTGAATCTCAGCGTAGTGCGATGTTTGGTCTTGCCATGCTTTCTCTAATTTCTGGTGTTGCGTTAACTTTTTTCGCCAAGATATCTGTTACCACTAAAAGTAAAAATTAGTTTTATGTCAAATTCAATGTCATTAGAGAAAATATTTATCATTATCGCCATTATATTGGGTGTCGGCTCAGCGGTTGATTTAGTTAACTCTTTGGCAAGTTTAACTGTTGAACTTGGTGAAATATTACGTTGTGTTTTAAATATCGTTATTGCCGTTTTTTTATATCTATATTTTAATAAAAAACGTAAAGCAAAGCTGGAAACTGAAAGTACATAAGTGATCTTTCAGCATCAAAAGTATACTAGGCTAGATTATTTTTCTAATATTTAGTTGTCGGTAACACAGGTAAAAATCCGAATGTATAATTTTTAAAGAACAACCACTTGAACCAATAATGTTCAATAAATGTATGGTTATTGAACACTATTCTCCAATCTCAGCTAACGACGATAATTGTTACATAATTATTGTTAATAATTGCGCTTAACAGTAGCATTCTGCCTCACTTTAGATTAAATTTGCCGCCTTAAATTTACAGTTAACCAGAGCGCCTTATGTTAGAAAACACTCTCCCTCATCTCGAAAAACTGATTGAAGACATTATTGAAAAAAATAACCTACTAAAAAGTAAAGTAGTAGAGCTAGAGCAGGAAAAGTCTGCACTTAAAGATGAAAATGAAACGTTGCAGCTTGAATTACTTGAAGGTGAAGAAAAACAAACGCAAACCAACACTGTTTTAACCAACCTATTAGGGAAGTTACAAAGCGTAGATGAGGTAAATTAATGTTTGCTGAAGACTCTAAAGGCATCAGCATTCAAATTATGGGCAAGCAACATCAGTTTACTTGCTCAAATGAAGATGTAGATGATTTAAAGCAAGCAGCTCGCAAACTCGCCGTTATGTGTGATGACATTAAAAAAAATACAGGTGTAGCTAGTAGTGAGCGAGCTTTGTTGGTGGCATCACTTAATTTGAGCTATTCGCTGTTGATGGCGAATAATAAAATTGAGCATTATCAACACGGACAAGATGCGTTGATTTCTACGTTAAAAGACGCGTTGTAAACCATTTAACTTTTTCTGTGTACGTCACTATCACTCAATTACGGTAGTGACTATACCTGCAATTTTATGCCTAGCGCACTAAATTGTTATATTTGGGAAAATATTCCTTATGGCTGATGCCAGTATTGAATTTAAAGGGTCAAGCTTTACCTTCTCTGTTTTACATTTGAACACGTCAATATTAGCTGATGTTCGCGCTGATTTAGCCAAGAAAATCGCTCAAGCTCCTGATTTTTTTTATTTAGTTCCAGTTGTCGTTAGCATTGAAAAATTAGATTGTACAATTGATTATCAAGCGATTAAAACCTTAATTGAAGAGTTTAAATTTACTTTTGTTGGTTTTACGGGCTCAGTTGCTAAAGAGCAGCGCCAGCTTATTCGCGAATTAGGCTTTTCATTTGTTAATACTGCGAAAGCAAATACCTCAGCCAAAGCTGTTATTACAAAAGAGTCAATTGCTGAAAAAACTACTGCAGTAGCTACTAAACCTGAGTCTGATTTATATACCGATAAAGTACATCGCGGTCAAATTCGTTCTGGCCAGCAAATTTATGCTAAAGGTCAAAATTTAGTGATTATTGGCTCGGTTTCGGCAGGTGCTGAAGTTATTGCCGACGGGAACATTCACGTTTACGGCTCGTTACGCGGTCGGGCGATTGCTGGTGCAAAAGGTCACCATAAAGCGCAAATATATTGCCAAAATCTAGAAGCCGAATTGGTGTCAATTAATGGCAACTATTGGTTGAGTGAATCAATGGAACAACATTGGGGTTCACCTGCGTTTATACAGTTGACTGACAGCGAATTAACGTCATCAAAACTTATTTAACTTATAACATTTAACTCAAAAAGGATATTCGGTCTATGGCACGAATAATAGTTGTTACATCAGGCAAGGGTGGTGTAGGTAAAACAACATCAAGTGCTGCAATTGGTCTTGGTTTAGCGTTGAAAGGCCATAAAGTGGTTTTAATCGACTTTGATATTGGCTTACGTAATCTTGATTTGATTATGGGTTGTGAACGTCGTGTTGTTTATGATTTCGTTAATGTTATTAATGGTGAAGCAACGTTGAACCAAGCGTTAATAAAAGATAAACGCGTTAGTAGCTTATCTATATTACCAGCTTCTCAAACACGTGATAAAGACGCGTTAAATAAAGAGAACGTTGGCAAGGTATTAGAAGAGCTTGGTGAAACGTATGATTATATCATTTGTGATTCACCTGCCGGTATTGAAGCAGGCGCGATGATGGCACTTTACTATGCAGACGAAGCCATTGTTACAACCAACCCTGAAGTATCATCAGTTCGTGACTCTGATCGCATACTAGGCATGTTGGCTAGCCGCTCACGCCGCGCTGAGCTTGGTTTAGAGCCAATAAAAGAGCATTTATTGCTAACTCGCTATTCTCCTAAGCGTGTTGAAGAAGGTGAAATGCTGAGTGTAGAAGACGTTGAAGATATTCTTTCTATACCATTGTTAGGTGTTATACCTGAGTCGCAAGCAGTACTTAAAGCGTCTAATGCTGGTGAGCCAGTAATTTTAGATACCGAAAGTGATGCAGGTAAAGCGTATCAAGACGTGATTGACCGTCTGTTAGGTGAAACAGTAGAGTTTAGATTTTTAGTTGCTGAGAAAAAAGGCATTTTCAGTCGTATGTTTGGAGGATAACATGGCATTATTGGATTATTTTTTACGTAAAAAAGAAAAACAAGTAACAACGGCTTCAAAGGCAAAAGAGCGCCTGCAGATCATCGTTGCTCACGAGCGTAATAATCGCAATAAACAGCCTGATTATTTACCGCAACTTACTGAAGATATACTTGCCGTATTGCGTAAATATATTCATGTTTCTGATGAAAGCTTTTCGATAAATCTTGATAACAAAGATGGCGATTTAAATGTATTAGAGCTAAATATTGAATTGCATGATGAACAAAAAGCTGACTAATTAACGCGTTATTTTAGTTACTTTAACTACTTTGCTAATGGCAAGTCGTTTTAGCTGATTGATTATACAAGTTATGAATAGCGCCACCATAGGCGCTATTTTTTATGTAAAATGTGCTGGCCGGCTATCTTGCATCAATATGTCGAGTTTTACTTGTGCTTGTTTAGGTTTTGACAAATCACTGACCTCTATCATTTCACACTCGTCTCTTACCATTTCAGCAATCAGGCTAGGGTAATGGCGACAATCTTCAGGCCGGTCTAAGTAGATACTGCAGGTGTACTTATCTTTTTCGTCAGGTTTGGTTTTGGCGGCTATATCGAGAAAAGGGCATCTGTTTAGCCTGACACCTGATTTAGGGTCGAACCATATTTCGTTATTTTTAACGTAGTCGAATATGTCAGGATTAAATATTTCCCAAAGATCAATTTCCTCTTGGGTGGCAGAAAGATCGCCGTCGCCATACTTAATGCAACATTTCCCACATTGATTACAATCTTTCATATTTCTGCTACTTGGTGTTTAACTTAACTATTAGCATAATCACACAAGAGCAGTACTTTTGCTAACTGGTGTTTATAAATTAAGGCTGTAAATTGCGATTAAAGAATTCTACAACGCTACTTTCTGCTTTGTTTTTATCTAATTGCCAAAGTCGAGTATGCGCGCCTCCTTCGGCTTGCCAGAACTGCTTTGGTTCTTTTGCTGCTGTGAATAAACGCTGACCATGGCTAAAATCAACAGTGGTATCAGCTGTACCATGCATTATGTAGATAGGGCGAGGAGAAATTTGTGCTATATAGTTTTCTGGGTCAGTTTCTTCGCTGGTTAAATCACCACGCCATTCAAAGAACAATTCAACTAGTGGCATTAAAGGGTAACGGGGTAAGCCATAAATAATTGCTGCTTGCTCTGATAATACATCCATCGAATTTGCATAGCCGCCACTAAATACTCCAGCCTTTATGCGTTGGTCTTTCGCCATGACTATCATGCTAGTTGCTGCGCCCATAGAAAAGCCCATAACACCTATTGAGTCAAAACCTTTTACTGTTTCCAAATAATCGAGGGCAGCTACAACGTCTTTCTTTTCGTGAAAGCCCATAGTCGATAATATTGCTGGGTCTTGACGCGGATGGCGTAAATCAATAGCTAATACGCTGTATCCTGCATTTATAATCGATTTGGCGTATCGCATTCCTTCATGGCGACTTGCGGTTCTGCCGTGTACTAACAATACCGCATGTTTGGCATTGCTGGTTGGCATATACCAAGCGGGTATCGTAAAACCATCAACCGTATTAAAACTTACATCTTCAAAGGCAATTGCTTGAGTACTTGGGTCACCACAAAACACAAAGTGCTCTACATCACATTCGATAATGCCTAATTCGAGTATTTTAGAAGAGAAAAACCAAGCGCTGCCGACATAAGCAAACGTTATGAGCACAACGATTGATATTATTATTTTTTTAATCATTATGTTGACCTTTAATGGTGAGTTTTTGTTGGCAGTGTTGAGTGTTTACAAGAAAGTTTTGATACGTCCTGATAAACACTCAAGCGGTTTAAAGCATGGTACTAACACGTTGGAATATGCGACTAGCTGCTATAGAGAAATAATGCTGTCTTTGTCAATTTCAATCGCTTCATCTAATGAAGCTAAAATAGCAGCACGTTCTTTTAATTTTGTGCCATGATGCGCTGTCATATTTAGTGTTTGCATTTGCTTAGCAACGGCTTGTGCAGTGTCCATTAGTTGCTCTTCTTCAACAACAACGTCAAGGAAGCCAGCTACCGTTGCCGCTTCTGGTGAGAATAACTCAGCGTTAATTACCGAGCGAGTTAGGTAATTGCTCGGTAAACGGTTACGGGCAATTTCAATACCGGCATTGTGCATAGTCATTCCAATAGCGACTTCGTTTAAGCCAATTTTAAAGTTCCCCGCACAACCAATACGATAATCACAGCTAAGTAATAAAAAAGCGCCTTTTGCGATGGCATGACCATTACAAACACCAATAATTGGTGTTGGGAAAGCTAACATTCGACGAGATAATTTTGAACCTTTAGTGACAAGTGCAATAGCTGATTCAGGGCCCGCTTTCATGGTTTTAAGATCGAAGCCACCTGAAAATATTCCGGCTTGGCCAGTTAAAATAACAATCGCTTTTTCTTGCTCTGCGTGATCTAAAGCACTATTCATTTCGTCGATAACTTGCGGCGATATTGCGTTAACTTTGCCGTTATTTAACGTAATTACATGCACATTGTTTTCAATTGCTATGTTGATCATTTCCATTTTATTACCTTTGAGTCATTCATTATTTATTGTTGTTTATACAGGGGTTTAGTCAAAATTCCAAACTGATTTTATCCGTACTTGTTAGCTAACTGGTAGGCCACTCTGTCCTGCATAACGCCGAGATAGCGCTTAATGTTTAATTTATCGTCAATCAAACTTAAATTGTCTGCGATTTCTAGCATGATGGTCATCATAATATCAGCGGCGCTAAAGCTACTTCCAGCAAAATAGCTGTTTTTTGCCAAGGTGGCATCAATATAAGAAAAATCTACGGCAATTTCTTTAGCTATGTAATGATCTAAAGGTGCAGTACCTTCTCGTTTTTCCATTGTCATTAATAATTTCGTAATTACCGGTAATGCTAAAGAGCCTTCGGTAAAGTGCAGCCATTCAAGGTATTGATAATATGTAGCGTTATTTGCTTCAGGCCGTAACTTAAGCGCAGATTCTACAGAGTCACTTTGATTCAAAATATACTCCATTACTGCGCCAGACTCACAAAGCGTGATGCTATCGTCAACAATGATAGGTGCTTTAGCGAGAGGATGAATCAATTTCAAACTCTCAGGAGCTAAATTCGAGCTAGGATCACGTTGGTGATGAACTAGCGTATAGGGCATGTCGAGTTCTTCGAGCAACCAAATAACTCGTTTTGAACGCGATTTATTTAAATGATGAACGGTGATCATAAATTTGTTTCCTGATAACTACTCTTTAGTTTGTTCAATGCTAAGTCCAGCAACTGCTTGCTCTTTTGGTGTTGAATGAAACCTTAAATGAATTACTTTTACCAATATACCGGCGGTAAAAAGCATAATGAGTGTGTAAATAGCGGGCGTAAATGACATTTTATAATTAGCCAGTAAAGTTAATGCCATAAACATTGATAACGTACTATTTTGTAAGCCTACTTCAATAGTAATTGATGTTCTTTGTGCAGTTGTTAGTTTTAGCCATTTACTGGAGTAATAACCTAACGCCATTGTTGATATGTTTAATATTAGTGAAACAGGACCTGCGGAAATAAGGGCGGGAATAACGATACCTTGTTGAATATAAGTTAAAAATATAATCAATAAGGTTAAAAATAAAATGCCAAATTTTGCGACATAAACCTGTGAACTTGCTGCTAATTTGGGTAGGAAAGCTTTAATCAACATACCAATAGTAATCGGTACTATGGTGAGTTTCATTAAACTGATCATGGTGGCTAGAATAGGTAACTGAAATTCATTCCCTTGACCCATAAAATGGTTCAACGAAAAGTTTAATATCACGGGAATAGTAAATACAGTAATTAAGCTAGCGACCGCTGTCATGGTAACCGAGAGCGCAACATCGCCTTTTGCTATGTGCGTGAACATATTTGAGGTTGTGCCGCCAGGACAAACAACTAATAACATCACACCAACCGCATATTCCGGCTCTAACGGCATAACAGTTGCTAAGGTGAAGCCAATGATGGGTAAAAATATCAACTGATTCACTAGACCAATTGAAACGGCTTTAGGTGATTTAGCTACGCGCTTAAAATCATTCGGTACTAGTGATAATCCCATCCCCATCATAATTAAAAAGATGCATATGGGAATAATCTGTGTATTTACAAACGTAACTAATTCAGTACCTTCCATAACTACCTCGTGTAGACGTTGATATTCATAATTTGACGTTAGTGGTATTTACAATGAAATAATTTTTCCTATTGCAGCATCAGCTTTGCCTGAAAGTACGTTTTGATAGGCGTTGCAGATACCTCTTGCACCGGATGAATGTTCGATAGTTATGATGCTTCTACAAAATTCAATGTAGCTTTGTAGTGACTGACTAATTTTACTCATGGTTTCGATTGCACCCCAGTCGCCTGTGCGTTTTTTCAACTGTGTTGGCGCAAAAAAGAACGTAGGCACAACACCGGGTAATTGACTTTTTGTAGTTAACTCGTTCGGTACTAGGTCATTATGATGAGTTACACCAACGCGGCAAGAATAACGGAGTTGTTCAGCAAAGTGTGTATGAATTGCTGCTAAAGTTTTTTGGCTACCAGCCATATCGACTAAAATACTGGGTGAGTTAGTGTTAAGACAGTTAATTTCATCATAACTGACAACTTTGTCATAACAGCCAAGGCTTTCAACAAACATTCTATTACTATTGGATGTTATGCCGACTGAAGCAAGTTCGCCTCTAGCTTTAATGGCAAAGGCTAGGGCGATACTCGTTTTGCTTGATGCGCTGGTGACTAGGTATTGTTCAGCACCAAAGTAACGTTGATCAAACATAAAATCTTCAATTAACCAAGACGTAGTGAATAAGCCGCGTACGAGCATGTCAAAGTCTTCGTTGTCTTGATTATAGAAAGGGTTTTGTTTTACTCGTTCGAATGAGGCATAAACAGGTGATAAACCTGCCCGATGTTCACTGATATCATAAAAGCCCGATTCACTGACTTTACCCGCAAGTACTTTTACATGACTTGCCATTGGCACAAAGCCCCAAATTCGTTCACCAATAGCAATTTGCTCGCAATTAGACAATACAACTTCGGAATACCCCATAGCGGGAATACGACCCCAACCTGCATCAGCAGGAAAAAAGTTCCAATAGTGCAATGTGTCACCAGCAATCGCATAACTAATGTTATTAGCGGTTAGGGAAAATTTATCAATTTTTAACACTACCTCATTTTTTTTAAGCTGAGTATCAATGTCAGTGATGATATGACGGCTGTTTTGTAAGTTATGTTTATCTACTTCGAATACTGTTGCGTTAATAGCGCTCATCAAATTTCCTTGACTGTCTTGTTAGAACTAATTAAAAAAAGTGACGGCGTTGTCGAGCGCTTCGCGGTCTGTTCTGGTGTTGTTGACTGCAGCGCTTTCATCGGCATAACCAAAAGACATACCAAATAAAATGCCGCGTTCATCAGGTAGGTTTAATATTTCTCTGACAGGGTCTGGAAATTGTCCTAACGCTCCTTGCATACAATTTGATATACCATGCTCTGCCATGATTAATGAAAGTGTTTGGGCATAAATGCCCAAATCAACCGCGCCCATAATGTCTAAATATTTGTCCATGGTGAAAAATATCGCATGTGGCGCATCAAAAAACTGCCAGTTGCGTACCATCGCCATTTGTCGCGCTTGTTTGTCTTCTCTAGCAATATTCACAGAGCTATAAAGTGCGTTAGCTGAGCCAAACTGACGTTCTCGATGAATACCGCTATATTGCGCAGCCCAATTGAAGTCGGGATTTGGCGCTGCACCACTCATCAGTGTTTCAATGAACTTGGCTTTAAGGATGTTTTTTGTTTGCCCCGAAACGATACACGTTTGCCAAGGTTGCACATTACAGTTTGAAGGTGAAAGCTGAGCACTTTCAAAAATGCTATTTAATGTGTGTGTTGGTACTGGTTTATCAAGAAATGCTCGAACAGAATGGCGTGCTTTCAAGATTGATTCAATAGACATATTTCCAGCTCTTAAGTTAGTAAAATGAAAAATAAATTGTTTATAAGCCAAAACCTTAGCGTAAATGTATTGCTTATATTTTGTTAGGTGTGTTGACGGTAATAAAACATTGATATGAGTCGTAGTTAACGCATGTTTATTCACGCCAACTACAACCCGGTAATGCTATTACTTAAAACTCGTACGAAAGGGTGGCACCAAACGTACGAGGCTGATTCGGGTAGCCATTAAAACTACCAGCCTGAATTGGTGGTGGGAATGAAGATAAGAAGTACTCGTCATTATTCAAATTACGAACCCAAATTTGTACTGCAAGTCCATTATTGAAATGTAAACCTGCACTGGCGTTTAAGGTTCCAACTTCACGGGTAATAGAGTCAGGTACATTTTCTACAATGTGAACTTCACTTTCATAGAGGTAATCAGTTCGGACATAACCATATGCACCACTGGCAAGTTCAAAGTTGTAAGTAATACCAGCAGTAATACTACGTTCATGAATACCTGCAGGTTTTTCGCCAGACAAATCTACCGGACCGTTTAAGCCCTGATGCACCTTTAAATGAGTCATAAACTGGATCAAGGAAGGTACCTGCTAAAGTAAGTGACCAGTTTTCCGTTGGGTTATAAACCGAGTCAAATTCAATACCTTTAGTACTTTGTTTACCTGCATTTGCTAGCACAAAACCCGTTCCGATGAATATTGAGGATTGAAAACCATCGATAGTTTGATCGAAAATAGTCACGTTAAATGCACCTTTATCAAAGCGCGCTTTCATACCAAGTTCATAAACCGTTGATTCTTCGGGGGACGCAAATCGGCCGCCATAGTTTTGGTTTGCTAATGCTAGCCCTGCATTTTCTAGCGCTGCTTGATCGTTTGCTGATGGGCTTGAGTAGCGAGATAAATTCCATGAAGTTGCTTTAAAGCCTGTAGCAGCAGACGCAAACAAATTAATGTTGTCATTAAGTTCGTAAGCTAAACGCATTGACCATGTGGTTTTACTGTCGTCAGATTTATTATTTTCTACTGCATTTGGCAGCCCAAGCATAGGCGGTAAAAATTGTAGACCTTTTATTGTTGGCACAGCAGGAGCTAATTGTGGAATTAAGCCAATAGGAACACCAAATAGCGTGAGTTGTGTATCTAAATCAATTCCGGAAAGAACGTCAGTATTATTTTGGGTAATGGTGATTTCTTTTTCGTCTTTGGTGTAGCTAACACCGAAGATGGCGGTTAAATCATCTGAAATGTGGTAATCAAAGTTAGCAAATAGTGAATATGCATCATTGTCTTGATTAAACTCAGAGTTTACTGCCGATTGATTTGACAAAAATGTACCTGGACCTAGGCCATATGCCCCTTCAACACCGGCTAATAAGCCCGCAGCACCGCCGGCTGCTAATAAAACATCAAAGTAGTTTCTGATATCATTACCGTAATTTAATGTATCGCCAGTGTCGACTTCTTCTTTGAAGATATAAGCACCAACCATCCATTCTAACGCTTGTTTGGAGGTTGAGGTTAAGCGAAACTCTTGCGTAAAGGTATCAATATCTGTGTGACCATCTTCAGTTAAAATATCTAAAGAGGTGTAGTCAACATCGTTGTCAAAGTTTGATTTGTTATTGCGAAATGACGTGATTGAAGTGAAGGCGTAAGTATCAAAATCAAAATCAACATCAACTTGTACTGAAACACCACCGTCTTCAACGCTGTTAATAGGATCTATATTTAGTGCTGACTCATAGCTAAACGGGTTTGAATCATCAAGCACGACTCCGCCTAATGCTCTAACAGCCGCAGTTGTAGGGCCATTAATAATATCTGCGACGCTACAACAGGCCTCATCAATTTCACTATAATCAGCAATAACTCTTACTGTTACGTCTTCGGTTGGCTCATAAAGTGCTTGGCCACGAATATTCCAGCGGTCACGATCATTTATTTCGTCTAAACCTACGACACTGTCAGTATAACCGTCACGGGTGTTAAACCCACCAGATAAGCTTAAGGCTAAGGTGTCTGAAACACCGTTAGTAACATAGCCTTTGACGGTGCGTTGATTAAAGTTGCCAATGCCAAATTCAATTTTGCTTTCAAGATCATGCGACGGTGCTAGTGTACGTACGTTAATGACACCAGCGGAGGCGTTTTTACCAAATAAGGTACTTTGTGGGCCACTTAGCACTTCTATTTGCTGTAGTCTTGGTAAATCACCAATTTGCGCAGCAGCTCGTGAGCGATAAACACCATCAATAAACACACCAACAGATGGTTCAATACCAGTATTGTTGGTGCCATTACCAAAACCCCGAATGGCAAAGTTAGTATTGACAGAGCGTTGTAATGGCGTAACACGCAAAGTAGGAACAAGGGTTTGCAAATCGTTCATGTCCATTACTTTGGTTTGTTCTATTGCTTTACCACTAATAACGGTAACGGCGACAGGAGATTCCTGTAAACCTTGTAGGCGTTTAGATGCCGTTACGTAAATTCTTTCAATATTTTCGTCATCTTTTTCTATACTGTTATTTTCTTCTTGGGCGTTCGCTGTTGAGCTGATTGCTGCTACAACTGCAAATGCGAGTAAGGAGTGCTTAAAAAATTTTGGTTTATTATTATTCATTTACTTCCCCAATACTGACTAATAGTTATTAAATAACCTTGTTAACACATTGTTTTATATAAAATATGTATGACGCTTAAGCGCTCTTATTTGTAACCTGTAAATATATAACTTTGTAAAATTAACGTTGTTCAATAACAGCAAGGGCATGACACAGAAGCTTATTATTTCTTCTGAAAATAACTATCTACCACTTATGTTGAACATTTAATCGCCAAATCATGCTAAGTGCAGCGATTAAATTAAACCAATCAATTGTTTTAATAGATAACTATTCATAAAAGGAATAATACGTGATAAATATCACGTTTCTTTGTGAGTAAAGGGTGATATGTCGTCTTTTAGCTTCTGATTTTCATTTTTGAAGATGAGTTATAAAGCAAAATTAAAGACTAATAACACTTGCTCATAGATATATTGAATATAAGGTCATAAGTATTATTCATTTGGATAATACTTATGAGTAACTTAGCATGTGTAAAAGACAATGTTATTTGTGTGAATGAATTCACTTAAGTAAGCATCTAGCCATTGTCATTTAATCTAGCTATATAAAGATAATTATTTGGAGAGCAACATGCCGGAATACAAAGCGCCCATACGTGATGTTAAATTTGTTATGCAAGAACTACTGAATTGTGAAAATCACTATCAACACTTGGGTTACGAAGATGCAAGTATCGATATGATTGACGCCATTATTGCTGAGGCTGCCAAATTAACCGAACAAGTTGTTGCTCCGTTAAACCAAATTGGTGATCAACAAGGCTGTACATGGACTGACGGTGTTGTAACTACGCCAGATGGTTTTAAAGAAGCTTATCAACAATATGTTGAAGGCGGTTGGCCTACGTTGTCTCAGTCAGAAGAGTTTGGTGGCCAAGGTTTACCACATTCATTGAATATTAGTATTGCGGAGCTATTCTCAAGTGCCAACCATAGTTTTGCTATGTACCCAGGGTTAAGTCACGGCGCATTAGCTACAATAGAAGCACATGGCACCGGAGTTCAAAAGCAGCAATTTATGCCAAAGCTAGTTGAAGGTAACTGGACTGGCACCATGTGTTTAACCGAACCTCATTGTGGTACCGACTTAGGCATGCTGCGTACAAAGGCTGAGCTTAATAGTGATGGAAGTTATTCATTAACGGGTACTAAAATATTTATTTCGGCAGGAGAACATGACTTATCTGACAACATTGTTCATATTGTTATTGCCCGTATACCTGGTGCTCCAGAAGGAAATAAAGGAATATCGTTATTCATAGTACCAAAATTTAATGTCAATGATGATGGCACCATTGCTGATAGAAATGGCGTAAATTGTGGCTCTATAGAACACAAAATGGGTATTAACGGTAATGCAACGTGTGTTATTAATTTTGATAGCGCTAAGGGACACTTAATTGGTGAACCAAATCGTGGTCTTAAATGTATGTTCACTTTTATGAATGCTGCTCGTATAGGTGTAGCAAGTGAAGGCGTTGCTGCGGCGGAAGCTTCTTTTCAAGGCGCATTGGCTTATGCAAAAGACCGCCTACAAATGCGTTCAATTAGCGGCATAAAAAATCCTGATGGCCCAGCAGATCCAATTATTGTTCATCCAGATGTTCGTAGAATGTTGTTAACACAAAAGTCTATCGCGGAGGGTGGGCGAGCACTAGTTTCTTACTTAGCGCAACTTGTTGATATTGGTCACGCCGAAAAAGATGATGCGATTAAAGCCGATGCTGAAACAAAGTTAGCGCTATTAACGCCCATCGCAAAAGCATTTCTTTCAGAGCTAGGCTTTGAATGTACCAGCCATGGTGTGCAAATATTTGGCGGTCACGGCTTTATAAAAGAGTGGGGCATGGAACAGTTAATGCGCGATACCAAAATTAGCTGTTTGTATGAGGGCACTACAGGTATTCAAGCATTAGACTTACTAGCACGTAAAGTTATAGGTTCAAAAGGCGAAGTGTTAAAACCATTTTCGAAGGACGTTACCGTATTTTGCCAGGAAAATATGGATAACCCAGCCATGGCAGAGTTTATTCAGCCAATTATGGCTTACGCTAAAGAATGGCATGACATAACAATGACTATTGGCGCGAAAGCAATGAATAATCCAGATGAAATTGGTGGCGCATCTGTCGACTATTTAATGTTCTCAGGTTATGTCACCTTAGCGTATTTTTGGGCTAAAATGGCAAAAGTAGCACAAGATAAAATCTCACAGGGCACTGATGATAATGCTTTTTATCAAGCTAAAATTAAAACCGCCCAATTTTTCATCCAACGTATGCTGCCTAGAGCAAAAGGCCATGCGGCCTGTATCAATAATGGTGTCGATTCGATGATGTCATTAGATAGTGAAGATTTTGTATTTTAATTTATGTCATTTCATAAGTTAATTTGGTTAAACAAGTCCTGAAACGTGTAAATACATTTCAGGGGAAAATTGAGAAAATAATAAAAGTCACTACTTGATCAAGTAGTGACTTTTTTATACGCAGCTTTAGCTTGAAAATAACTAACTTCAAGTTAGTGGTATGCCTATGGTTTAGAGATATAAACCAAACCCAAAGCTTAAAATTTATTTGTCGCTATTTATGAGTGTAATTTTTTCTTAGTTTAATTAACAAAGCACTTTTGCGACTGTGTTTATATACAGTTATGTGTTAAATCCGTATTTATTGTGAAAAGGCAGATTTAATCGGCCTTTCTCCTCGATATAAATGAATATAAAAAAGTAACTTATTGAGCTTAATAGTAAATGTAGGTATATTGCTATGAATAAATATACATTAGGTGGTTAGTGTTCCGCGGAGAAAGTGGGATCTGATCTGTCTAATAAGCTGTTATATGCAAGGAGCATTACATGAAGTTTCGTATAATCACCATAGTATCGTTAGTTATTTTATCACTTTCGGGCTGTGCAACATCTTCCTACTCCGTAGGGAAAAATTTTCCTAGTGAAAATGTATCTCAAATTGTTAAAGGCAAAACTACCAGTAATGAAATGATCACATTGTTTGGTGAGCCTTATTCTAAAACTGTAATTTCAGCGACCGGTGAGAAATGGATATATATGCACTCTGAAGGTACGGCTAAAGCACAGAGCTATATCGTCACAATGGATGTTAAAACTACAGGTACTCAAAAAATGCTAGATGTTTTAATTACAGATGGTGTTGTAGCAAATTTTACATTTACTGAAGGGCAAAACCCTTACACTATGCAAGTTAACTAATTTGCATATAACAAGTTGCTTAAACGGACAAAAAACAGCTGGCTTTTGCTCGTTCCTCGCTAATTTTAGCCAGCTATTTTATTGCCGCTTAGCAAAGCGTTATATGGCAAAAAGGAGTTTAGCTAAATGTTCGGCATGTTTAATAACAATTCAATTCCTAAAATAGCTAGAGTATTGCCTCCTGCATTAGTTGATGCATTCGAAAAGCAAAACTTTTACTCTGCTCAAGAAGTTAAGAGTGTTTTTGATAGTGAACTCAAAACTGAGCACAATCTTGAATATGCTTTTGCAATGTTTTGTTCGCAAACCGATTTCGAAGAGTTGAATTTAGAATCAACTTATAGCGACCTACGCACTGGTGTATCAAAAAAGTGTTTTGGTAGTTGGCCTCGCTTCAATTTCGAATCACTTTTAGATTATTCTCGTCGCTCAACAATGGGTGGTGACGGTGGTGGTTTTGGAGGCGACGGCGGTTGTGGAGATGGAGGTTGCGGCGGAGGTGGCGAATAGCCATATAACAAGCAATTAAAGCGGGACTTTTTACCGTTTGCTCGGTTTCGCTTCGCTACACTATTTTAGCAAACTAATAAAAAGCCCCTTAATGTGGGCGTTATGTACCGCCTATTTTTAAGGGTAAATTTTTTATTAGTTGGTGGTTTCAGGTTGGTTTAGTATTTGTAGCTTTGAGTTTTCGCCAAGGTAAGTAAGGCGTAATAATTATTTAAATATAAGTTGGCTCAAAGTTATTGGTTTGGTGTTCAATCGGCGGTGTTTGTCGTTGTACGGTTCATCATTTACAAACAGTTATTTGCTTGGTTAATGTGGTGGTTTCAGCACTTTTACCTAACAAGCAATTCAAGTGGACTCGCAACAGCTGGCTCATTTCACTTCGTTCAATATTATAGCCAGCTATTACTCACCACTTAATTGTGGCGTTA
>OJBM01000218.1_pt1 | contig 21133 bp, 11 predicted proteins | sample 1591061 | NCBI WGS metagenome assembly OJBM01 (sample SAMN05416872, study PRJEB24817) | seawater metagenome | isolation source: Sea water | place: Canada:Atlantic | collected 2013-11
TGCTCTACGCCACAAATATCCATCATGTTAAACATGAATGTTGGTAGCTCAGTGCCGTTATCATTTTTAGCAATGCGAGCAGCAATTGCTTGACCTGATTTTTGCCCGCCAGAGTTTAATTCTAATAAGCGGTCACGGCCATTTTCGATTTTCGTTTTTAGCTCAGTGTGAATTTCTTCGGTTTGCGCGATGATATCAGCCAAGGACTTTTCGGCTGTCTCTTGGTCGTGCAATAGCGCGAAGATATCTTCTTTAACTTCGTTAAATACGATACCGCCAGATGGACACGTTGTTTCAAATGCATTGAGGCCTTGATGGTACCAATCAAGTAAGACTTTTTGGCTTGAACCTTCAAGGTAAGGAATATGCAGTTGGATGTCATTTGCTTGACCAATACGGTCTAATCGACCGATACGCTGCTCAAGCAAATCAGGATTAAGTGGTAAATCAAATAATACTAGGTGACGGGAGAACTGGAAGTTACGACCTTCAGAGCCGATTTCCGAACAAACGAGTACTTGCGCGCCATCTTCTTCTTGAGCGAAGTAAGCGGCTGCTTTGTCACGTTCGATAATTGATAAGCCTTCGTGGAATACGGCGCTGCGGATCCCTTCTTTAACGCGTAATGCTTGCTCGATAATCAAAGCGGTTTGTGCATGAGCACAGATCACCAGCATTTTTTCTTTGCTGTCTTTGATCAGGTTAATTAACCAATCGATACGTGGATCAAATGACCACCATGACGCGTCTTTACCTTCGAACTCTTGGAAGATTTCTTCTGGGTAAAGAGACTTGTGAGCACTCTCAGATACGCTTTTCGCGCCGCCCATCATTTTGGCCACTTTCATTGAGGTGGTGTATTGATTTGGCATCGCTAATTCATAGGTATTGACGATACGTTGCGGGAAACCTTTGACGGCTTGGCGAGTATTACGCATTAATACGCGACTTGTACCGTGACGCTCTAACAATAATTTAAGTAACTCGTCGCGCGCCTCTGATTCTGCATCATCGGCAATAGCTTGTAGCATCTCGCTAATGTCGCGTTCTTTTAGAAGCTCTGTTAGTACTTGTTTGGTGTCGTCTGACAATACGTTTTGTTCTAGCAGCTCATTGGCGGCGGCTGCAACGTGTTGATAATCTTTTTCTTCCGCTAAAAACGCTTGATAGTCGTAGAAACGATCAGGATCAAGTAAACGTAAGCGAGCAAAGTGAGATTCATGACCAAGTTGGTCTGGCGTTGCTGTTAGTAGCAAAATACCCGGTGTTTCTTGAGCTAAGCCTTCGACAATGCGGTATTCGCGAGATGGTTTTTCGCTGTTCCACTCAAGGTGATGTGCTTCATCGACAACGAGTAAATCCCAGTCACCGTCTAATGCTTGTTTGTAGCGGTTAGCTTTACGTAACGTTGATAGGCTGGCAATGATAAGTTGCTCGGTATCAAATGGATTCTCAGCGTCTAAATTCGCTTCTGCGCAGCGTTCTTCGTCGAAAATGGTAAAGTTTAAGTTAAAACGACGACGCATTTCTACCAGCCATTGATGCTGTAGCGTTTCTGGCAATAAAATTAATACGCGCTCAGCACGGCCTGTCAGCACTTGCTGCACAATGATCATGCCAGCTTCAATAGTTTTACCTAAACCTACTTCATCGGCTAATAATACACGCGGTGCGTAACGTGAGCCGACTTCTTTGGCGATATGTAACTGATGTGGAATTAAGCTAGCACGAGTACCTGCTAAACCTAGCAGATCGTTTTGTTCCATTTTGTAGCGAGCCATTAAACAATCGTAACGCAGTGCGTAATGATTCATGCGCTCAACTTGACCAGCAAACATGCGATCTTGTGGTTTATTAAAGCGAATGTTGTGACATAACATCACTTCGCGTAGAGAAACTTCCTTTTCTTCGGTGTCTGTACGAGTACCGATGTAAGTAATAAGGCCTTTATCCTCTTTGATGTCGGTTACCGTCAGTGACCATTCTTCATGGCTTTCGATGGTATCACCTACATTAAAGATAACTCGCGTTAGCGGGGCGTCATTGCGTGAAAAGTGGCGGCTTTCGCCTGTAGCGGAAAATAAAATGGTGACGGTACGTGCATCTAATGCAACAACGGTACCTAAGCCGAGATCCGATTCGGTATCACTAATCCAACGTTGAGCCAAAACATAAGGCATAAAAGGATATCTCTCTTTTGTCAGGTAAAAAAACGGGGCGTATCTTACCTCAAGCATTGAGGCAATGCATGGCTAATTTGATACTATTACCAATAATAATTAAAGTGTAGTCAGGCATCACCATTTTCCCAAAAAAATACTTCAATGATTGACATTCGATTCAGGGTATAATCGCGAGCATCTTTCGACTAGGCCAATGAACTAAAGGCGAGACTCATTGTGAAAATAAACCTATTAAGTAACTATAACAAAACGGTTCTTTATACTTACTTTGCTGTATTGGCCATGGCGGTGATCACGTCATTGTGGGTGTTAGGTAAAAACCGCAGTGAAGCCATTGCTGAACGGTTTACGCAAATCAAGTCGCATGAGCATCAGGTAGAGTTGCTATTGGATTCAGGTATTCGTGCTGTTACTTCATTAAACCAATATGCCACTAAACATTTAAGCTTGTCTGAAGCGCCGCGCATTGATTTGCTATTGTCTTATTATTATTACTCGTACAATTCCATTGACCAAGTTTTCGAAATTGTTCCAAATATCCAAGAAGATCTCCAAGATAAATTTCAGTTTGAAATAGGCCTTATTTCGGGGACTGGTAACTTAGAAAATCGAAGCGACCAGTATTATCGTGAGATGGATATGATTTTCGAAATGAATTTATCATTCCCTGTCGCGATGGAAATGGTGCCAGATGCAACGCGTGTTTACTATTTGTCTGCCAACGAATTTATTGGTGTTTATCCGTGGCCAGGCGATGACTATGCCTTTAAGAAATCAACCTTAGAAAGTCCTGCCTATCTATCATCATTAAGAAAAAATAACCCTAAGGGGCATACTTATTGGACTGATGTATATGCCGATGACGCGGGCAAGGGATTAATGACGACCGTTGGCTCGCCACTGTATATTGGCGATCAATATTATGGTGCGTTAGCCATTGATATTACGTTATCAAGTTTGAGTGAAGAGTTATTGCCACAAGGTGGATTATTTGGTGATATGTTGCTGGTGGACGGCAACAACAATGTGATGGCTCACAGTGAAGTTCAGAAGAACCAAATTACGCAATCTATTGAAGGGCTTGATGCTCATTTACCCGTTGAGTTGACTAAATTAGGCAGTGAACGGCTCTTTACTATGACTAAAGGGCAGTTACTCAATGGCTATTATGTGCAAGCAGTTGAGTTAGTGAATGCACCTTTTAAGTTGATCTACTTTGAGAAAGAGCAGGATTTATTTGCCGATTCGTGGCGTCAGTTTGTAGTGAGTTTGGTCTCTATTACGTTGGCGTTGTCTATCTTATTATCCGTTGTCCATTGGCTCGCAAAACGTTCTTTCATTGGCCCGGCATCTCGGTTGATGGTGCATTTGGAGAATTGTGCAAAAGAGCCTATTTCACCGCCATCTCATACAGCAGATGCATGGCTACCGTTCTTCTCACTGATTAGTAAAACCTTTAGTGAAAATAAATCCTATACCCGTCAGCTCGCTGAAGATAACCGCCAGCTCGATATTCAGGTTGCTCAACGAACCGAAAGTTTGCGTCAAACAACCAAGCAGCGTGAGCAGGAGTATTCGTTATTGCGGGCGTTAATCGATTCAATTCCAGATGTTATTTTTTATAAGAACACTCAAGGTCAGTATTTAGGGTGTAATAAAGCAGCGCAAGAGCTGTTTGGCGCACAAGAGCAACAAATTGTTGGTCAATACAGTGAAGACTTTTTGACACCGGAATTAGCTGAAAAACTTCAACTTAATGACCAAAAAGTAATACAAAATCGCAGCACGGTAACCATTCAGCAAAACATGTTCTTGAACGAACAGCCTAAATTATTGGAAACCCTAAAGACACCCTATACCGACTTGGACGGGGAGTTGCTGGGTTTGATCGGTATTGCTCGTGATATCACCGCAGAGCATGAGGCGGCAGAAAAACTGCGCTATAGTGAAGAGCGTTATTCTTTAGCGATGGACGCGGTTGAAGAAGGCTTGTGGGATTGGCATATAAATACCGATGCACTGCATTGTAATTCAGCATATTTCACCATGCTCGGTTATCAGCCAAGTGAAGAATTACCAAGCTGGGAAGGATTCAGACGACTTGTGCATAACGACGATTGGAAATGCGTCCATAAAAAACTCAATGATCACCTTTACGATCCATCAGAGCCTTATGAGCATGAATTCAGAATGCTGGGCTTTAATGGACAATACGAATGGATATTAGCGCGAGGTAGTGTGGTTGAATATGATGAAAACAATCAGCCAACACGTATCTTGGGCACTCATAAAAATATCACGAAGCGCAAAGAGCACGAGCGTGAAATTATTGAAGCGAAACAAGACGCTGAGTTAGCTAACCGCTATAAAAGTGAGTTCTTGGCTAATATGAGTCATGAGATCCGGACGCCAATGAATGGCATCATGGGCATGATTCAGTTAGCGCTGAGAACGGAACTAGATAATCAGCAACATGACTATCTTGATAAAGCCTTTAATTCAGCAAATTCGTTACTGTTAATTATCAACGATATTCTAGATTTTTCTAAAATTGAAGCGGGTAAGCTAGAGCTCGAATCAGTGCCTTTTAATGTCGAAGATGTGCTTGATGCTGTGATTAACGTTAATGTTATTGCGGCTCAGAAGAAGGGATTAGAGTTTGTATTAAATGCACCGACAATGCCGCTTAGAGTGTTGGGCGATGGCCTGCGTCTCAATCAGATTCTTACTAATATTGTTTCAAACGCGGTTAAGTTTACTAATGAAGGTTATATTGAGTTCGCTTGTGAATTAGTTAATAAATCTACTGACATTGTCACCTTACAGTTTAGTGCTAGAGATAGTGGTATTGGCATTGAGCAAGATAAATTGAGTAATCTCTTTAAAGCCTTTAGTCAGGCTGATGGATCTATTACACGTGAATTCGGCGGCTCAGGACTTGGTCTCTCTATTTCTCAACACTTAGTGAGAATGATGGGCGGAGAATTTGAAGTTTCTAGTAATATTAATCATGGAAGTTGCTTCTGCTTCACTATCGACTTGCCATTAGTACAGCCACAAGCAGCTCAAAAATGGCAATTACCATTATCTCATGATGGCGCTAATCTATTAATGATAAGCGATAATGACAAGGCAAATGATGCCTATCGTCAAATGTTACCTGAGCTAGGATTTGAATTTACGCAAGTTGCCAATATTGATGTTGCGTTAATTTTAAAAGATGAGCCACAGGTCATTTTAGTTGATTGGGTACAAGAGTCGAATACAAATCAATTGGCGCTGTTAGCTAAATACTTCCCTAATACAATGATTTTCATGATGGTTAATTATGGCGATGATGTTATGAAACTGCCTGTGATTAAAGATGTTGCACGAGGGATCTTTAGCAAGCCATTAGCGCCTGCACATATGACTGCTCGTATTGGTAGAACGCTCAATTCTAGGCCTAAAAAAGTGCCGCAAGTAGCAGCGAATAAATCTGCGAAAGGTCGATTGTTGTTGGTGGATGATAATGCGATCAATCAACAAGTAGCTAAAGGTTTATTGGAATCTCAGGGGTACGAAGTGCACGTTGTTGATAACGGCCAGTTAGCGGTCGATGCGGCACTGAGTCAGCTATTTGAATTAGTGCTAATGGATATTCAAATGCCAGTGATGGACGGTCTAGCTGCGGCCAAAGAGATTCGTAAAACTTATAGTGATCAACAATTACCTATAATCGCTATGACAGCTCACGCTATGACGGGCGATAAAGAGAAAAGTTTAGCGGCTGGTATGAATGCCCATATTACTAAACCGCTGGTACTTAAAGAAATGTTTGATACGATAAGCGAATGTATACAATATAAAAACTCTAATGAAGGATAAAATCTTGCGACTAATAAAATCAACTTGCCAGTTTTTGGCTCTCTCGACCTTGTTGGGAGCATTAAGTGTTGGGGCATTTGCCGCTAAATTTGATGATAAAACTAAGTCTTTAACGCCTAAAAAGGGATTATTTACGTTATATGGCAGCAAAAATACATCAGCGATGTTGCTGTCAGTTGATAAATTGGAACAACCATTTATTTATGTAACCAGTTTGATGCAGGGGATTGGATCAAATGACATAGGTCTTGATCGCGGTCAAATTGGTCAGTCGCGATTAGTACAGTTCGAGCGTCATGGTGACACAATTGTATTGCGTCAATTAAACGCAGATTATCGCGCGCATACGAGTAACCCGAGTGAAGAGCTTGCACTTACTCAGGCATTTGCTGAGTCTATTTTATATCGTTTTGACATTGTGGCATCGCAAGGGAAACGCCATTTAATTGATGTCAGTAAGTTTTCACAACAAGACTTTCATGGTGTAGCTCAATCGTTGCAACGCAGTAATCAAGGCAGTTACTCAATTGATGGTAGCCGTTCAGTTGTTGATTGGCCGCAAAGTAAGTCATTCCCATTTAATACAGAGTTGAGTGCAACGGTTACGTTTAAAGGTAAGCCAAAGGGATATTATTTATCTTCTGTAACACCTGATGCTAGATATGTTTCCATCAAGTTCCGCCACTCTTTTGTTGCATTACCAGAACAAGGCTACCAACCACGCGCGTTTCATCCCTACAGTGGCTATTTCGCGTTTAGTTTCGATGACTATAGTCAACCCATCGCAAAGCCATTAACGCAGCGTTATATCACACGTCATCGTCTGGACTTTGATCAGAAAGGCAAAGTCATAAAACCTATTACTTACTATCTTGACCCTGGCGTTCCTGAGCCTGTTCGTGGTGCACTATTAGATGGCGCACGCTGGTGGACTTCGGCGTTTGAAAAAGCCGGATTAGATAATGCCTTTGAAGTTAAAATGTTACCCACTGATGCCGATCCGCTCGATGTACGTTATAACGTAATTCAATGGGTTCACCGCTCAACTCGAGGTTGGTCATATGGTAGCTCGGTAGTTGATCCGCGTAATGGTGAGATTCTTAAAGGGCACGTAACTCTAGGTTCACTGCGTGTTAAACAAGATTATCTTATTGCGTCAGGCTTATTGGCAGGTCAAGCTGACAGCAAAAAGCGTGCTCAAGAGATGGCATTAGCTCGGATCAGACAATTATCAGCCCATGAAATCGGCCATACGTTAGGTATTGCACATAACTTTGCTGCAAGTACAAATGACCGTGCGTCGGTCATGGATTATCCCCACCCTCTCATTTCATTAAAAAACAATAAAATTGATGTTCACGATGCTTATGGTATCGGTATGGGAAAATGGGATGAGTATGTGGTTGCTTATGGTTATAGCAATGAAACTAGCGATCAATTAGCTAAATTGCGCAAAGATACCCAAGCGAGTGGTTTGAAATTTATCTCCGATAGTGAAGCGCGCAGCGCGGCTGGCTCAAATCCTTGGGCGCACCTTTGGGACAATGGTCAATTCGCCGATAAAGAGTTATCACGTTTAATGATGGTTCGAAATAAGGCGCTTTCAAAATTAGATGCGACTATTTTAGATGAGTCTCAAGCGCATTCAGATTTACGTGAAGCACTCGTACCTATTTATTTGTTACATCGTTTCCAGGTGACTGCAGCAAACAAGATCATAGCAGGGGTGGATTTTAATTATGCTCTGCGCAATGAGTCGTTACTGCAAAAGCCTGTTGCTGTTAAATGGCAGCGTGACGCATTAGACAGTGTTTTAGGTACTTTAGACAGTCGTTATTTAGTTTTTCCTGAGGCGTTACTTAAAAAGTTACCTGCAAAGTCTTATGGGACTTATAACTCACGTGAAAGTAGTAGTTCGCAACTTGGGCGTCAATTTGATCCCCTAGCGCTGGGAGAAGCAAGTGCTCGCCATAGTCTTAAAACGTTACTAAATAGCGCTAGAGCAAATCGATTAGTGGTTCAGCACGCTTTAGACTCCCAGCAATTGTCATTTGTTGACGTTATTGATCAGTTAATTGTGAAGACAATTAAGGCGAGCGATGATTATGAAGATAAAGGGTTATTGTGGTTGACGGCTCAGCGGACGAACGCTGTGGTTCTTGAGCAATTATTATTGCTTAAACACAACAAAAATTTATCAACACAAGCACAGCAAACTTTAACATCGCAGCTTAACGAATTAGCAAGTTGGTTAGCGAAAAAAGGTAAGCGCCAGAATTCGTCGATTAAACGTCATTATCATTGGTTAGCACAGCAATTAGCACTTGGTTTAACTGACGGTGAGCATCGTATAATTACATCGCCAGCGAAACTGCCTCCGGGCTCACCAATTTAGCGGGAATTTTATACAATTAAATTGTAAAGGATGTAAATTAGACTACAGTTAATTAACAAGGGGAAATTTTTAAAGAGTCCTAGCTCTTTATCCGCGGGTGAATTATGAAGTCTAATGTGATTGCAAGCGCTGTCATTGTCGTGACAGCGCTTTTAGTAGGTGCGCATGAATATCATCGCGTAACTAAGCTATTTGGCGTCCATTTGCCGACCTTTCTAAAGAATGAAACTCAAAATATTGCGATGCAACTAGGCGATTCATTGGATGAATCCAATGGTCTTAATATCTCTAACATCCCAGTTGAGGTTTTCCCCTCTATTTCTGTACGTATTGAAATCAAACGTACTAATCAGATACGAAGTATTGCCGCAACAAATAGCCATGTTGCCCCGCCGCTATGGTTTAATCAGCTATTTCTAAAAAAGCCAATCGAATATCAATTGTCGTTTTATAACGAGAGCGAAAAAGTTGCCACTATTTATACGTCCATGACACCAAATGAATTACTGCGCGAAGTTTGGCTGTCTTACATTGCCGGTATTATTCTATTTTTAATAACGTACCTGATTATTATGCGTTTGTTTTGGCGCAAGCAGGAACTAATTAATCAACTTCTAAAACGCACTATCGTTGCCATTAATGAAGCGAAAACAGGTGATTATCAACATTATATAGAGGCCGATGAACCTAGCTTGGTGAAGCGCGTGTTATCAGAAATTAATAGTATGGTGGTGCAACAGCAACATGGTTATAAAACATTGTTGCAAGAGAAAGAGAAGTATAAACAGTTAACGCAACACGATGAATTAACTGGTTTAGCTAATAAGCAGTGTTTTCATAATTTAATGAAGAAAAAGTTGCGTGATCAAGAGGGGATTGGCGGTCATGTTTTATTATTAAAACTGGCAAGCTTAGAGCAAATCAATGTTCAGCTAGGACACCAAGAAGGAGATATGTATATTAGCCGCATGGCTAAGTTGCTCACCAAATTATGTAATTTTAAAGAGGTTTCAGGGGAAGTGTTCAGAAATCTAGGCAGTGAAATGTTAGTGGTTATTTCAAATGCTGACAATACAACTATTGACTTTTTAGCTGAGGAATTGAAAAGCTATCTTGATAAGCTCGAGAATGAGAGTTATCAAAATGGTTGTGGCTACTTTTCGATTATTGAATTTAAACCGGGCCAAAAATTATCTGAATTAATGACCTTACTCGATTGCAACTTATCTCAAGCAATGGCTAAGTACCATAACGCTTATATCATCGCAGACCCACAAGATTCAGTATCTGGTGGGCTGAATCATTGGTATCGGCGAATATCTGACATAATTAGAGATAAAGCGGTCGTTTTACAACGTCACCCGATATGTTCGGTGAGTGAGGACTTTCATTCATATCAGTATGAAATTTGTGCGTCTTTCATGTCTAATGGTGAGCCCTATGATGCTAATGAAGTTTTTAGCGCAGCAAAACGATTTGATATGTCACATAAACTCGATCAGCTAGTTGTTACCAAGCTCATTGAATATATGGAAGAGGATGATGAAAAAGATAATTACTCGCTTAAAATTTCAATTGACTCTGTGGCGAGTGAGCGATTTAGAAACTGGGTAAGTCATTTATTTTCACACCATCTAATTTTAGCTAAACGAATTGTTTTTCAAATTCCTGAGACCGTTACAATTGACCATTTAGAGTCGACTCGTTTATTTATTAATGCAGTGCATAAAGTGGGTGCAAAAGTTGCGTTAGAAAGCCACCAAAATACGGATGTGCTGGAGTTAACTGATTTAGTGAAATCATTATCTATCGATGTTGTTAAAGTTTCTGGGCGTGAAAACCAGCCAATCGCACAAGTGAAACAATCCAGCGGTTTCATCAAAACATTGGTAATTAATGCCCACGGTTTAAACGTGCCTGTCATAGCGGGTCAAGTAGAAAGCTCTCAAGTGTGGGACTTTCTAAATACCTTAGGCGTCGATGCAGGACAGGGACATTTATTTGGTCGTCCTGTTATATTTGCCTAAAGACGATCAGGCGTTTGAGGAATTTTAGCCATAAACTCAATGGGCATATGAGCTTGTGGTGTAAAGAATTTACTATCCTTATAAGGAAATTTCATAAAACCTGATACGCCCGTTCCTTTAATAAGCGGTATCTGCGCCGTTAATTGAGCAAGTAATTCACTAAATTCAAACTCTTTGTCTGGATCAAGTAATGAGAAGTAGTTATGAATTTTTAGGTTTTTCGCTAAGCTTTCAAAAATAATACAGCCGGTATGATGAATTAAATTGAGTTGTGCCAACGTACTAAGTATTTCATCAGGCAAATCTAATTGTTCATCGGGATCTTTTTCATCTTCGAAATATGAGTGGAGACGACTCTCATTATCCGTTTTTGGACGGTCATAGGTAACAAAGTCGAGTACGGTATCTTGATCGGGTAAAAAGGGCTCGTTGGGGTGATTGCGGTCGATGTGTTGGGTTTTTTTAGCGTCAAAGAAACACGCTTTGAAAATGCCTTCACGATCAATTGCACGTGCCAATGTCACCACATTGTTTACGGCGCTAATAAATGATTGCTGTAAATTTGCATCAAATAAGTTAAGAGAGGAGTCTATATACAAACCATCATCCTGCCAATGAATGGCTAAGCCCCCCACAATAGGGAATTTACTTAAACGGCTAACTGCGGCGAGGAAGGCTTTGGCGTTGTCTCCCATGCCTTGTAAGAAGTTTTTGTAATAATTATCCAACTGGGCATCGTCAATCTCATCAAAGTCATGAAGATGAGCCTCTTCGCGTAGAAATGATTTACGAGAGGTATAAACTACAGATTCGAGCTCTTCTTCGCTATTGATAACCCACACTGGCAGTTGTTGTTCTCGAATATCATCAAGGTTATTGGCCAATACGATATTTTTCATGTATTTCATATTTTTCATGAAATAATCACCTGCCTTATGGCGCAAACGAATGTCATCACTGAGCATATTTTGTAATGTGACTGCGAATTCTTGTGGCAACTCTAGTGCTGTGACAGGAATTACGTTAGAACCAAATCGACATGATTGGCCTGAAGCTAACGCGTATAAAGTTCCTGCAAGTCCTTGTTCATCAAAGCGCACCGAAGATAAAGCACCGTTGAGCTGTTCTTCGCCAATAAAATAGACATCCCCCATTCGTGCATTTGAATGCTGCAGATCACCAGACATTAGTTCCATTACGTTTTGAGTGTAAAATTGCCCCTGAGTATCAACCTGTGCGTAGACTGAAGAGCCCCAATCAATTAATCCTAATTGGCCAGAGGTTTCATCATAAACAATGTTTGAGGGCTTGATGTCGCCATGGATGATAACTTTCGATTGATGCCGTAAGAAGTTGAGTATTTCAACCATTTGATGTGCGATACTAATGACTTCTTTGGCACTAAGTGGCCCTTTTTTAAGAGAATATTGTTCTAGATCTATTCCTTGTGCTCTTTCCATCGATAGAATACGTTGACTGCCAATTTTAAAATAACCAAGATTGGCTGGCACAAGCGGATGTTTAACTTGTTCCAGCATAAAACTTTCTTCTTCGAGTCTATCTTGGACATGTTCAGGCAAGGTAATACGCGAGAATTTGAATACGTGTTGTTGGTTGCTAACTGTGGCAGCTGAAAAGGCAAACCCATAGGCTCCTTTACCGACATATTCGATATCGTGATATCCCAATTGCGCTAATTGATGCTTACACAAGTTTATCCAATCACGAAGTTTTTTAGCATCATGATGGTTGAGCAAATAGATTGATTGCTCTTGTGCAATATAAAATTGTTGCAGGTTGGGGTTAGTCATATTAAGTTACAGTAAATGGTGTCTGCGTTAGCATAATCAATAATAATAATAAAATCAGCTATTTTGAATTTAGCAGTCGTTGTTTGAAAGCAAACTAAAATAATGTGAAGTGAAAATAATTATCAAATCAGGAGAGTAATTATGTTAAACAAGAAAACTATTGCATTGGCTTTAATGTTAGCAGCACCTTTTGCAGCTAACGCGGCTGGAGATGCAGCAGCTGGTAAAGCTAAAGCGGCGATGTGTGCTGGTTGTCATGGCATGGACGGTAAAGCTGTTATTCCAGGCTACCCACACTTAAAAGGTCAAAGTGCTCAGTATATCGTGTCATCTTTAAAAGCATTTAAAGATAAAACACGCACAGGTGGCCAGTCAGTATTAATGTATCCAATGGCTGGAATGTTGTCTGATGCTGATATGGAAAATATCGCGGCTTACTTTAGTTCATTAAAATAGCCGAACCTAAGTTTAGATACGAAAAAGCCCGAAGCTAATAAATTAGCTTCGGGCTTTTTATTGTGTGGATTATTGAATGCTAATTACAGCGCTTCAATTGTCGCTTGTTGCTCTTTTAACTTGGCAACAGTGGCTTCCATTTCTTCTAGTTTCTCACGTTCTTTAGCAATAACATCCGCAGGTGCTTTGCTAACAAAACGTTCATTCGATAATTTACCTGAAGTACGAGCAAGATCTTTACCGATTTTTTCAAGCGCTTTGCTAATACGTGTTAATTCAGCGTCTTTATCGATTAAACCAGCCATTGGAATCAAGATTTCCATTGTTCCAACTAATGCCGTGGCACTTGCTGGTGCTGTCGCATCGTCAGCTAATACATCAAAACTCTCAATTTTAGCTAATGCTTGTAAGAAAGCACTGTTGCTTTCTAAACGGCGGCTGTCTTCATCATTTAGGTTTTTAAGTAACACATTGAGTGGCTTGTTAGGACTAATGTCCATTTCACCACGAATGTTACGAATACCAACGATAAATTCTTTAACCCACTCCAAGTCATTAAGCGCGGTTTCATCCATCAATGCACTATCATATTTAGGGAATGGCTGGCTCATAATAGTATCGCCGCTTACACCTGCTAAAGGTGCCACACGTTGCCAAATCTCTTCGGTAATGTAAGGCATTAATGGGTGTAATAAACGTAGCGTTGTTTCTAACACTTGAGCAAGTGTTTTACGTGTACCTTTTTGTTGTTCTGGCGTGCCTTTGAACAATACTGGTTTTGTTAATTCTAAGTACCAGCCACAGAACTGATTCCATGTGAACTCGTAAATACATTGTGCTGCTAAATCAAAACGGTAAGTGTCTAAGTGCTTACGGTATTGCTGGGTGACTTCTTGTAATTTGGCGTTGATCCAACGATCGGCAAGACTAAACTCGTGATCATCACCACTTAGGAACTCTTGCTCTTCGGTGTGCATTAGTACGTAGCGGCTACCATTCCATAATTTATTACAGAAGTTACGGTAACCTTCAACACGGCCTAAATCGAAACTGATTTCACGGTTAGCAGAGGCCAATGACGCGAAAGTAAAGCGAAGTGCATCAGTGCCGTAAGAGTCAATGCCTTCTGGGAATTGATTACGCGTTGCTTTTTCAATCTTCTTAGCCATTTGTGGCTGCATCATGCCACTGGTACGTTTTGACACTAAATCTTCAATGCTAATGCCATCAAGCAGATCGATAGGATCTAACACGTTACCTTTCGATTTTGACATCTTGTTGCCTTGCTCATCGCAAATCAGGCCAGTGATGTAAATTTCTTTAAAAGGTACTTTGCCAGTGAATTTTTTCGTCATCATAATCATTCTGGCAACCCAGAAGAAGATAATGTCAAAGCCGGTCACTAATACTGAGCTTGGCACAAAGGTTTCTAAATCTTCAGTCTTTTCAGGCCAGCCCATAGTGGCAAATGGCCATAGTGCTGATGAGAACCACGTGTCTAATACGTCTTCGTCTTGACGTAATTTAACGTCGTCACCTAGGTCGTGTTTAGCGCGAACAGCTGCTTCATCACTACCTACGTAAAAATTGTCATGTTCGTCATACCAAGCTGGGATGCGGTGTCCCCACCACAATTGACGTGAAATACACCAATCTTGAATGTTATCCATCCAGTTGTAGTATGTCTTGTCCCAGTTTTCTGGCACAAATTTAATTTCACCACTGCGTACTGCTTCAATAGCTGGTTCTGCTAACGGTGCTGCTTTAACATACCATTGGTCAGTTAGTAGAGGTTCAATTACCGCATTGGTACGATCGCCACGAGGTACCATTAATTTATGCGGTTTAATTTCAACTAATAAACCAGCTTCTTCTAAATCACTAACGATTTGTTTACGCGCATCGAAACGATCTAAACCACGATATTGCTCTGGGCAATCGATGTTCATGGTCGCTTCTTTGGTTAGGATGTTGATAAGTGGTAAGTCGTGACGTTTACCCATTTCATAATCGTTGAAATCATGAGCAGGTGTGATTTTTACACAACCAGTACCAAAATCTTGTTCGACGTAATCATCGCCAATAATTGGAATTAAACGACCCGTTAATGGCAATTTAATTTCTTGACCAATTAGGTGAGCATAACGCTCATCTTCAGGATGAACAGCTACAGCGCTATCACCTAGCATGGTTTCTGGACGTGTTGTTGCAACAACAAGCTCACCACTGCCATCGGCAAGTGGGTAGCGCATATGCCACATGTGACCGTTTTCTTCGGTGTTAACAACTTCTAAATCAGATACCGCAGTGTTTAATACTGGATCCCAGTTAACTAAGCGTTTACCGCGATAGATAAGATCTTCATCGTACAATGAAATAAATACTTCTTGTACGGCATTTGAGAGGTCATCATCCATCGTAAAGGCTTCACGAGACCAATCTGGTGAAGTACCTAAACGACGCATTTGGCTAGTGATGGTGCCGCCTGATTGTTCTTTCCAGTCCCAGATTTTTTTGATGAAATCGTCACGGCCTAAATCATGGCGCGTTTTTCCTTCGGCATTTAGCTGACGTTCTACAACCATTTGTGTTGCGATACCGGCGTGATCGGTGCCAGGCTGCCATAACGTGTTATCGCCATCCATTCGGTGATAACGCGTCAGTGCATCCATAATGGTATGCTGAAACGCATGACCCATGTGCAAGCTACCTGTGACATTCGGCGGCGGCAATAAAATACAGTAACTCGGCGAATTGGTGTCGCCACTTGGTTTAAATTGCTCGCTTGCTTCCCACTTTTTGTAAATGGTTTGCTCGATAGCACTTGGGTTGTAGGTTTTTTCCATGGTCAAAATCTTTCTAGGTTGATGTTGTCAAACTTACTCAGTAGCTATTTGCGGGGCAAGGTTTAATTGGCGATAGTGATGAAACCGCTCTCTTGCTTGTTGCTTTTGCTCTGGTTCGTTAGGGATAAAGTCGATAATTTGCGTGAATTTTACCGCAAATTGCGGCAAAGGGTGACACAAATTTATTAAAACTTGGCGCCTGGTCTGAGGAGGTTGGTGGCCAATTTCAATTGGTGCGCCGTAATGAGGTCCTTCCCCTTGTAAATTATGAGGAATAAACTGTTCGCTCGGCAGTTTCCACATGAGTTCATCAAGTTGTTCGGCCGTCTTTACATCATTAGTCGCAACGAAAACACGTTGGCCTTGTTGAAATAACTCGCCGCATAATTGACACACTTTGCTAAGCAATGGATTATCATCGGCTTGCATGTCAGGAATATGATAAAAAGTGGTAGCCATAGTCAAAGATCTCAAAGGCAACCTGAAATCGGTTGCCTTGATAATGTCTAATAAAAATTACTCAGCGTTAGCGGCTTCAGTACGGTTTAGTAAGAACTGAGTTAATAATGGCACTGGGCGTCCAGTCGAGCCTTTATTCGCACCGCTATTCCATGCTGTACCAGCAACATCAATATGCGCCCAGTTATATTTCTTCGTAAAGCGCGATAAGAAACACGCTGCTGTAATAGTACCTGCTGCACGACCACCAAGATTGGTAAAGTCAGCAAATGGACTATTTAATTGTTCTTGGTATTCATCCCAAATAGGTAGGCGCCAACCACGATCACTTGATTGCTCACCGGCATTCAAAATTTCATGGGCTAGTGGGTTGTGATTACTCATTACGCCACACGCATGCTTACCTAATGCAACAATTACAGCACCTGTTAGGGTTGCTGTATCAATCACTAGTTCAGGATCAAAGCGTTCAACGTACGTCAATACGTCACATAATACTAAACGACCTTCAGCATCCGTGTTTAATACTTCAACCGTTTGACCTGACATCGTCGTTAGGATGTCTCCTGGACGGTAAGCGTTTGATGAAGGCATATTTTCACAGCCAGCCAAAATACCAATAACGTTAATTGGTAAATCTAAATCGACTAATGATTTCATCGTTCCTAGCACGCCAGCAGCACCGCCCATGTCGTATTTCATTTCATCCATGCCTTCGCCTGGTTTGAGTGAAATACCACCTGAATCGAAGGTTAAGCCTTTACCAATCAATACAATGGGTTTTGTGTCTTTATTCGGAGCGCCTTGATAATTGATGATAGTCATTTGTGATTCATTATCACTACCACGACCAACGGCTAGGTATGATTCCATACCAAGTTCAGCCATTTGTTCTTCACCAATGATTTCAACGTTTACTTTTTCACATTGCTCACCCAATTGGCGTGCTTGGCGTGCTAAGTAGGCTGGGTTACAAATGTTTGGTGGCATGTTGGCCACATCTTTACATAAGCTCATACCATTTGAGATAGCATTACCGTGATTAATGGCCAATTCGCCAACTGATAATTCACGGCGTGTCGGTACATTAAATACTAATTTACGTAAAGGACGGCGAGTTTCGTCTTTTTTACTCTTTAGCGCGTCAAAGACATATAAACCATTGTTCGTTGCTTCGACGGCTTGACGTACTTTCCAATAAGTATCACGACCTTTAACATGTAATTCAGTTAAGAAACATACCGCTTCCATTGAACCAGTTTCATTAAGGGTGCTAATAGTCTTGTTGATAATTTGTTTGTATTGGCGTTCATCTAATTCACGCTCTTTACCACAACCAACCAATAGCACGCGTTCACTTAGAATATTGTCTACGTGGTGCAATAATAGTGTTTGTCCTGCTTTTCCTTCCAGATCGCCACGGCGCAATAAATTGCTAATGTAACCGTCACTGATTTTGTCTAATTGCTCTGCAATGGGTGATAAACGTCGTGGCTCGAATACGCCAACAACAATACATGCACTACGTTGTTTTTCTGGGCTACCACTTTTTACATTGAACTCCATGAGCTCTCCTAGGTTCTTAAAGACAAAGGCCGCTATTTATTAGATAATAGTGAGCTATACCTGTAATCAATGAGTATTCGTGAATTCAGCAAGTAGAAAAACGTGCCAAATGCTAGGCATAAGATACGCGGTTGAGTCATTCTCAACAAATATCTTATAACAACGCAGTTGGTCGTTTATCGACTTGCCCTCTGGGAGTTTGGGTAGAAAGCGATTACAGCGTTATGATTTATATTAAGGGAATAACCATTAATTATAAAATCATGCCTTGTACTCACATCCTACCCACACTCTGAATCACGCATTTTCAATGATTACGGGTATAATACTCAAAAGGTCTATCATTGGCCTATTGGGTTAGCGTAAAATAAAAATATATTACGTTAATTGACTTAATAAAGCATAAATTAACTAGCGAAAATGAATAGTCTACCGAAATAATAGGCTGTTGACAGTAAAATTGTAAGTTTAGTGACGGAAACCACATTTGATTATTTTTAGTTATTTGATTCGAGAAGCATTAAAGTCACAAATGGCGGTGTTGTTTGTGTTGATGTCCATTTTTATAAGTAATAAATTCGTTCGTACATTGGCTGATGCTGTTGATGGCGACCTACCTGGCGAACTCGTTGCTACTTTACTGATGCTAAATCTTCCAAAGCTTGCGGGACTTATCCTGCCGTTGAGTTTATTCCTAGGCATACTGATGGCGCACTCACGGATGTATGCTGATAGTGAAATGACTGTGATGCATGCGACTGGTATCAGTGAATGGTATGTCACGCGTGTCACCTTAGTGCTAGCTTTTATTATGATGTGTGTTGCAGGGCTTAATAGTATTTGGCTCGGGCCATGGGCTCAGGAAAAAGAATACCAAGTTCTCGAAGAGTCACAGGCGCAAGCTGGCATTTCTTCCATTGCCCCCGGCCGCTTTCAGTACTCCTCGAATAAAAAAGCGGTGATATACGTAGAAAAAATTGAAGATGGCAAGCTCAATCATGTATTTGTTGCACAAATGCCAGATGAAGAAGACTTGGTCCAAGAATCAAGTGTTGTTATTGCAACACAGGGTAACGTTATCGAAGAAACCTCCGGCTCTGAGCAATTGCAATTGAACAATGGCAATCGCTATCAAGGCGTCGCCGGTGAAGCGCAAGGAACTCAAATAGAGTTCTCTGAATATCAAATGCAGATCAAAGAGCAAGAAGTCGAACAACGTCGCCGTAAATTAAGTGCCATTCCTCTATTACAACTCATTGAGAATGGTGATGTTGATTCGATGGCTGAAGTGCACTGGCGTATTGCTATTCCGTTAACAATTCCCCTGTTAACCCTTATTGCTGTGCCATTGGCACGCGTGAATCCACGCCAAGGAAAATTCGCCAAACTATTCCCTGCAATCATGCTGTTCTTGGGCTATTACGTGATGTTAATGGCTGGACGCAGTGCGCTCGAAGATGAAGTTATTCCAATGAAATTTGGTTTATGGTGGATTCACATTTCTGCCTTTGTTTTAGGGCTGGCGTTATTGATGAAAGAACGCGAAGTGGGGGTATTCCTGCGGATGCATTTGTCCCGAAGTAAAAATAAAGGGGCACATGCGTAATGAATATTTTAGATAGATATATTGCTAAAAATATCGCGACCACAATGGCATTTTGTCTACTTATTTTGGTAGGACTCAGCTCAATGCTTAAATTTGTTGAGCAATTGAAGTCGGTAGGGCAAGGCAGTTATTCGATGTTTGATGCGGCTATTTACGTGTTGTATTTAGTACCGCGGGACGTTGAAATATTTTTTCCGATGGCAGCGCTGCTTGGGGCGTTAATTGGTCTTGGAATGATGGCCAGTAACAGTGAATTAGTCGTTATTCAAGCGGCTGGCATTTCAAAACTTCAAGTTATTATCTCTGTGATGAAAACTGCAATTCCACTGATGGTCTTGGTAATGGCTCTTGGTGAGTACGGCGCTCCATGGGCTGAACGTGAGGCAGTTAATAAGCGTACCCAAGAAATATCTGGTGGTAGTTTAATCAAAAGTGAGCAGGGATTATGGGCGAAAGATGGCCAAAATTTTGTTCATGTTAGTAAGGTTATTGAAACCGGTTTGTTAAATAAAGTGTCAATCTATCAGTTTGATGAAGACAGAAAATTACAAAGAATTACTAAGGCCGCCGTTGCTACTTTTAAGAAAGATCAGTGGCTGCTTGAGCAAGTTAATCAAACTGAATATAACGAAACATCGACATCGATAACTAATACTCCACAATTGCCATGGACGTCTAGTTTAACGCCTGACAAACTTGGTGTTGTAACAGTAAAACCTGAATCATTGTCGATTCAAGGATTAACGGATTACCTTGATTATTTAGAAGCGAACAAACAAGAAACGTCGGTTTACGATTTAGCATTATGGCGCAAGATAATGCAGCCCCTGACTGTTGCTGTGATGATGCTACTAGCACTTTCATTCGTTTTTGGGCCATTGCGAAGTGTGAGCATGGGCGCCCGATTGGTGATGGGGGTTATCACAGGTTTTGCTTTCCATTTAAGTAATGCAGCCTTTGGGCCTATTAGTCTGGTTTATCAAGTGCCCGCGATATTTGGCGCTGTAATACCTAGTATTCTATTTTTAGCCATCGCCGTTTATTTCTTAAATAAACGCACATAGTGGTCGTTTGAGCATCGTATGAAATACATTAATAACACTGATTTTACGCATTCTAACAAAGCCAAAGTTGGCGTGTTGCTAACCAATCTTGGAACACCAGATGCACCAACGCCCAGTGCATTGCGTCGCTACCTAAAAGAGTTTTTATCAGATCCTCGTGTTGTTGAGGCGCCGCGCCTTATTTGGTGGTTGGTACTTAATCTTGTCATTTTAACCATTCGTCCTCGTCGCTCTGCGGCGGCTTATAAAACGGTATGGACAGATGAAGGTTCGCCATTACTTATTCACACAAAAGCACAAGCAGAGAAAGTACGTGCCCAGTTAACTGATAAATATGGTGATGATGTCGTGGTTGAATTTGCCATGCGCTACGGCAATCCGTCCGTTGATTCTGTGATTGAAAGCATGCTTAAACAAGGTGTCACTAAGCTTGTCGTATTACCGTTATACCCACAATATAGTGCGACAACAACGGCATCGACATTTGATGCTATCGCTCAATCACTCACAAAACGCCGCGCTATTCCTGAACTACGTTTTATTAAAAACTACCACGACTTTCAGCCATATATCGATGCATTAGCCAATAAAATTGACAAGCATTGGCAACAACACGGCCGTGCTGACAAACTGATTTTTTCTTACCACGGTATTCCAAAGCGCTATCTAACTAATGGCGACCCATATCACTGTGAGTGTTATAAAACGTCACGTTTGGTGGCTGAAAAGCTAGGGCTAAATGAAGATGAATACATGACTACGTTCCAGTCTCGTTTTGGGCGTGAAGAGTGGTTGAAACCTTATACCTGTCTCTTATACACATCTCCGAGCCCACGAGACTAGGCATGATCTC
>OJBM01000220.1_pt1 | contig 21080 bp, 18 predicted proteins | sample 1591061 | NCBI WGS metagenome assembly OJBM01 (sample SAMN05416872, study PRJEB24817) | seawater metagenome | isolation source: Sea water | place: Canada:Atlantic | collected 2013-11
GCAATTGGTACACTTGGCGCTGCTTACTTGTTTATGCCTGCGGCAGAATACTTACCTGAAGGTGAAGAGCCAAAGGCGTTCTCAATGATGATCGCACCGCCAAGCTATAACTTAACAGCGATGAAAAAAATTGGTGAAGAACTTCGCACTGATTTCGACCAACACGTTAATGTCGCCAGCGATAAATTTGATAATGGCCAAACTGATATGCCACCCCTGAGTTATTACTCGATGTCTGTATCTGCTGGCAGTATCTGGCTGATGAGTCGCCCTGTCGACGCTGAAAATATTCAAGCAATGATGGACGCAATTACTAAGCGCTTTAGAAGCTACGACAAGATGCGCGCCTTCTCATCCCGTGGTTCTATTATCTCTAGTAATGATGGCGGTACCCGTGCAGTTGCGGTAGATATTTCTGGTCCTAACATTGTCGAGTTATATCAAGCGGCGGAAGCGGTTTATCAACAAGCAAATGTCGTTTTTGACAACCCTCAGATTAATTCGGAACCGGGCTCATTGAGTTTAGATCAACCGATGATTGAAGTGCATCCACGTTGGGAGCGTCTTGCCGAGCTTGGAATCAGCAATAGTGAATTAGGTTACGCCATTTCAGCGTACAGTGATGGTGCTTATGTCGATGAATTTATCCTTGGCGACGATAAAGTAGATATCTTTATGTTCTCTAACGCAGGTAATAAGCAAAACCTTGAGCAGTTGGCTAACTCAACTATTATGACGCCTGCGGGCAAAGTCATGCCATTGAACGCGTTAGCCGATATGCATGCCAGCTATTCAAGTGATAGCCTGCGCCGTATTGATGGTAATCGTACGGTGTCAGTTTATATTATTCCGCCACGTGAAGTTGCACTAGAAACCGCCGAAGAAATGGTGCGTACGCAGTTGATAACACAGTTACGTCAAAGCGGTAAGATCGCTCACGGTATTAACCTGACAATTAGCGGCGCGGCGGATCAATTGGAAGCGACTAAAGCATCGTTATCGTCGAACTTTATCGTTTCTATTGTACTAAGTTACCTGCTGCTAGTGGCCATTTTCACCCATTGGCGTTACCCGTTATTCATCTTAACGACTATTCCGTTAGGCATGGCTGGTGGCTTACTTGGCTTGATTGCCGTTAATGGCGTGAATAGTGGATTGGGACAACTCGGTTTATCGAGCTATCATCAGCCGCTCGATATGATCACCATGCTTGGCTTCTTAATCTTATTAGGTACGGTCGTAAATAACCCAATCTTAATTGTCGATCAAACACTGAAAAACCTCAAACAAGCAGGAACATCAGTGGTTGATGCCGTGAAAATGGCGGTTGAAAAACGCTTAATGCCAATTTTAATGTCAACATCAACGACAGTCTTTGGGTTAGCGCCGTTGGTGTTAATTCCGGGTGATGGTACCGAGCTTTATCGCGGTGTTGGTATCATTGTTCTAAGCGGAATTATCTTTTCCACCCTACTAACGTTGAGCTTTTTACCTGCGTTGTTGGTGAGTGTCATTAAAGAGAAGGATTAGAAAGAATTTGTCTTGTTAGTAAAAGGGCTGGCTACTCAGCCCTTTTTTATTTCTGCGTTATTCCAACATCTTGCCACATACTTCTTTGTATAACTTGGTTGCTACCATCGCTGTCATGCCATTGATGTCACGCTGTGGGTTATATTCCACGATATCAGCGCCAATAACAGGCACGTTGAGTGAGTGAATGACATCGAGAATTTGCCTCACGCTTAAGCCGCCTGGCTCGAAATGAGATACACCGGGGGCGTAGGCGGGATCTAGCGCGTCTAGATCGATAGATATATACACAGGTTCATTAATATTAATTTGTTCTGCACCTCGCCAGTTTGTCATTTCGTGGATTTCGACATTAAACTTTTTCGCTTGGTCGCGTTGATGTTGATTTAACGTACGGATCCCAATTTGCACCAAATGATTCGCCAGCTTGTTTTCCATGATGCGAGCGAACGGGCAGGCGTGTGATAGCGGATTATTGTCGAGAATATCGTATAAATCGGGGTGTGCATCAAAATGTAAAATAGTAAAACTGCCATGATATTTCGCCAGCGATTTAATAATGGGGTAAGTCACCGAATGATCGCCGCCAAAGGTGAGGGGCTTAGCGCCTTGTTTACCAATAGCATCTATCGCTGCTTCTAGATTATCGAAAGCTTTGCTGTCATCAGAGCAATCTACTTCACCAGCATCGACAATTCGCGGATTGTGATTGAGCTCTTGCCCTAGTTCTGTGCTGGAATTGGCTGAACCGCATTTCATCATTTCACGTATCGCCGCAGGCCCCTCTGCTGGACCGCGTAAATGGGATGAATGAGCGTCGAACGGCATATCTAATAGCGCGATGTCGTCATTTGAAAGTGGTTTATTGTCAGGTGTTTTCATAAAGAAGATCTCAAGTCGGTAAACTGAGATCTACTTTAAAGTGCCGATGGAATGACATCTACCGGCATAACGTTGGAATCACTGGCTAATTTTGGACAAAGTGACGGTTAGTAAAACGAAACTAACGCTGAAAATATGAATTGAGCACGATATTGGTGTCGGTTTGATTGATGCCATCAATAGTGCCAAAGTAAGCAAGTAACTCTTCGAGCTTTCCGACATTAGCGACACAAAGCTCAAGAAATAAATAACTTTCGCCGCTAATCGCTGCACATCGCGTAACTTGTGGCAGCTGCTGTAAGGTAGTGACAACCTCATCAAATGCCTTGGTATCGACACTTAAGGTTGCAATTACCGACAGCGCCGCGGGCTCGTCACTATGATGGTTAATTATCGCGGTATACCCTTTGATAATACCTTTATCTTGCAATCGACTTATACGCTCTTGCACTGTTGTTCGTGCTAAATGCACCTGCCGTGCTAATTCAGCAATGGACATCCGCGCATTTTGCGTCAGCAATGTCAGAATTTTTTTGTCTTTATCGTCTAGTTTCATAGCGTATTATTAATTGAACTTAAAATTGAGTTGATGAATAATTTACCGAGGCTTACGGGTCTATTACAACAGATTACCTTAGATACGTATTTATGAAAAAATTAATTATAAGCGGTTTACTCTCAAGTTTTTTATTAGCGATAACTCATATCGCTTATGCGACCCCGGAGGCGGTAAAGCCGAACGGCATGTTCTTTAATCGCTTTAGTGGTGGTTTTAGTGGCACTGAATGGTTTCAAACGTTTTATGTACCAGAAACTCAGCAATATCACATGGCTGATATTTTCGGTGGCGGCTTTCTTGGAGCTATTAGTGCTGATGGCAAAGTAATATTAGAGCAAGGACTTGGCAAAGGAGAGTTTAGTAACAGCGATCACTACGTCGTTAAACCAACCTTAGGCGGCACACAGTTTACCTTTGTGTGTAATCGTGCGCCTTTTACCGACAACAATTTCATATTAAAACTCGATAAACCGCACGCTGCTAATACTAAGTTATCAGGTCAATGGCGAGCGACTATTGAAGTTATTAATCCAGAAACTGGCGTCGCCAGTGATAAGAAAACTCAAGATATTACTGTTAATTCGAGTGGTATTACATTGCGCATTACTGACCTTCAAGGACAGTTTATACAAGGCGTATTTGCTAACAACAATACGGTGGCATTTCGCAAAGTAGTACCAGAGCCAAAGAAAGTTGGTTTTACCTCTTTTGAGGGCTCAGACGTTAACTTTGAACAAAACGTTTTAGGTCAAATTGAATTTACTGGAAACAATAAATTTAGTGGTATTTTCTTAATGCAAACTCGTACACCACTTGGCTCTCAAGAACAAAAAATGCTGCGTTACACAGCGTCGAGAAAGCCATTGCTTTAGATCAATATTCACATCGTTTGCTGGTGGTAAGTTATCCATAGAATCTATCTAAGGAGAGCACCACTATGAGCGCGATGTTTTTTATGCCATCAATTAATCTGATGGGAGAAGGCTGTGTAACACAAGCTGTAGACTTTATTACTGGGCAAGGATTTAAGAAATGTTTGGTAGTGAGTGACACCGTGCTAAATGACATCGGTGTAGTGAAAGGCTTCACTGATTTGCTTGATGCTGCTGATGTGCAGAGTGTGGTGTTTGATAAGGCGCAGCCAAATCCAACCGTGAGTAATGTTGAAGCGGGTGTCGAAGTACTTAAACAGCACGATTGTGATTTTATTGTTTCTCTGGGAGGAGGCTCTCCTCATGATTGCGCTAAAGGCATCGCGCTTGTGGCGACAAATGGCGGTGAGATTAGTGATTATGAAGGCGTCGACAAATCTGCCAATCCACAGCTGCCATTAATTGCTATTAACTCGACAGCCGGCACGGCGTCTGAAATGACCCGCTTTGCGATAATTACCGACGAAGTTCGTCACGTAAAAATGGCGATTGTCGATAAGCACACCACGCCAATTTTATCGGTGAACGATCCATCGATGATGACGGGTATGCCACCGCCATTAACTGCTGCAACAGGTATGGATGCACTAACGCATGCCATTGAGGCCTATGTTTCGACAGCGGCTACTCCATTAACTGATGCAGTTGCATTAAAAGCAATTACACTAATCAATGCTCATTTGCCGACAGCGGTTGAAAACGGTGACGATATCGAAGCTCGCGAACAAATGGCTTATGCACAGTTCATGGCGGGTATGGCATTTAACAATGCATCGCTCGGATACGTACATGCTATGGCACATCAACTCGGCGGTTTTTACGATTTACCACACGGCGTGTGTAATGCAGTGTTATTACCACATGTTCAGCGATATAACGCGCAAATTGCGCCGCAGCGATTAACTGACATTGCCCAAGCGTTGGGGGTGAATATCACAGGTTTATCCGTAGAGCAGGGTGCTGAATCGGCTATTGTTGCTATTGAACAGTTGGCCAATAAAGTAGGTATTCCTACTGGGTTGGAAGCGTTAGGTGTGCAGAAAAAAGACATCCCAACATTGGCAGACAATGCACTGAAGGATGTTTGTGGTTTAACTAACCCTAAACAAGCAACACACGAAGAGATTTGTACTATTTATCAAGCGGCCATGTAATAACGTACCAGCCAATAAAAAAGGAGCTTAATAGCTCCTTTTTTGTTGGATATCGCAGCGTCTTTATTTATAAAACGCTTCGATAGTACCTTTTACTTTAACTAATAGTGGGTTGCCACGGCGATCTAATGCTTTACCTGCCGCTACTTTTACCCAACCTTCGCTGATGCAGTACTCATCAACATCAAAACGTTCTTTGCCATTAACAGTGATGCCGATGTCTTGTTGGAAAACTTCTTCAACATAGTGCGGGCTACGTGGATTAACACACAGGCGATCTGGTAATGCTGGTAATGAATTTGTATCTGTCATGATGATGATCTTCAGTAAATAGAAAGGCTGCTATTTTAGGCAATAGTTGACAGTGTCTCAATAGCAAGCAGCTATTTTTATTATTTGTTTGCTGGCGGCGGTAAGAATATTGTCGCTGTTGCGCCTGCTGTTTCAAGATTATTTTCTAGCGTAAGCCGCCCGTTATGTTGTTCGATGATATTTTTACAGAGTCCTAAACCGATACCATGACCGTTTGATTTCGTTGTATAAAATGGAACAAATAAATTATCCATATTACTTATTCCTGCGCCATGATCCCTAATTACAATGACTACCTGACGAGATGCTTTCTGTTCGAAAATTTCTAACTCGATTGGTAGATTTGGTGAATCGAGACTGGCTTCCAGAGCATTTTTAATGAGATTAATTAGCACCTGCTTTAACAACATTGAATCGCCGTATAGATATTCGGTCTCATTGTTTACAACGATGTTTTTATCTGGAAATAGAGTAACGACACTATCCACAAAATGAGCGGCATTAACTATTGTTTTGTTGGTGATAAATCGTTTACTGATATTGCCATAACGATCAACAAACTCTTGCAGTGAATTACTTCTATCTAAAATTACTTGAAGTGCTTTTAGAGATGGCGATTGTTGTTCTTCCATTGAAATAAGCGATTGTGTCAGCGATTTTATGGGGGTTAGTGAATTATGAATTTCATGACTCAAAACGCGAATAATTTGTTGCCAAGATTTTTGTTGATTTGCTCTTAATAAATTTTCAACATTAGTTAAGATAACGAGATGAAATACATTGCTTTCTTCAATGAATTGACTGGATTTTAATTGCCATATTTTCTCCTGAAAAGGATCGGTAAAATGCCAACCCTTTTTAAAGGATAATCCTGATTTTTCACAATGAGCAAGACGCATCGTTTGCCATGGTTTTTCTATATATTGAGAAAAGGCGTTGTTGGCATGAGTTAACTGTTTTTGTTCGTTAAAGATTGCAATGGGCGCCTCAAGTTGTTCAATGAGGTGATAAATCAAAAGGTAATTTTGATTATACGTTTGTTTTCTCTGTTGTAGATCATCTGATAGCGCAGTGACTTCGTGCATTAATAGTTTGATGACGCCATCTTGATAATTATCTTTGAGCTGCAAACTGTAGTCTTCTAGTCGAATTGATTCCACCACATTGGTTAGGCTAAAAAAAGGTGACATCATTTGTTTATACAACGAAATAAATATTATGCTCAATGGGGTGAAAATCGCGATCAACAGCGTAATTTGTACCAGTGTGGCGAGTGACAATAAATGCATTATCCACAATGTAAGTACCAGCAGCACAGCCATCGTTATGGATAGAAACAAAGTTAACTGTTGTTCAATGGGTTTCTTCAGTCCTTTTGAAAAGTTAGTTTTTGATGTCATATTTTTCCATGCGACGATAGATAGCCGATTTACTAATACCGAGTAATTCAGCGGCTTCAGCCGTTTGCCCACTTGTTTTGCTAAGCGCTTGTCGCAAGAGGTTTCGTTCTGCAGCTTCTAGCGTTATAAAAGGTAAGTTTTCAGTACTGTTGTGAAGTGTCGTTGTACCTAGATTGATTGCGTCGGCCTTTATAACTGGATTGTCGCTAAACAATACAGCACGTTCCATGACATGACTTAGTTCTCGCACATTGCCGGGCCAAGAATAAGTGGTTAGTTTTTCTTTTATGTCGTCAGAAAGTGTAATATTTGCCAATCCATAACGTGAAGCGTGTTTGTTTGCAAAATAGTTGGCTAATGGCCATATATCGACGATGCGCTCTCTCAATGCTGGGACGTGAATTTCAATTGTATTGAGGCGATAAAACAAATCGGCTCGGAATTTTTCGTCATTGATTAATTGAGCAAAGCTTGCGTTGGATGCGCTGATTAATCTGACATTGGCTTTTTCAGTTATGTTAGAGCCAACCATTTCGTATTCATTAGACTCTAATACGCGAAGTAACTTAGCTTGTTGTGTGAGTGGAATATTCGCAATCTCGTCTAAAAAAAGAGTGCCTTGATTCGCCATTTCGAATCTACCGATGCGTGTTTCTTTCGCATCGGTAAATGCCCCTTTTTTATGGCCAAATAATTCACTTTCAAACAGTGACTCTGGAATAGCCCCCATATTCACCGTGACAAAACTTTGCTGACAACGAGTTGATAGCTGATGAATATAGGTGGCAATGCTAGATTTACCAGTGCCATTTTCTCCAGTTAATAAAATGGTAGCGTCTGTTTTCGCAATGCGCTCTATGTCTTGTTTTAGTTTTAACATGGCGCTTGAGCACCACATCAACTCACTGTTTTGTGACGTTTGTTGATGTTGACGTAGTCGCCTGTTTTGCCGTTTTAGATCCGTGACGTTGAGCTGTTGTTTTATAACTTGTAATAAACGCTGGTTGTCCCATGGCTTTTTAATAAAATCAGCTGCGCCTCTTTGCATGGCTTCTACAGCAATATCAACGCTAGACCAACCTGTCATAGCGACCACAGGGATAGTAATATCTAATCTTTCGAGTGTTGAAAGAAAGTCGATGCCTTCTTGTCCTGACGTGGTGTCATTGGAGAAATTCATATCCAAAAGCATTAAGTCGACGCTATGTTGATTAAGCATATCAAGTGCTTGCACTACTGATTCCGCTTCAAGTACTTGATAACCCTGATGACTTAGAAAAAAATTGGCGCTTAGGCGAACATCTGCCATGTCATCAATAATTAATAGGGTGTGAGTCATTATTTTTCCTTTCACTTGCTTATTCGCTGCGTAATGCTTTGATTGGATCTTGATTGATAATACTTTGTATCGGTACGAAACATGCGAAATATGAAACAGCTAACATGATTGGAATTACGCTAAAGATACTTAGATAGTTAACACTCAAATCAAAAGCAATGTATTGTTTAGCAATAAGAAAAATCGCCAAAGCAATCATCACACTGGTCAGCATACCAAAGATGACTGGCAGAATACTCTCTTTCATCACCATATTTCTGACATACTGCGTTTTTGCGCCTAGCGACAGATGAATACCTAACTCGTAGCGGCGCATCTGTGTGCTGTAATTTAACACGCCGTATATACCTGCGGCCGCCAATAATAACGATAATAAACTCAGTGCAATAGTTAATCCCGCTGTCAATTTGTGTCGATATACTAAATCGGCATGTTGTTGTTCATGGCTGATGATTTTCCTAATTCGCAACTTAGGATTGAGTGTTGTTAATAACGGCAGTAATTCTTCTCTCGTTAGTACTGCCCCTTGCGCTAATTTTATATCGAAACCAAAATCTTCAAAGGCGGCATAAGGCATGTAATATCGCTGATAACCAGAGTCGCTTTCCATGCCCGGTCGGTAGTAATCTTTTGCTATACCAACGACTTTAAGCGGTTGCGTTGCTTGGATCTGAAAAATTTTACCAATAGCGTCACCATCAGGTACAAGCGTTTTTGCTAGAGACTCACTAAGAATAATTTCACTGATGTTGTAGCGAGGATCTTTCTGCTCAGAGAATGTATTTCCCTTCACTATAGGTAATTCAATGACATCAAAGTAATTATGATCAACCATATTAAAGGCAAAGTTTCCTACCCGTTTACTATTGCGATTCTCTAAGCTCATTGAATTAGCCCCTTTAAAAATGACGGGGGCAATGCTTCTAGATACTTGGCGTACTTGAGGTAATTTTTCGATGGCTTGCTTAATGCTAAGCGTAAGTAGATTCATTTCGACCAAGCTCTCGGGCGAATAACTTGCCCCTTGAGGACGATCGATACGCAAATAGTAAACATCTTCAGAGTTATATCCCAAGGGATGGAGTGCTGTTGCTAGTGCCCGTTCCATAACGATGGCAGCGCCTGCCAATAGCAAGGTTGCCAGTGCAACTTGTATAGCAATTAGAAAGTCCCTAGTCTTTTTAGAAACCTGTAGACCACTGCCTTTGCCACTGCCCTGTAGTTGACCTTGTAGAGTGTTGTAATTAACGATGCGACTCGACAGTTTTGCAAAAATTATCGCTAACAGAGTTACGCTACATAACGTAAATAACAGGGTTGTGCCATCAATGCCTAACTCTGAAATTCGCGGTAATTGTCGAGCGGCCAGCTCTTCCAGCAAAACAAATCCCCAGGACGCTACAAGTAAACCAAGTGCTCCTGCAATAGCGCATAACATGAAACTTTCTGCGAACATCGCGATAAATAAGTCATTTGGCTTAGCGCCTAACGCCGCTTGAATCGCCATTGTTCGTTGCTTTTGAGCTGCCCTCGATAGAAATAAATTAGTGACATTAGTTGCGGCAATTAACAACAAACCGATGACACCGCAAAGTAATAAAAGAGCGACTTTTGAACTATCGCCAACGATAATCGATTTTAATGGAATGACGGAAGCACCAGCGGTATCACCTTGATCTACGTTTTCAGAGGCAATGAAATGCTTGTTTAACTGAGCACCTAATTGTGCGTTAGCTTGCGAAATCGATACGCTTGGTTTTAATAAACCTAATCCAGTAAGCGCACGAGTTTTTACGCTCCAATTATCGACATCTAATCCTTGGTAGTCCCACGGAACCCAAAAATCAGGAGCAGTATTATTGCGGATCGCAGGTGCAATGAACTGCTTATCTGTCACCCCAATTATTTTATAACTAACATGCCCTATCATCGTTTTTTTGCCGATGATATTCGGGTCACTTTGATACCACTTTTTCCATGTATCGAAATTTAACACGACAACGGCTTGATGCGTACCAATGCCTTCTTGAGGACTGATATATCGACCCAAATACATGCGAGGTTTTAATAGCTCAAAATACTCTGGCGTAACAAAGTTAATCAACGCATTTGGTTGCTCAGTGTGTTGGGCCACCAGTTGTTTCTCATCATAAACCAGTGCGAATTTTTCAAAAACTTGCTGTTTTTTATACCATAACAACATACCAGGAGCTGATTGAGCACCAGTAAATTGGCTACCAGTCGTGTCGGCATAAGATTGATGTGCAACCATCAAGTTATTGCTGTTGGGATAGGGGAGTGATTTTACAATGAGCACGTGGGTCAAACTAAAAATACAAATCAACGCACCTAACGTGACCGCTAACGTGCTGATGACGATTGATGAAAACCCTGGCACCTTTAACAGGATGGATTTTGCGAGAAAAAGCTCAAACTTAAAACTGCGTATAAAACGATTCATTTTGCCTCCTGCACAGCAGCGGCTAATGGTGTCGTAAATTGATATTCATCGGCTATCACACCATCTAACAAATGTAATTTTCTAGTGGCCATATCAGCATAGCGAGGATCATGTGTCACCATACAAATTGTCATACCGTCTTTATTTAACTGAGCGAGCATCGCCATGACCGCGTCGCCATTTTTAGAGTCCAAATTGCCTGTTGGTTCGTCCACCAATAAAACGGTTGGTTTACCGACCAAACCGCGAGCAATGGCAACACGTTGTTGTTGCCCGCCCGATAATTGATTCGGCTTGTGATCACAGCGATGAGACATATCTACCAGTGCCAGACTATCAAGTGCAGCTTGCTTAATGTCTGCATTAGATAACGCTGGCTCGCGGTACCTTAGTGGAAGCGCCACGTTTTCCAGCACGCTTAATTCGTCAATTAGATTAAATGCTTGAAACACAAAGCCTATATGCTGATTTCTTATTTCAGCTCGTTCATTAACACTCAAGTGGCTCACGTCGCTTTCACCAATGAGATATTGACCGGATGTTGGGCTGTCCAGTAGGCCTAATAACGATAATAGCGTTGATTTTCCACAGCCCGAAGGGCCGGAAATTGAAATATAGTCTTGATCGTAAATTGTTAAATCTACGCCTCGAAGTGCGTGGGTCTCGACACTCTCAGTCGCAAATACTTTTGTTAAGCGATTCATTTGAATAATCGCTTTAGTTGATCGTGATGTTGACTGAGTATTCATAAGTGTTGCGTTTTCATGAGTCATAGTGGCTTCTCAAGTATATAGAAATGAGTTTAATTAACCTAAATTGGTAAATTAATGTGTAATAACGATTGCTGTCGCATGATTCCAACGAGACATGTCAGACAAAATTAATCTGTCGTGCTCTGCCGCGCCGGAAATAATTTGAATGAACTCTCCACTTTCTTCGCCGTATTGCACTTGAATTTGTTCAGCGTGACGTTGCTGTTTGTCGGTACGAAAGAGGAGCGTTTGTTTGCCTTTACCCGCGTTTACGGGTTTCTTGATATACATTGCTGATGTGAGTGTGCCTGTCGATATCACGCCGTCTATATTGAGATCTGGCCGTGCATTGTTTGGGAGTTTTGATTGCAAAGTAACTTCAATAGTAATCATGCCTTGTTTCACTAACGGGTTGATTCTGTGTATTTTTCCTGCGATTGTTCCGCTTCGCGTACTAATCTTGACTGATTGTTGTAATGCCACTCGTTCGGCGTCAGTCTGTGAAATATTAAGCAGGGCGTACAAATTGTTAACGCTACCAACAAGTGCAATCTGTTCACCCAAAGCAACACTTTGTCCTAATTCAACAGATAGATTTTGTACTACACCGTCAATGCCCGCTTTTACTGTTAATCGGTCGAACTGCTCTTTAATTAAAGTGAGATCTTCTTTCTTTTGCGCAATGTTCCCTTGCTCAATAGATCTCTCTTGCTCATAAACTTCAATCAGTTGAGTTAACCGCTTAGATTCAATTGAAATACGGTTAGACAGCTGACGAAAATTGAGTTGTGACCGTTTAAAAGTCAACTCTGATATGACTCCTTGTTCCATCAGTTTTTCTTCGGCGCGCATCGTTAAATTTGCCAGTTCTATATCTGATTGGAGCTGCTCTTGGGTTGCTTGATGTGCCAATAACTCGCGTTTTTGTGAAAGTTGAATTTGTAAATATTTCGCTTTGGCGCGCTGCAAATCACGTTGCGCCGCTTTGACTTGCTGAGTAATGTCAGGGTTAGATAGTCGTGCAATAACACTGCCCTTGTGGACCAACGAGCCAGGCTTTAGTAAGACTTCTTCAACCGTTGCATTTGCCGGCGCTGTCAACAATCGCTGGTGGGTTGATTTCAACTTTCCATAGCCTTCAACTTCTAATTTAAGATCGCCGACCTTGATGGTATCAGTCCATATTTGACTACTGGCTACCCGCGCCGATGCTGAAGGCTGGGTAAAGCTCCATATGCTCGCGGTGATAACTAACGTAGCAGCAACAGCAAGCCATTTTTTCTTATGATCGTAGGGTGATTTAGCAGATGATTTTTTAATGTCCATAACGGGCTCCAGCATATTTTGAAATGCTAAGAGCAATGGGTGTGCCAAACTTTAAGTCTTTGTTATATAGGTATTATTAGTTTTGGTGTGGAATTTTAATTTTCGATATCATTATTGATATTTTCGATATCGATAATAAAGTTACGCAAGATCAGGGTCTGTTGATCTTTGGTGAAGGTTTTTGCAGCGAATTGTTCGGGTTTTATACAAGGCAGAGCCTGCGACGCTTAGTGGGCTAAGCTAGCAGGCGATAACGCCGTAGAAATCACGAACAAACGCTGTCCTCAGGATGCAATGACAAGACATTTTCACCGCGTTTATCGTCGCTCGCCTAGGTAAACTAGGCGTCGCTCCTCATGCCTTGTGAAAAAGCCTTGTCAGTTGCACAAAATTCATCCTCGAAAGATCAACAGACCCTAGTACTATAAAAAGGGGGGGAATATTTGGTAGCAAAAAATAGAAAGTCTTATTTAATGATGGCTATGAGAAGTACTAAGCCGCCATTAAATAAGACTCTCGTCTTATATTTTTTGCTTTTCGTTGATAAGAGCCTTTACCTTTCTTTGGTTTCACAACCTGCATTTTATATTGCTTTGATGTTACTAAAGCGGCCAGAAAATTATCTTGTATAACACCGCGTCCGATATCTGTTTCGTTGGTCTGCGTCTTTGCAACAGACTTTTTACTTTTAGCCATCACGGCCTCCTGTTAAATTAATTATATTGTTTTGATGTTTCTGAGAAGTAGTGATTATAACAACTCGATTATAAATCAACAAAGTTCGCGAGTTATGAAGTGAGATAAATATCTTTTTGTGTGCACTAGAAGAAATAAGCTGATAACAGAAGGAACGAAAATATGACTAAGCCAACACTCATTATTATCCACGGTATGGGGACTCATACTGCTGAATCATTTAAAGAAGAAGTAGTGAGTTCAATCAATGCAGCGTATGCAACATATCCCTCATTTGTAGGAAGAAATATAGAAGAAATAGTCGATATCGTTTCTGTTTCTTATGATGATATATTTGAAGAATATCGAACAAAAGTTGCTGAAGATTCTACAAATATTTCCAGTATTTTATCTGCAATTACGCCCGCGACAAACCTATCAAATTTAGTTAACTTTATGACTGATTTTACAACCAATTTTTCGGAAGATAGCCTGTTCTATACGCATTGGTTAGATGTATTGCTATACAGGTTTACAACGTTGGGTGAGGAGGTCAGAATCAGAATTGGTAAGGCAGTTAATGAGCAAATTATTAATAAAGGCGCCAGTTTTGTGCATATATTAGGGCACTCGCTTGGTACTGCTGTATTACATGATGCACTCGCGAGTCGCTATTTAGAAGGGTACGAATTAGGAGAAACCACCGACGCTTTGAGTCCTTCAATGCACAAACTTAAGAGTGTTCATATGATGGCTAACGTCGGTCGAGTACTTGAAACGATTCCCAAACTTAATTCTTCCATTGTGAGACCACTGACTGGATGTACATCATATTATCGTGAATATCGACATCGTTTTGATCCATTTACTTGGGTAAAACCGTTTAATCCTGTTGGTGCTCCTTGGTCTCCTAATGAGTATGTGCTGACTAAAATCGATAAAGTCACTCAAATTGATACTCATGACATTAAACATTATCTCCGAAACCCTCACGTTCATCGAATGTTATTGTCATTTGTAGATTCTGAGTTTTGTCCTACGGACAACGATGTTGAAGTGGCAGAGGAAGCGTTCTTAGATGAGACAGTGTCTGAGAAATACGTACAACTCATAGAATACAAAGATCAGGTTGAGTTAAATAACGCTGATTCTGTAATTAATTTCGTCGATGCCGTTATCGCGTTCAAAGCCTATGTTAACTCGTTAGGTGATGAGTTTATAGGTGAATAATTAAGGAGAAGGTCATGAGTATTTTTTTAAAAAAATCGTTGTGCTTGAAATTTACTTCTTTGGTGCTGTTATTGATGATTAGCACGGCTAATGCCAATGAAAAACAAAACAAATTGTGTATTGAATCTCCTTTGAAAGAGGCAAGTTTTTTTCCAATATTTAAAGATCGGGCGAATCAATTAAGAGCTGATTATTGCACTCAAAAAAAGACTGTTTTTGAGATACAAGATGCTATCTACACGGCTGCGAAGAACAGCTTAACTGGTTTTAAAAAGCTTAATACAAAGGATAATAAATTATTCGATGTGCAAGCCTTAGCTAAGAACCTTGAAATGTCCAGTATATCCATGTCAGGACTTGGTAATTTTGTTTATCAGGATATATTTGGAAGCTCGAAAATAGACGTAAACTTTGACAAAGGAGCAGCTATATCCATAGACAAAAGTGCCTGTACTACGCAAGTTCAGCGTTTGTTTAATAAAGGGACTTGTATAACTTTCCTTAAGGAATACCATGAAATTTATAATTTTGCCCACCAGACACTAGCGTCTCGTCCAGCTACGCTAGCATTGCAGGAATTACAGAAAATTGAATCTGAATGGGAGCAATACTCAGAGAACGGGCGCTCGCAAATGCCATGGGAGATGTGGCTAAATTACGAAACATGGAAATCGAGTCGAATAGCAGGTCATTTTACTCCACCACCTAAGCATCAATGGATTTTGTTACACCCGAATATTGTTATTGAAAACGTTTCAGATGCCATTGGCGGCGAAGAAACCCAACAAGCATTGATGATCGAAGTTGTTGGCTATAATCGTTGGGAAAATGACAAATGGTATCAACCATCGGGAATCTCATTAGTGTCATTGTATGCAAATCGTAGTCAAGTGAAAGATTGGGGGCATGGTATCGCATTGCATTTTGGTAATGACTTAACTATTGGGTACAGTCGTCATGATGATGATAATGGCTTGTTTATTTCGGTCGATTTATGGAAGCTTTTTAGTGATAAGAAAACGACATTGGAGAACGTAAGAGACAGACGTTAGTTGGCCCCATGTTGAACCTACATTGAGAATTATCTGTATCGTCGCGGATAATTCTCTTAAATTGTAGAGTGTTGATAATTGCTTATTACGATGCTTTCTTCACGCAGCTCATAATCCACTGTTTCATTTGCGATTCGTTTAATCCGCCAGAAACTCGATCAACTTCCTGTCCCTTGTAGAAGAAAATCAACGTCGGTAAGCTGCGAATTCCAGCATCAGCCGATACTTGCTGTGCTTGTTCAGTGTCGACTTTGGCGAATAAAAATGACGGGGTAGCCGCTGCTACCTTGCTATAAACAGGTGCCATGTTTTGGCAAGGGCCACACCAACCTGCCCAAAAATCAACGATGACTGGCAAGTCATTACGTTCAATAAAAGGATAAAACGTATTGGCTGTTAGTGCCGTTGGTTGTGGTGAATAAATGTTTTTCTGACATTTACCACACTTGCCGCTGGTGTGGTCTTTATCATCGGGGATTCGGTTAGTGGTAAAACAGTTTGCGCAGACGATGTTCATAATTTTATTTCGCTAAATAATTTTCAGAGATATTAACAGGTTTGATTTCGGTGATGAAAGTAAATTTTAAAATCACAGTTTTGAGTAAATTGTTAGCTGCATAAGTATTTGTAAAATAAATATAAAATGTTACATTGAAATGAAATTTAGTGCTGAAACTAAGGATGGTTTATGAAAATAATGATTATTGGTGGTTATGGGGTCTTTGGTGGTCGACTCGTCGAGTTACTGGCAGATATTTGCGACCTAGAGCTTATCATTTGCGGGCGCAGTTTATCTAAAGCACAGGCATATTACGAAGCGTTTGAAGGAAAGGCCAGCGTCCAACCATTACAGCTTGATCGCAATGGAATTTCAGCGGAGCTTTCGAGATTGCAACCACAGATAGTCGTTGATGCGTCTGGGCCGTTTCAAAACTATGGCGGTGATTGTTACAGCGTTATAAAAGCGTGTATCAACCAAAAGGTTAACTATCTCGATTTCGCCGATGCCGCAGACTTTGTTTATGGCGTATCACAATTTAATGAACAAGCTAAATCAGCAGGTATTTTTGTTCTTTCAGGTGTGAGTAGTTTTCCTGTTCTCACGGCCGCTGTTTTACGAAAAATGGCACTGACCATGGATGTTAAGACAGTTCATGGCGGCATTGCACCATCAGTTTATGCGGGGGTTGGTTTAAACGTAATGAAAGCGGTGCTCAGTTATGCGGGAGAGCCTGTCAAACTGCAACGCGCTGGTGAAATAGGTTTCGGTATTGGCCTTGCTGAAAGTATGAGATACACCGTTGCTGTGCCTGGAAAATTACCCCTAAGAAATATTAGATTCTCACTCGTTGACGTCCCTGATTTACAAATAATTCCGCCTGAACAACCAACGTTAACTGATATTTGGATGGGAGCTGGCCCCGTTCCTGAAACGCTACACCGAATTCTTAACCTGTTAGCTAAGGCGCGTTCACGCTTTAAACTTCCCTCACTAGTACCATTTTCTAAACTGTTTTATACCGTGCTGAATTTAGTTAAGTTTGGTGAACACCGCGGCGGCATGTTTGTTCATGCCAAAGGTATTTCAAAGGGTGAGACAATAGAGCAAAGCTGGCACTTATTGGCAGAAGGAGATGACGGCCCTTATATCCCATCAATGACCATTGAAGCCATTATTAGAAAGAGCCTTTCAGGGCAATATCCTGATATTGGGGCGAGATCGGGAGCTAATGCACTTGAGCTTGAAGACTATGATCAATTGTTCTCATCACGAGAAATCTATACTGAGTTTAGACAGTGCGATGATTCACCGTTTATCTTTCAACATGTATTAGGCGTAGCTTACGCCACTTTGCCAGCCAAAGTTCAAGCGTTTCATAAAACGACTGAAGCTAGCCAATGGCGCGGTCAAGCGAAAGTAAAACGTGGCAATGGTATGCTCGTTAACATGATTTGTGCGTGCTTTGGTTTTCCACAAGCCGCAGATAATGTACCTGTTATCGTTTCAATTTCACCCGATGAAAAGGGTGAACATTGGATACGTAACTTTGACGGCAAAGCGTTTTCATCAAAACAGCGCCGCGGTGTCGCAAAGAATGAGTTTTTACTAGTCGAAAGTTTTGGCGTGTTAGATTTTTCAGTGGCATTAGTTATCGAAGGCGACCGATTGTATTTTGTTCCCAGAGCGTGGTCGTGTTTTGGCATACCGCTACCTAAGTTTTTATTGCCTAAAGGACGCAGTTACGAAACAGAAAAAGACGGAATGTTCTGTTTTAATGTTGAATTGGCCGCCCCAATAATTGGACTAATAGTGTCTTACGAAGGCAATCTTGAACGGGTGAATGATATGGTGAACATATGAAAACCTTTGGTATTGACTGAGCTACATTTAAATTAATTTGATGGAATAGTTAGATAATTTTGGCGCATTTCGGTTTATCATGCCCCTTAAAATTATTGAGAGAACGCGGTAATGAAAAGCATTGATTTATTTATTGAACGTTGGATTGGCAGACAAACTATGGTGCAGATATCGCCTCAAGATCTAGAGGATCTAGAAGGTAAGTTAAATCATAAATTACCCTGCGCCTATAAATACCTACTCACCACTTACGGATTGATTCATACGCCAAATGTAATGAATCAAAGTTGTGATCTGTCAGTAAATATTGAAAACGTTAAAGATTTTTTGAATGTAGACGATGTTTATGAGTTATCCAAGCTTTATCAAATGAGCGGCATGCCACAAGGGCATGTGGTGTTTGCGTCAGACTGCAACGGCAATATGTTTTGCTTTAAATCAGCTGAGTGCGAACAAGCCAATCAGGATATTCCCGTTTGGTATTATGACCGACATAACGCAGCTGTTACTCAAACTTCAGACTCATTTATTACCTGGTTAAATGGATTTAATAGTCATTAATTATTGGTTGATGGCGCTATTAGCGACATTAAAATACCTAAACAAGCCAAGAAAATCAGTAACGCGATTGGCGCTATAGTCAGTTTAAAACCTAAACCTCGACTCGCAGGATTAGTGACATAAGCGCGCCAATAAATAAGGCGGCCAATAAGATATACAGTGCCTAAACTGGCTATTAACACTGGCGGCCAATACTTTGATGTAATGAATAGAGCTGGCATAAAAGCCACTAACATTTCCAATGTATTCATTTGTACGCGATACATGCGTTCAAAGCCTTCATCGCCAGTGACTTTAGGGCCTTTAAGCCCTGATTTTCTTCTTTCGAGTCCTACCATGGCGCCAAAGAATAAAAATTGAAATACGGCGGCTATCGCGACAAGTTCTACATATTGCATTTGAATGTCCGTCTCTTGTTTATGTTAAGGGGTAAATTACCTTAAAAGTGTTTATAAATTAATGGCTAAAATAATTATGTGCAAGGTTTATCGTATTGGCAGTAGCGCTAAAATATCTAAATTTAACCTGACCCTAATTATTACAAACCGAGTCAATTAGTTACCATCTTTGTGATTTTCGTAATGAATTAAGAGTTAAGCTACCGTTTGCTATTTAGTTATTCCTAAATTTGGTTATTATGACGTCACTTAAAACTTATTGTTATTTCCATCTTCATCGTGAAGCGACAGGACTTTTGATACTCCAATGGTAAAACGCAGCATCATTTTAAATACCGATTCTTACAAAGCATCGCATTACCTCCAATACCCACAGGGTACAACGCACATTTCGAGCTACATTGAAGCGCGAGGGGGCAAGTTTAAACAAGCGGTGTTTTTTGGGCTGCAAATGTTTATCAAAGAATATTTGAGCAAGCCAATCACGCATGACGATGTTGATGAAGCCAAGTTAATTATTACTGCCCATGGCTTACCATTTAACGAAGACGGCTGGCGTCATATTGTCGATGTGCATCAAGGTTATTTACCCATAGAAATCCAAGCGATTCCAGAAGGCACTGTGATCCCCGTGCTAAATGCGATGGTGCAAGTTGTTAATACCGATCCTAAGTGCGCATGGTTAACAAGCTATGTTGAAACGGCGCTGCTACGCGCTGTGTGGTATCCAACATCTGTTGCCACCGTGTCTTGGCATTGTCGCCAAGTGATTGCCCGCTACATGGCAGAAACCTGTGATTCATTAGACGGCATCGACTTTAAACTACACGATTTTGGCGCACGTGGTGCCACCACCGAAGAAGCCGCTGCTATTGGCGGCGCAGCACATCTAGTTAACTTTATGGGTACAGATACCATTAGTGCTATCGTTGCTGCGAGACAATATTACAATGCTGAAATGGCAGGTTTTTCTATTCCAGCCTCTGAGCACAGCACCATCACAGCGTGGGGACGCGACAACGAGGCGCAGGCTTACGCCAACATGCTCGACCAATTCTCTGGTGAAGGCAAGCTGGTGGCGGTTGTTAGTGATTCTTACGACTTATGGCACGCCATTGATAATATCTGGGGTGACGAATTAAAAGAGCGCGTTGAGAATACTGGCGGCACCTTAGTTGTACGTCCAGACAGCGGCGAGCCGGTGGCTATTGTTACTGAAACCATTGAACGCTTAATGGCGAAATTTGGCCACACAGTGAATGACAAAGACTATCGTGTATTACCAAGCTGTATTCGAGTAATTCAAGGTGATGGCATTTCTCAACAAACCATTGAAGCCATTTTAGAAGCCATGAAACAGGCAGGGTTAAGCGCCGACAACATCGCTTTCGGCATGGGCGGCGAGCTACTACAAAAAGTGAATCGCGATACTTTAAAGTTTGCCATGAAAGCCTCAGCTGTCACCATCGACGGCACAATGCATGATGTCTACAAAGACCCAATCACCGACAGCGGTAAACGCTCTAAAAAAGGCATTTTAGCGGTGATTAAAGACGATAATGGGAATTTCCAAACTATTCGCCACCAAGACTTGGGTGAACGTCAAAACTTACTACAGACTGTGTTTAAAAACGGTGAATTAGTGAGAGAGGTTAGCTTTGATGAAATTAAAGGCAATGCATTGGTTAACTGAGTTTAACTACTTAGCTCACTCGGGTAAGGTCATAGGGTTAGTGAATGTACATTGACTCAGAATTTAATTTTAACCTGACCCTGAGGTATCCCCACGAATTTAAAAGTCATAGTTCGCAACTTCGATCAAGGAGTGAATCTTCGCCATTGCCTGCTTAAGTTGATAACTGAATATCTTTAACCTTCGGTGAGCTATAACCCTTAATCCTATGAAATGGTATGACAATACGCGTCTATTTTTGACCGTATTAGCTTGATATTGAAAGTGTTGTCTCGCCAGTACTATAGCCATACCAAGAACTATCAGTACCAAACTTGCGACTACATTTAAGAAAAGTAAAACAGCTAGTCGTGCCAGTTTGTAGCTCTGACTCGCGTTGTACCCCAACCCAAATGTTGAAGATTTCATGTCGCGAAACCCTTCTTCAATTTGCATTCTTGTTCTATAAATTGCGACCACTCT
>OJBM01000221.1_pt1 | contig 20819 bp, 21 predicted proteins | sample 1591061 | NCBI WGS metagenome assembly OJBM01 (sample SAMN05416872, study PRJEB24817) | seawater metagenome | isolation source: Sea water | place: Canada:Atlantic | collected 2013-11
CGCGTAAATCAGCAGATTAATCTGCTAATGGCGGTACTGGTAAGCCCCTTTTCGCGTAGAGCTCTTCTACCAATTACGCGTAAATCAGCAGATTAATCTGCTAATGGCGGTACTGGTAAGCCCCTTTTCGCATAGAACTCTTCTACAAAGGCGGTAAATGTACCCTCTTCAAGAGACTTGCGCAAACCAGCCATAAGAGTTTGATAAAAGTGCAGGTTGTGGATGGTATTCAGGGTACAACCCAAAATTTCCTTACACTTATCAAGGTGATGTAAATAAGCACGGCTAAAGTTCTGACAGGTATAACAATCGCAAGCTGGGTCAGCTGGGCCTTTATCTGTTTTGTTGGCCGCATTACGCAGCTTTAAAACACCGGTATCTATGAATAAGTGACCGTTACGGGCATTACGGGTGGGCATCACACAATCGAACATATCTACGCCGCGACGCACACCTTCTACCAAGTCTTCAGGCTTACCCACCCCCATTAGGTAACGGGGCTTGTCTTCAGGCATTTTATGAGCGAGGTGATCTATGATGCGCACCATATCTTCTTTAGGTTCGCCCACCGACAAACCGCCAATGGCGTACCCATCAAAGCCAATATCGGTTAAGCCTTTAAGGCTTACATCACGCAAGTCTTCGTACATGCCACCCTGGATAATACCAAACAAGGCCGATGGGCTATCGCCGTGAGCATCTTTAGAGCGCTTGGCCCAACGCAGAGACATTTCCATACTGTCTTTGGCTTCGCGAACGGTGGCAGGGAAGGGCGTGCATTCATCAAAAATCATCACGATATCACTGCCTAAATCGCGCTGAATTTCCATGGAAATTTCAGGGGTTAGCTCTACTTTGTCGCCGTTAACTGGGCTGCGAAACGTCACACCGTGCTCGGTGATTTTACGCATTTTACCTAGGCTAAAGACTTGAAAACCGCCGCTGTCGGTAAGAATTGGCTTATTCCATTGCATGAATTCATGCAGGCCACCCAAGTCTTTAATGATTTTATTGCCAGGTCTTAGCCATAAATGAAATGTGTTACCTAGAATAATTTCGGCACCCAAATCTTTTACGTCACGGGGCAGCATGCCTTTAACGGTGCCATAGGTGCCCACTGGCATAAATGCAGGGGTTTGAATATCACCCCGAGGGAAACTCACCGTGCCACGACGGGCTTTACCGTCGGTGGTTTTTAAATCGAACTTCATAAAACTCATAGAGTACCTTTCACTAAAGCAGTGCTTTAACGTTAAAAACCCTATGTCACCTCGGGTTTTGCTTTGATGGATGTAAGTATGTCGAGCGCGTTAAAAACAGCTAGTCGACGCCTGCTTACAGTTTTTTAAATAATGAGCAGGGATCAATTTACCGATCATTGATCCCAAAGTGCCTCGGCAGCCATGTTTTTAGTCAAGAACATCGCATCGCCATAACTGAAGAATCGGTAGTCATTTGCCACTGCCTCATTATAGGCATTTAACACCGGCCCACGCCCAGCAAAGGCGCTGACTAGCATAATCAGTGTGGATTCGGGCAAATGAAAATTTGTCACCAGCGCATCAACACTTTTAAATTCGTAACCTGGGAAAATAAAAATACGTGTATCCCCAATAAAAGGGCGAATCTCTCCGTTGGGGTTTTCATTGGTCACCATGCTGGCGCTTTCTAAACTGCGCACACTGGTGGTGCCCACAGCCACTACGCGTTTACCGTTGGCACGAGTGGCATTAACCGCATCACAGGTAGCTTGATCTACCTCTAAATATTCGCTGTGCATTTCGTGGCTGTGTACGTCATCTACCTTAACTGGCTGAAAGGTGCCGGCTCCCACATGCAGGGTAACAAACGCCACATTTACACCCTTACTTTTAAGGGCGTTTAATAATTCATCATCAAAATGCAAACCAGCCGTAGGCGCTGCTACGGCACCTGGCGTTTTGTTGTAAACGGTTTGATAACGCTCGCGGTCGCTTAATTCATCTTCACGCTCCATGTAGGGAGGCAAAGGCATATGGCCCACGTCTTCAAGCCAATTCACAAGGTTAGTGCCTGTGGGTAACTTAAAGGTTAATTCAAATAACGCATCTTGGCGGCCAGTTATTTCTACTTCTAGCCCCTCTAAAAGAATCACGGCACCAGGCTTTGGACTGCGGCTGCTGCGAATATGGCTTAGGGCGGTATTGTCACCGGTAACTCGCTCAATAAGCGCTTCTAATTTACCGCCACTTTGCTTTTGGCCAAATAAACGAGCTGGAATCACTCGGGTATTATTGAACACCATTAAATCGCCGGCATTCACCAAATTTAATAAATCGGTAAATTGCTTATGGTCAGTTTTGCCGTCTCTGAGACACAATAAGCGGCTACTACTGCGTACTTCATTGGGGTAGCGAGCAATTAACTCATCTGGCAGTTCAAAGCTAAAATCACTGGTTTTCATTTAAAATCTCTATTGTGGCCAAGCTTGGGTAGCAAGCAATACATCACTATCACCTAACTGAAACCACGGCTTATTTGCTCGTTAAGACACATCCAAGACTCTGTAAACATTGTCTTAATCTTGGGCGCTCTTATTTTAGGCTCGCGATTATACGGCAAAATCCCATGGATACGCAGTAGTCAGCACCCACAACAAGCAATTATTCATGCCGCTGCTTGGCCGTTTTCCATAAGCCCTTGTTGTAACTGGATATTTTTCAGCCAAGCCATTGAATTACCCGATTAAATCGTTGACTTGCCAAACGGTGCTGGTATTATCCCCGCCACTTAATTCAGTCTAGGTACTGACCTTCTTAGCAAGGAAAAATTAAGTGGCACATCAGGTGGTACGACACCTTAAACATTTCGTAGCGATGCCAGTGTGGTGAAATTGGTATACACGACGGATTCAAAATCCGTTGCCGCAAGGCGTGGCGGTTCGAGTCCGCCCACTGGTACCATTTATTCTTCTATTTGATTGTTCCTTACATCAACTAGATACAGTCCATCCATGGACATAAAGAAGCCGATATCTAACGATATCGGCTTTTTTATTGCTATCAATAAAGACTGTTAACGCTCATCTCTAGCGAGTTAGCCTTCTTTAGCTATCCAGCTCATTTTTTAAATAATTGATTCTCTGTTTGCATTATTTGTCCATTCCATCAGGTATAATGCCGCCCGCAAATTACACCTAAAAGGACTTAAAATGCGTTCCATGATCTTAGGGCTTGCCCTCATTAGCCAAATATCCATGGCTGCCAACTTAGAAGATGTTATATATAAAACCGATGGATCGGTATTAAGAGGCACTTTAGTTGAACAAGACTTCACCAATGGCACTTATAAAATTCAGCTAAGTGGTGGCAGTGTTTTTAATGTAACCAAAGACCAGATAGAAAAAATTACCAAGGAAGCGCCTTTTAATAAAAGCCACCAAGCCGCTTCAGCTATTAATATTAATGTTGAAAACAACCCAAGCATTAACCAAGCACCCGTCATTGAACAACAGCCTGTGATCGAACAACAAGCCACCATGGATACCTACGCCGGTATCGAGCCTCAAAAATCAGAATTTGAGAATGTCTTTTATGTGGCTCTACTCGCTCACACTGTCACCATGCCTTCAGAGTACCAAGGCTATTCTTATTGGGATAATGAAGAATACGAAGATAAGCATCAATACAGCGGCCTTAAACTGTCTTATCAAAGAAATCACTCTGAGCATATTGCCGCCCACTACTCTATTCAATCGGCAGAACTTGATTCAATAGACACAGTAGATAGCGAAGACAGAATTGTTCATACACAATCGGAAGTTAACGATATTGATTACTTAGGTTTATCAGCTTCCGTTTTAGCCAGCACTAATCTACATCAAGGCTGGCAGTTTTTTGCAGGCTTAGGAATCTTTAATGATCGATATACTTTCGACAACTTTACCGATGATGTAACAGGTGCCAGTATTGATTTAGGTATGGGTTATTCTTGGCAAACCATTCAAGTCTCGTTAAATGCCAATGCTAAATTTTCAGAAGAATACGCAGATGATGTATCTGCTAGCAACGTAGCACTGGCTGTTGGCTTTAACTATTAATTATAAGGATTTATTAAATGCGTTTCTTTTTACTGACACTCATATTAGCAAGCTCTGTTAGCTTTGCCGCTAACCTTCAAGACGTTATTTATAAAAAGGATGGCTCTGTATTACGCGGAAACCTAATTGAACAGGATTTCACTAATGGCACCTATAAGATTCAATTAGCTGGTGGTAGTGTATTCAATATTAATAAAGATGAAATTGAAAAAATCACCAAGGAAGCGCCTTTCGATAGTGTTGCTGATTCACAATCAGGTATAAATATTAATGTTGAAAATAATCCTAGTATTAATCAAGCACCTGTTGTTACTCAAAAACCACAGGTGACACAAACGGCGCTTCAGCAAGCTTATAATTATTCGCCGAAAGAGAAACGTATTTACAAACACGTGTACAGCATCGGTAGCCTTGAAAAAACCATGATCGATGAATATGATTTCGGCTATAGCTACAGCGGATTTAATTTCAGCTATCAATACAATTTCAACAAAAACGTAGCTTTTTATGCAGAACACGGCCGCGCGAAACTAGATGAAAGAATAATTGATGGCGACCGTTATGATTCTAACAATGAAAATAATGAAAAATATCGCTCCACTCGCGTAGCCGCTCTACTATCTACCAATAATTACGAAGGCTGGCAGTTCTATACAGGTCTAGGCCTGTTTAGTGAAAAGTTCTCAACTGACTCAAGTAGTTTTTCTGCCACTGGTACCAGCATAATTTTAGGACTCGGTTATAGCTGGGAAAATCTACAAACACAACTTCGTGTAGGTATTGACGAAAGTAGCGACTACGATATTGACTACGGCCCAAGCTATTCAGGTACAACGGTTGGCATTCAACTTGGCTTAAACATTTAATTAAACGCGCATAATTTAAAATGACTAAAACCTCAAAACAAGACGACGCAATACAGGTCACCAACCCAGGCCCCTTCATACGCTTAGCTGCATTTATCTATGACGGTTTATTAGTACTGGGAATTTGGTTTGTCTTGGGCATTATTTTTGTGGCGGTAAATGGTGGTGAGCATGTAGCTCAACATAATCCATTTTTACCCAGTGCTATGTTTATTGTTTTGTTTTGGTTTAACGTTCATTTTTGGCGTCGTGGCGGTCAAACTTTAGGGATGCGCGCGTGGCGTTTACGATTAATCAATGACAATAAAGGTCCAATGACATTAATGCAGTGCTTAGTGCGTTTCTTAGTGTCCATTGGCTCAACCCTGATTTTATTCATGGGTTATTTTTGGGTGTGGTTCGATAAAGACGGGTTAAGCTGGCATGACCGTTATAGCAACACTCGAATTATTCGCGAACCGAAGAAAAAATAATATATCACACTGCTCTAGCTCTAGCGCCAAAGCTCTAGGGAATCCCCTTGAGCTTTCATTTTAAGGATTACTGATTGTTTTGAATGGCAGTCAGTAAACGCTTAATTTCTTTTTTACCTTCACCATCTTGCATCACCGCCAATGCTCGCCTTGCCATTTGTTCGGCCTGCGGTGGCTTACCTTGCACCCAAAATAAGTAACTCAAACGCACATACACACCAGAATCTCGGCTGGCAATTCGCTGAGCACGCTCTAAAAATATTTGGCATTTTTGCAATTCCATTTTAGTAAACGCTAAATCGGCATCTTGTAATAAATGCACCAACGCACCGCTACCCGAATAATGGTTATCACCCATCATTTGAAAGCCCACATTTTGATGGTACCAACTGGGCAATGAAGCCAACGAGGTATCTGCGGTTAAGCTATTGTCTTTTACAATTTGCCCAGCGCACCCAGCTAAGGTTAACGTTAAAAAAAATGCCATTAAAAATTTACGTTCAAACTCAATTCCAAAAGAATACTTCATTAATTAAACACCCTGCTCCACCAACTTTTTAATTCATTTTTCTGCGCACAACTACTGGTTTGAGTCGGCATATGGCCTTTAATAAAAGGCAGTTTTTCTACACCTTCACAATGTTCATCACTCAATGCATTGTGCTGAACATTCACCCATTGCTCTTCAATGTTTTCAGTTTCTAACGGATACAAGGGCTTCAAAGGTAAATCCTTAAAGGTTTGTGCCCATACCCGTAAGGCGCCGCTTGATCCTGTAATAGGCATAGATTTATTATCGTCTTGCCCAACCCATACCACCGCCAACTTATCTCCACTAAAGCCTGCAAACCAAGAATCGCGCTGACTATCACTGGTGCCTGTTTTACCGGCTAAATTTAGCGATGCATCAAATTGGCTATTTAAATATTTGGCGGTGCCTATTTTTACCACTTTTTGCATAATGTTTTGCAATAAATAAACAGGCTCTGTTTTCACCGCTTGTTTTACCTCATAACCATAACGACTCAGCAGTTCACCCTTAGCTGTAGTGACGGCTCGAATGGCTTTTAAAGGCGTTTGAAAACCAGAAGCGGCAATGGTTTGATACATTTGCGCCACATCAAAAGGATTCATTTCAAATGCCCCTAACACAATGGAAGGATAGGCAGGCAAGTTGCGCTCAACCCCTAAGTCTTTAAAAGTTTGCACCACGTTACTCAAACCCACATTTAACCCTAAACGGGCAGTGGCCTGATTTAAAGACCGTGCCATGGCTTGGTACAAGGGCACAACACCATGACTTTTTTTATCATAATTTTGCGGCTCCCATACTTGGCCACCACTGCCTGCAACTTTTATAGGGCCATCATCTAACGGACTTACCATATGATATCGATCCCCTCGCAATGCCGTTAAATAAACAGCCGGTTTAGCCAGTGAACCAATGGAGCGATTAGCATCTAAAGCTCGATTAAACCCAAAGTATCTGGGGTTTCTATCACCTACTACCGCCTCCACTTCACCACTTTGTGTAGACACCACCACCATGGCCCCTTGCAGTTTATTTTTTTCAATTTTGTAACCATTTTCTAACTGCGTTAAACGCTTTGAAACCGCTTGCTCGGCGCTGCGTTGAATGACGGGGTCCAAGCTTGTGTAAATGCGTAAGCCTTCACTGGTTAAATCGGTCTCAGCATATTCGCTGCGCAATTGGCGACGCACTAAATCTAAGTAAGCCGGGTACTCGACACGCTGATACTGACTGTATTGCACCACCCCTAGGCCGCGTTTTTTCCAAACCTTATTTTGATAATCTGTGACTAAGCCTTGTTCCAACATGACACCTAGCACCACATTACGACGTGCTAAAGCATTTTTAGGTTTTCGTTTTGGGTTATAAACACTGGGGCCCTTAACCATGCCCACTAACATAGCTATTTCCGGAGCGTTTAATTGGCTTATATGTTTGCCAAAATAAAACTGTGCACCCAAGCCAAAACCATGAATGGCACGACGACCACTTTGGCCGAGGTACACTTCATTTAAATAGGTTTCTAGTATTTCTTCTTTTGAATAATGAAACTCTACCAGCAAAGACATGAGCGCTTCAGTGACTTTACGCTTTAAAGAGCGCTCACGGGTCAGGTAAAAGTTCTTCACCAACTGCTGAGTCAGTGTAGAACCCCCTTGTACTAACCCGCCTTTTTGCATGTTCACCATCATGGCCCGCGCAATGCCTTTAAGGCTGACACCAAAGTGCTGGTAATAATCGCGATCTTCCACTGCCACCAAGGTATTAACCAAAAGCTCAGGCACTTCTGAAAGCTGTATTAATTGACGGTCTTCATTGTGTTTAGGGTAAATCCCACCAATGAGCAATGGCTCTAATCGGGCAATGTCCACAGGTTTGCCGTCAAGCCACAGCCCTGTAATTTCATCATCATTAAAACGAATATGAATGCGAGCGGCTTCCTCATCGCTGTCGTACAGTGAAAAGTAACGACGATAAATATCCATCTCGTTGCCATCTACCATGTATTGCCCTGGGGTCAAAACATTAGGCACGCGCTGATAACCAATTTGTTCTAGCTCTTGTATTAAATACTTGGGTTTTAACGATAAGCCTGGGTACATTTCTAACGGGCGCGCATACACTTTTGCCGGCAAAGCCCAACGCTTACCTTCAAATTTATCTCTTACTTTGGCATCGAGGTAAGCCATAACTACCGCCAACACCACCACGCCTACTATGGAGAGCTTAATGAGCCAACTAATGGCAATACGGAATTTAGAACGCTTTGCTTTTTTCATAAGGCCCAGTATACCCAACCTATTGCAGGAACTCATGAACTAGTCATAGCTTCCTAGTAAAGAGATCAGATTAGCCATCGCACCCACAATAAATCCTGCTAAACTGCGCAGCTAATCAATTTGAATCGACAAATAAAATAGAGGACAGTATGGCTAAGTATCAAGTTTACGGCATTGGTAACGCACTGGTTGATAAAGAGTTTGAAGTGAACGATGAATTCTTTGCTGAAAATGGCATTGAAAAAGGCATGATGACTTTAATTGAAGAAGATCAGCAGCAGCAACTTCTTAAAGTTTTAAAAAAGCAATTTGGCCTTAAAAAACGCGCCGGCGGCGGCTCTGCTGCCAACACTATTTTTGCCGCTCAATACCTAGGGGCCAAAACGTTTTATAGCTGTAATGTGGCCAACGATGAAACCGGCGACTTTTATGTACAAGATTTAACCAATGCCGGTATCGATACCAACTTAGGCCCTAACCGCGATGCTGGTGTAACCGGTAAATGCATGGTTATGGTAACGCCCGACGCCGAACGCACCATGAATACTTTTCTGGGCATTACCGCCAACCTTGGTCAAGAACAAATTAATGTTGATGCTCTTAAAGAAAGTGAATACGTTTACATTGAAGGCTATTTAGTCAGCAGCGACAGCGCGCGCTCTGCGGCCATTCAATGTAAAAAGCTAGCTGAAATGCACAGTGTTAAAACCGCCCTAACCTTTTCAGACCCTGCCATGGTTCAGTTTTTCAAAGACGGCCTAGTAGAGATGTTGGGAGATGGTGTGGATCTTTTATTCTGTAACGAAGAAGAAGCACTGGGTTTTGCAGGCACGGATGATTTTGAACAAGCCAAAACTTACTTAAAAACCATTGCTAAATCCTTTGCCATCACCCTTGGCTCCAAGGGCGCTGTATTATTTAACGGTGAACAAGAGATTTCTATTGAGCCTCATGCAGTGACGGCAGTAGATAGTAATGGTGCTGGGGATAACTTCGCAGGGGCCTTTATGTACGCCATTACCGCAGGGCACGATTGGAAAACCGCTGGGCAATTGGCCAGCAAAATAAGCTCTGAAGTAGTGTCTAAGTTTGGCCCAAGGCTAGACGCACAAGATTACCTTGATGTGAAAAAAGCCATTTTGTAAAAGCCTATAAACCTGTCTTAATTTTTTCTCCATATAAAAAGGCGAGCCCAATTAATCATTGGGCTCGCCTTTTTATATGGAGAAAGTATTTACGCTACAACACTAGCCTTTCTTTTTATTATGCTCATCAATTTTATCGGCAATACGGCTTAATTCTGGGCGGTGCTGGCGAATCTCATCTGTGCTGATGCCATCCACTTCATGGGGAAACACTAGCCAGTCGCTGCTTTCGTGGACAAAGTAATCTGGAATACGATCCGTTTGATTATTCTTAGGCTTGTAATAAGGCGTGGCAATACGAATCTCAGGAGTATTCTTTTTACAGGCACGGGTAATATCTAAAATAGTCTGATTGATGCTTAAACCGCTATCGTGCACATCATCTACAATTAGCAGGCTGTCTTCACTTTCAAGACGCTTAATCAAGTAAGTTAGGCCGTGTACTTTTACCTTTTTATCACGCTCGCCAATGGCACTGTATGACGAGGTTCGAATGGCAATATGGTCGGATGTAACATCAAACACATGCAGCAATTCTTGCACTGCTATGCCCACAGGTGCACCGCCACGCCATACACCCACAATGTAATTTGGGCGAAAGCCACTTTCATAGACTTTAATGGCCAACTCAAATGAGTCTTCTAGGAGTTGTTGTGCGCTGATATAAACCTTGTCCATCTTACTGCCTTTGTAAAAAATGAATGATAACCATATGCCTTACATCCCTTTAAGTCACAATTGAAACTTTAACGCTCACTAAGAAAGCAAAGCTGCCTTTCTTAGTATCTGACTTGAGGTAACGGCCTACCCTGCCCGTCTTAAAAGAATGGTGCCCCACCCTAAACAAAAAATGATAGGTATAAGGTTAGCCAATAATGGTCCAATTCCCATTAATAATCCCATGGGGCCAATCAAATCCACCACGATCTTATAGGCCAAGCCCACCAGTATGCCGCTAAATAAACGCTGACCCATGGTCACCGATCGAAGCGGCCCAAAGATAAAGGAGATTCCTAACAACACCAACGCCATGGTACTAAGGGGTTGCAGTATTTTTTTCCAAAAGGCTAATTTGAATTCACCGCCACCCAGTCCCTGCTCATCCAAGTACACGCCATATTTGTACAAGGTAGAAATAGCCATATCCGCCGGCTCTTGTGCCACAAATTTAAGGCGCTCTGGGGTGAGCTGGCTATTGAAAGTACCGGTTGGCTTTACTTCAGAAGTGGTTTGAAATTCATTGACACGAGTGGTGCGTACTTGCTCCATGGTCCACTGCTCGCGCTGATATAAAGCACGCTTAGCATAGGTCATAGATTGCAGCTCTTTATCGTCATTAAACTCATACAGGGTTAAACCATGTAATACACCGTTAGGCTCGATGGCGCTAAAGCGCATGTAGTTATTGCCTTCGCGATGCCAATGGCCTTTGCCATCGTTACTGGAGGCCACTGCCCGGCCAAGAGCGATGGTTCTAAAACTGGTGGTCATGCGCTCTAAATCAGGAACCAAGTATTCCCCCATGCCCAACCCCAAAATCATCATAAGAGAGGCTGCTTTTAAGGTACTGAAGGTAATACGATGGGTAGAAACACCTGCTGCTCGAATGGCAGTGAGCTCACTGTTGGTCGCCAAACCTCCTAACCCAGCCAAGCATCCTATTAGCGTAATCATGGGGATCATTTCATACATGCGGGCAGGGCTAGACAATGCCACGTAATACACAGCATCCCAAAATGTAAACGTAGTTTTTAAGTTATCCAGCTGGTTTAGCAGCGCAATTACCATGTCTAGCATGGTCAACACCAGCATCACGCCTAATATAGCGTTCAGCACTGAACTGCGAATATGAGCATCTATTTTACGCATGCTCAATCTCCTGATTATTTGCCGCTTTCAACAGTGCTGCTTTTTTACGACGGCGACTCTGCCATTTCCCCTCAAACATGGGGATATACATCAGCACCACCCCTAAACTTAAGAAAATGCCGTGCAGCCACCACAAGCCCATCCATTCAGGCGTGTTACCTTGCTCCATCCATTTTCGAGCAGTAATCAAGGTGGTGTAATACACCATGTAAATAATAATGGCCGGTAACATTTTGCGGTAACGCCCTTGGCGGGGTTTCACATGACTTAATGGAAAGGCCAATATCACAATAATGGGCACTAACAAAAATAGGCCGATGCGGTAATGCAAACGGGCCTTATGGGCACGATGCTTACTTTTAATTAACGCCGCGGTACTGATGGATTCTTGGCGGGCCTTCTTAGCGCCTTTACTTTCTTCAGCAATTTTTACGGCGTACGATTCAAACTCCATGGTTTGCAGTTCTTTTTGCCCTGCGCTTCCGGTAAAACGGCGACCATTGGTGAGCTCTAAAAAGCGACTACCGGTTTCAGGGTTCACATACTGGCGACCCGATTCCGCCAATAACAAGGTATCGCCATCGGCAATGAACACTTGCTGCATTTCTTTACGATCGGTAGACAAGGTTTCGGCATACGACACCTTGCCGCCTTTCTTGCCGATGGCGTTAAAGCGCCCTGGGGTGATAAACGAAAATTCACTTTCTTGTTGCTGTTCTTGGTAATAGGTATCGAGTTTGTCGGCGGCTGTAGGGGCCAGCCATAAACTTAAAAAACCAATTAGAATCATCATTACCATGACAGGCGCCATGGTAATGCGGAATATTTGTTTAGGGCCAAAACCGGTGGCATGCAACACCGTCATTTCATTTTCACTGTGCATGCGCCCATACACCAATAAAATGGAAATATAAAAACCCAAGGGTAAAATTAGCTGTAAGAAGCTGGGGCTATTATAAATGATGGTATAAAACACCGCCTCAGGCGGAATAATACCGGCCACGGCTTTATTCAAATGCACCACAAGGCGCGCACTGACCACGATAAGCATCAAGATACCTGTGATGACAAACGTAGACGTCAGCAACTCTTTTAAAAAATAACGAGTTAAAATCAACGAACCAATCCTTTTTAGCCAATTGTGTTGCGCTTACTGGTAATAATCGAAGCGGCTAACTGTGGAAAAATCGGCTTTTTCAAGTAGACTCAGCATTATCCATGAAAATCTTGTGAAGCACTACATGCATAAAAAATTGTGCTCACAACCTGATGGCTTCACCCTTCACTCGTAATATTAGTAATTCCAATATAAAAACAGATGGAGCTCAAATGCAATTCACCCTTACTCAGTCTAGCCTAGCCAATTATTCAGGCGAGGCCATTGTTGTCCCTGTTGCCAGTAAAGGGGCTCAGCCAGAGCAAACTCAAGCATTAGATAAAACCTTAAACGGATTCATTGCACAAATTTTAGACAAAAAAGATTTCAAAGCCAAAGCAGGCGATAGCTTATTGGTACTGCAAGCTAACGGTAGCCGCTTAATTTTAATGGGTGTAGGGGAATTACCTCTTAGCGAAAAAGATTTTATTAAAACCACACAGGCAGCGGCCAAAACCCTTAAAGGCAGTGCCGCCACACAAGCCATTATTGATATTAACAACCTAACACTTGCCAAACAGGATGCTAGCTGGGCCCATCAACAACTAGCGCAATCTTTCCAAGGCAGCCTTTACCATTTTGATGAATGCAAAAGCAAAAAAGCCAATGCTGAAGACACTTCCAACACCATTCAAACCCTAGAAGTAGTGGCTAGCGAGAAGCTGCAAGATGCCATTTGTTTTGGACAAGCCATCGCACAAGGCATGGCCTTCACTAAAAAATTATCAGATCTTCCCGCTAATGTAGTAACCCCATCATATTTAGCCGATGAAGCTGAAAAACTGGCCACTCTTAGCGACAAGCTCACCACTCACATTTTAGATGAAGACAAAATGGAAGAGCTGGGCATGGGCTCGTTCTTATCGGTATCTAAGGGCTCCATAGAACCAGGCAAGATTGTTTGCATGGAATACATGGGCGGCAAAAAAGGCGACAAACCACATGTATTAGTGGGTAAAGGCGTTACTTTTGATACTGGCGGTATCAGCTTGAAGCCGGGCGCTGGCATGGATGAAATGAAATACGACATGTGTGGCGCAGCATCTGTGCTGGGCACGGTGCTGGCCATGATTAAACTGGAATTACCGGTGAATTTCGTGGGCATATTGGCTGCCGCTGAAAACATGCCGTCAGGACATGCCAGCAAGCCAGGGGACATCGTTACCGCTATGAACGGCACCACCATTGAAATTCTAAACACCGATGCCGAAGGCCGTTTGGTGTTATGTGACGCGCTAACTTATGCCATTGATACTTATGAGCCGGCCTCTATTGTGGATATTGCCACATTAACCGGCGCTTGCATGATGGCCCTAGGCGGCGTGAACTCAGGTTTGTTCACCCAAAATGAAGACCTTGCCAGTGAATTAATGAGTGCCAGTGAATCAAGCCAAGACGCTGCATGGCGCTTGCCTTTACAAGATGAATACCAAGAGCTGCTAGACAGTAACTTTGCCGACATTGCCAATATTGGTGGGCGCTTGGCGGGTGCCACTACCGCCGCTTGTTTCTTGTCACGCTTTACTAAGGGTCAAAAGTGGGCGCACTTGGATATTGCCGGAACGGCTTGGAATAGTGGCGGCAAAAATAAAGGGGCCACTGGTCGTCCAGTACCGCTATTAGTGAACTACCTAGCCAATAAAGCTAAATAGCAAAAAATAAGGGCGGCCAGGTGGGTCGCCCGGAACCGCTTTTAGTGAACTACCTAACCAATAAAGCTAAATAGCAAAAAATAAGGGCGGCCAGGTGGGTCGCCCAGTACCACTATTGGTGAACTACTTAGCCAGTGAAAGCTAAATAGAAGTAAAACACTCCGTGGTTCTTTAACCAGCAAAAAGGGCGGCCTGTTCAGGCTGCCCTTTTACTTTACTAAACTATAAAACTTGGTTATTTCCCTTTTTTATTCTCATCCGGCATAGGCTTCACCTCAGGCTTCTCTGGTACGGTGATCACCACCCCACCACGACCATGTTTACCTTGATGGTAATAAATGCTGCAGGCCGTTAAAAAAGCTACCAGCGCAACAATGGTAATGACCCTCGCTTTTATATTCATCACATCCTCCAGCCGAATACCTTTAATTAGTTTAGGCCAAGGCGCATGCTTTATAAAATATCTTTTATTTTTTCAATAAACACCTTACCCACTTCTTTATAGCCTTTATTATTTAAATGAATAAAGTCGGCCCAATATTTAGGGTCTTGGCACATTTCACGAATATCTAGGTATTCATATTGAGTTAATGGCTTGCTGGTTTTTTGTTGGTAGCGCGTGGGCAAAGCTTGCATTTCATCATACAAGGCATTAATCATTTTTTTAATGAAAACTTGGCGCTCTGGGTGAACCGAAATACCCTCATTTTTAGGCCAGCCTTTTTCATCAAAGGTTTCATGTAAGCGTGCAGCACTAACAATGGTGTGAGTGCCTAAGTCGCTCACATCAATACCAATGGCCGCCAAAGGTTTTTTAATCCATTGAAGATTTAAGAACTTTAGTAAATACTCAATGAGTATTCCGGCGTCTTTTAAGTCAAACTCGGTGGTGGTACCACGACTTAAATGAATAGGATAAGCATAACTGTGACAAACAATCTGCGCCTTAGGGGCAAACTGATCTCGATATAAAATGGCTTCTAAGAAATGCTCTACTATATCCTCGGCGGCGCACTTAAGTTGCTCTTTTTCATAGGAGTCTTCGCAACTGGTTTGGTAATCCATAATTACGCCTTTGCGAGCCGCTTCCACCAAGTCATTGCCACCGGCGCTTAATAAAATACAATCTAGATGTTTAGCAATGGTGCGCTCTTGCAAGGCTTCATAAAGCGTATGGGAGGGAAACTTATCTTCGCCTACACCGCCTTTTTTATTGGGCTTTTTTGCCGACATTTCAGGGGCAGTATCGCCGCTGCGCTCTAAGCGCAAAAACAAGCCATCTAATTTATCATCGCGGCTCACGTAATCGATGATGTTGGTTTTACTGTCCATGCCAAAGTTTTTTAGGCCGGTGGTGTAACGCAACAACACACCCAATACATCGGTCAGGCTTTTAAGGGGAAAATCAAACCACGAGTCCCCTTCACTTATAATAATGGGTTTCTTCTTTACCCCAGGCCACCAACTGGGCAAGTATTTATTTTGCCATTTATTGCGAGCCACTAACTTAGTGTATTTTTTTATATCGCGACTGTAATCAATGTCGGCAGAGGGCATGACGTTTCCTTAAAATAGCGCAACAATAAGCATGTGAATTTTAGCCAAATATACTAACGGATTTAAGCCATTTGGGGCATAGCAATTAACAAATCGGCACAAAATAACTGATGACACACTGATCCTACTTGAGCATTGGAAGAGTGTTAGACAAAGCATATCTAGTGAATAATGAGCCTAATCCCTATACTATGGACGCACTTACACCTATCGCCAATAAATAAAGACTTCATGACCAGCATAGACTTTTACATACTGGGGCAAACTCAGCACCTAGATCGCTTTCGATTTGTTTGTAATCTCGTTAGCAAGGTTTATGGGGAAGGGCGCAACATTTATATCCACACCCAAAACGAAGACGACGCCAAACAATTAGATATATTGTTATGGGAATATAAAGACGAAGCTTTTTTGCCCCACAATATGATTGGCGACCCCGAATTACCTGAATCACAAATTCAAATTGGCTTTCAAGATCACCCAGATCATCACAGTGATGTGCTCATTAATTTAAGCGACCCTATTCCTGGATTTTTCAGCCGTTTTGCCAGAGTACTCGAAGTGGTGATTCAAGATGAAACCGTACTTGAACAAACCCGTAAACATTATAAGTTTTATAAAGATCGCGGCTATGAAGTCACCTATCGAGATTTACGCGGTTAACTCGTTAATAAGTAACCGAGCAAAACAAAATAACACTTTAGTAAGTTGAATGTTTTATAAGCACTTACTAACCACATCACATATAAAGGCTTAACCACATTATTCTTGTGAGCCACCTACGTCATTCAGCTGTTGTTCAGTTACAATTGTTACACTCACTTCATTTACCATCTCAACGGAATACCCCATGTATCGAATAACCCTCTACGGGATTTTATTGCTCATGACTGCGTGTGCTCGCTTAGACCATGTGCAAATTAGCGACATAGACCAAAGCCAAGGAAACCTTAAACCTATTTCCGTTAAGGTGAGTGAATTTGCCATAGAGCTTGCCGTGATTGCCGACGTGGGTTCACGCTTAGCCACTAATCACAATACGCAAAACTCTCTAAAAGAAATTCGCGATATTTTAGCCCTCATAAATATGGGGCCACGAACCGGCAACCCGGTTTTTAACGACAACTACGCCGAAAACGTACTGGAACAACTGTATGCACAGTGCCCAACAGGCAACATCACCGGCTTACGCAGTACTCGTGAAGCCACCAACTATGGTGCGGTCAGTGGTGAAATTGTTCGCCTAAACGCTTTTTGTATTATTTAAGGAATATGTTCATGTCTCGTTTTTTAATTGCTTTAGTTACCCTTGTGACCTTGTCCGGTTGTGTCAGCCTTAATTCAGTTTCGTTAACGCAAGTGCCCAATGATAGAGAAAACCTTATTAGCAGTACCGCCCATGATTGGTTATTTTTAGGTTTTACAAGCCAGAATGATTTTGTAGATGAAGCCGTAAACGGTTTGAAAGATCAATGCAAGGGCGGCAAGCTAACTGGCATTTTAACTAAACACCAAACCACCGCTTATGTTTTAGTTTTCAAGCGTGAAATCATTGCCAGCGGTTACTGCAGCAAAGCATAGGGCCTGAACATGGACATAAGTATGAAAAAGTTATTATTGCCGTTATTAGCCTTATCGGCGCTCACTCTGATGGGCTGTACACACAGTATTCACATGGTGCACACCGACGGCTTTGACGGCCAGATGCCAACTGCCTCAAAAGCCAAATACATAGAAGCGCGCAGCGAGCAGAATGTGGTTTTATGGTTTGCGGATGACACCGACTATGTGGAGGAAGCTAAAGATAAATTGGTTAAGCAATGTGATGGGGATATTCGTGCGGTGAGCACGCAGTATTCTACCTCCCATGGTTTTTTACATTGGACCAATAAAATATTGATGAAAGGGGTTTGTGTTTCTTCTTAGGTTTTTTATAGAAGAAAAGCGATAAGCCAATAAAAAAGCCTGCTATTGCAGGCTTTTTTATTTTTACTCTTCTTCCTCTTCACCGGTTAGCGCTGTGTGAGTAATAGTTAGATTACCTTCATAGTCAACTGAAGAGCTTTCAAAATAAAAGGTTAAATAATGGCTAAGGTCAAAGAAATGAGCGCTTATGCCATCGCCGTCATCATCTTCTTGAGCTGTTACTGAAACATCTTCATAAGAAATATTCGAGTATTGCTTTTCAGTATCCTCATCATCAGAATCATAATCAGAGGTGGAAAACGGATGCTCATCTGCAATAACCATACTGGCATCATAACGCTCCACTTGATACAAGCCTTCAGTGGTATCGTAAGAGCCCACCCACTGTGCAAAACAAGTCAACTTATCATTGGATGGGCTTGAACCTGTTTTAGAAAACTCAGTAGTACCAAAACTAAAATCCGTTAACTCACTTACCTTAATCATTTTAAAGGTATTGGTTTCAACTGAGTCGCCATCATTGAAGGTGAAGACACTATCAATCTCATTAGAATCGGTCAGAGTACCTGACGTAGGATAGTCATCTTCAGCAGATAGCAGCTCTTCATCTCCGTCGCTATTCTCTCGAGATGAATCAAATGTAACTGTATCACCCGTACCAATAGTTAATGGCTCAAATCCACCACGATTATAAGATTGCTCTAGGGTGCCTGTATCAAAGCAATTTGCATATTCATATGCATCGTCTTCACCCTTCACCACAAAATAAATCAGAGCCACCTGATCGCCAAATTTGGCATCGCCACCTTTGTCCCGCGCAAATGTACCTGTGCCAGCCGCCACCCAAAGTCCAGCCAAGCTTGTACTGGTCTCTAGCTTGGTGTAATTGCTGATATCAAATGCTTCAATATCCACAATGTCATCAAGATCAATGATGTCATCGTCATTCTCTGGATCGCCATCACAGCCCGCCAGCAGTAAGGATGTAGCCAGCAACGTGATTAAAGGAATAAAACGGTATTTCGTGCTCATAAAATGATGCCTGTAGATTAACGCTATAACTGGCGACAGTTTATCCAATTCGTATTCATCACACAAACTAGACACATTTTAGCGGCTGCTGAATTAGTCGCTCCACCAGCCTAAACGGTACTGATTTAAAGTAGATTGAAATATGACCTGCATTTTGCAATTAAGTGCCCCGTACCTCTAGGGACTTTACATTGGTAAAGGTATCTAACCAAGAACGACGCAGCAATTTTGTAAGTAAGGAACTTAGAAGCACATCAATAAGAAGGAAGCTCTATTTCAATATCTCCGCTAATTTCTCTGCCCATGTCGGAAGCACTAAAAGTTATACTATGAGAAAAGCTTGATTCGTAATTTATGGTAAAGTCTGTATCGCTGCTATTGACACTAGAAAAGTCCTGTCCTTGTACAAACATATTCACTACCGCATCAACGGTATTCTGCTCCCACTCTGACATGGAAACTTGATACTCACCATCTACACCAACAACATAATCGACTTCATAATATATTCCATCAATTTCTCTATTTTCATATATTATCCGTCGGCTTATTTGAGTAAAGCAGTACGCATCATCCGATATAAACCTGTCTCCAGAAATAGTGGTGTCCACCCTACCAATTGATTTCACATCATCACTGATTTTAACCATCTGAAATCGCTCATGACCAAACTCACTATAATCTCCGATTGGAGTACCCTCCAATTGGTAATCCGTTTTTCTTTCGCCTAAAAAACTTTTATTATTTGTAAAAGTCCCTTCAATCCCTTCTAGGGAAGTCACACCCCCCTCCTCAATTTGAATATCATAAAAATAGGAATGGCAAGAAGCCTTTTGATATGAAGAGCCATCTAAAGAGCGAATGACAAAATACTCTTTGGAAGAGTACTTTTCATAAGCATCCAAAATGTCACTTGAATAATTTATTTCTCCCTTACCCACCGACACCCAAGTTCCCACCAACGAATCAGAGCTAACGTTACGCCCTCTATAATCACCCAGCGAATAGGGCTCAATTTTACCAGAATTGGAAGAACTTCCATCACAAGCTAACGATAAGACTGCGATTAAGATTAGGTAAGTGCTTTTCAAAAAAGTATTCATAAACAATATTCTAATTTTTGGGTTTTAACGAAATTTAATTGTAGAAATCACTAAATAATGAGGTCATTCCAATGGAAGCTGGATATTAATATCGCCTTGGTATAGAAAAGAATTGTCATCTACAGTGGAAAAAGTAACTTCATGAGAAAAATTGGTTTCTACATCCACATTAAAATTCCCAGAATAAAAATTATTCAAAAAATGGTAATCATGAGGATAAATCAAGGTACGGGTAATGCCTCCCGAATATTTTCTTAACGACACTGAAACAGGGTAATCTTGCATTCCTGCGAAATATTCCTCATTGGAATACGCCTCATCTGGTCCCTCTAGATTGGCTTCATTTACTTGATAAAAACAATCAACACTTAACGAAATATTGCTATACGGGACACCTGTCAGATTAACCACTCCAAATTTTTCAACGCTACCACTGATTTTTATCATTTCAAATTCTTGAAACTCAGAATAAGTAACATCATTGGAAACAATCTCGTGACTTTCTGAAAATATAAACTTTTGGTTATCAATGTTAGTGCCTGTCATGCCACTAAAAGAAATTTCATCAGCGCTTTGTATTATTGTGTCATCCATTCCATCACAGGATGCCTTTGAATAACCCTCATCGGTTTCCGTAATCACAAAATATTGCTTATTCGAATAACTAATTTCCGTATATTGGGTATTGGGTGAATATCCATCGAGAATCTTTTGCCCCGTACTCACCGACACCCAAGTTCCCGTCAATGAATCAGAATTAATGTTACGCGCTCTATAGTCATCCAGCGAATAAATCTCGACGTTATCGTAATCAGTGGAGCTACCGCCACAAGCACTAAGTAAGACAGCATTCAGTATTAGCGCAAGAAAAAGGGAAGCTTTCATTAGCTATTATCCTTAATTATCCATGTCGTTTTTTGACGAGGGGCAGTCTAATTAAGCAGACCCTTATACACAAGTACCAAAGGCCTTACTTTCATATGCGTAGATGATCATGCTAAGCCACTTGCTCAGCCGCACCTTAGGCCCCGTAATACATAGCGCTTCATACGGTGAATTGACCCACCATTACGCCCTACTATCCCCCCTCAATAACCGCTATAATCACCGCCATTTTTCAGCTTAATCTTTGGTGCATAACTACCATGGCA
>OJBM01000222.1_pt1 | contig 20690 bp, 12 predicted proteins | sample 1591061 | NCBI WGS metagenome assembly OJBM01 (sample SAMN05416872, study PRJEB24817) | seawater metagenome | isolation source: Sea water | place: Canada:Atlantic | collected 2013-11
ATCTACACTATCCTCTTCGTCGGCAGCGTCAGATGTGTATAAGAGACAGGTAATGCACCGAAGCCAAAGCCTGCTCCTTGACGTTCTTGCTTGTAATTAATTGAATCTTCTTCAACGACCTTACACGCTTCACCATCAGTCGGTTTTAGGATTACTGCTCGTGGGATCTGTTCAGTAATAGGCTCACCACTTGCATTTGTATCAAATACTGGATCACCATTTGAATCTACGACTAGTTCTTCAACAGCACCTTCCGTTGTTGATGTCACTTCATTGCCTTTATCATCAACCCAACGCGTTTTTACACGTGGCAGTGTAACCAATGCAGTCGCAATGATTGTCCCATCTTCGGCAATTTTAGACGCATCAACAACAGTAATATCCGCATCGTAGCTAATCTTTTGCTCATTACCGCCTGTCGCTTCAACTTGGTATTTCTTCCAATCAGTACCAGTCTTTATATAGCCTTTTGATTCACACGTTAACAAATCATTAATATCATTGAACGATTGATCACTATGCTCGTAAATAAAACCATGAGTACGACGACCAAAATCAACTTTTTGGCTATCTACTTCAATCGAACCAACAACTTGATTCTTATCATTAATGCTCTTAGCATTTGATGCAAAGTCTGATTCTTTAGTTGAAAAGTCATTTGGAAAGGTTAACGTAATGTCTTCACTCATCGCATCATAAACGAAGAATTTTTTACGGTAGAAACCACTAATACTCTTTTCCATAAAACCAACAACCAAGTTATTGTCGTTGATTGCATTTGCGCTCGAATAACGCCAGCTATCTTCGCTATGATCCATTAAGTCAACAACTTTTCCATCTTTGAATACTGTTGCAACGTCAAGACGGTAGCGAAACTCTTTCTTCTGATCTCGAAATGTCTTACTGCGTCCAACCGCGATGCCGTTGTTATTAACATCTAACGCGATACTGTTATACGAATCAGCATCTGTATCACTGATAGGTGATGTTAAAATACCTAAATCTTTAGGGTTAGTTAGTTCGCCATTGTTGTATTCCCAACTAAACGCATGAAGATAATATTGAACAGCTGTATTTCTGCGACTTCCATCGGTAAAACCCGCGGCACAGACTTGTAATGGAATAGCGTCTTTATAAGTATCTAAACAATTACTATCGATTCTTGTTTTCGAATCATGCTCAATACCCGTACTGGCGTAGCCAACAACTAAGCCATTATCGTTAATTGCTGTAATGCCACTTAAACCACCATAGGTTGAAAATTCAGGCTCGAATGTTTTGATAACACCGTTATTAATAACCATCGCACGCTGTGAATAGTCATAAACATAAAATGGATCATCTTTATTCGAGTTATCATCTGATTGATCAGGATCATCTACCGCATACGCTGCAGAACTCGTTGTACCAACGATGACTCCAGTATCTGATACATCAAATGCAAACGAATCTATCGTAGACACTTCACGCCCGTCTCGTGTAATCGTTTCATCGAAGATTTTAATAAACGCAGGAAGATTATTGGTATCAAACTCAAAAACAGAGTTATTTGATTGTGGAATTAACTTAACAACACGTGTTGGATTAATACTACTGTTAGATGCATTAGTTGCTAACTGTGTTAACGACACATCCACGCGATTATTATTAAGTCGATCTTGGTCATCGTCGCTTAACAGCGGTGCAAAGGTACCTGAGGCACCACCTAACACATCACCGCTATTATTTAGAGTCGCACCAAAACCACTACGACTATTGTTAATGGTGCCATTAACTTTATAAAATTCATCAATATTTTCAATTTTGTAAACAGTGGCAGCTTGGGCGCCAAAACTAGCAGCGAGTGCGATGGCGAGTACTGTAGGTTGTAACTTTTTGTTCATTATTGTTCCTGTTACCTGCAAAACGTCTAACATTCAATAATATGTTGTAGTCGTATGCTAACTTCTCGATTTAATGCAAGGCATTATTCACTTGAATGCGCCTTGATGCAATTAAACTTATGTTTTTATTTGTAAACGCTCATGAAACCGCGATTACATCATTGACCTAGTAAAGACTCGCAACCTTATAAAAGGTTCATCTTAATCTTCAAAACTTGCCAAATATTCCCAACGTTCTAGTGCTTGCTCAAGTTCGTCATTGAGCTGCGCCAATTTATCAATCACTGGTTGTGTTTCAGTCGCAGGTTTCATAAAGAATTCGTTGTCAGCCATTTTACTTTCTACTTCACCGATCTCAGTTTCAATAGACTCCATACGATCGGGCAATTGATCTAACTCACGCTGATCTTTATAACTTAGTTTTTTCGCGGCTTTTTCGGGTACTTTCTCAACAACTTGTTCAACTTGAGCTTGCTGCTTAGCAATAATATCGGCTTCGTGAGCTTCAGGATCAAATAATGACGCCCCCTGATTAACGGCATCTTGGAAGCCACCAACAAACTCAGTCATATTACCGTTCGCACCAAACCACCAGCTAGACGTAACGGTATTATCGATAAACTCACGGTCATGACTCACCAATAATAACGTGCCATCATATTGATGCACTAACGATTCTAATAATTCTAGTGTCTCAATATCTAGATCATTGGTTGGCTCATCAAGTACTAGTAAGTTGTTTGGTTTTAAGAAAAGTTTTGCCAATAACAAACGATTCTTTTCACCACCAGATAAGGCGCGAACTGGTGTTCTTGCGCGCTCTGGTGAGAATAAAAAGTCTTGTAGATATCCCAATACGTGACGTGTGCGTCCGTTATGCTCTACATCATCTTTACCATCGCCGACATTTTCTTGAACTGTTTTATCCAAATCAAGTGCGGCACGATGTTGGTCAAAATACGCGACATCTAGCAAAGTACCCGTCTTAATTTCGCCACTTTGCGCTGTTAGTGTTCCTAATAGCATTTTAAGCAATGTTGATTTACCACAGCCATTTGGGCCAATCAATGCAATGCGGTCGCCACGTATCACTTGGCTGGTAAAATTATTAACAATCTGTTTTGTCTCGAACGCATAACTGATATTGTCAATTTCAAATACTAATTTGCCTGACTTAGAAGTACTAGCCAATGACATTTTAGCCTTGCCAACGACTTCAGTACGAGCTTTGCGCTCACGGCGTAATTGTTCAAGCGCTCGAACGCGGCCTTCGTTGCGGGTACGGCGAGCCTTAATACCCTGTCTTACCCAGACTTCTTCTTGTGCTAAACGCTTGTCAAACAAAGCGTTCTGTTCTTGTTCGACTCGTAATGCTTCTTCTTTTGCAACCAGATATTCTTCATAACCACCAGGCCATGAACTTAACTTACCACGATCAAGATCGATAATACGGGTTGCCATGCTGCGAATAAACGCCCTGTCATGACTAATAAATACAATAGCGCCACGAAAATCTAATAGCACTTTCTCAAGCCATGCTATCGCATTTAAATCCAAGTGATTGGTTGGTTCATCAAGTAACAATACATCAGGTTGCTGTACTAATGCTTTAGCCAGCGCCGCTTTACGTAACCAACCACCTGAGAGTTCACTCAGTTGCTTGTCTGCGGGTAATGACAACTGCTCAAGCACGGTATTTATTCGAGTTTCAAACAGCCAGGCATCATTATCATCCATTTGAGCTTGCAGTTTTGCAAGTTTGTCCATTACCGCGTCAGAATAATTTGTTTCTAACTCAAGCAATACATGATGATATTTTGCAATTAGCTCACCGACATGAGCGATGCCTGATGATACAAAATCAAACACACTCATTTGTGCTTTTTCCGGAGGGTCTTGTTCTAATCGCGCAACAACAATCTCATTGTTGTAACGTAATTCACCGCCATCTAAATCCATTTGTCTGGCGACAATCTTCATCAATGTTGATTTACCCGTACCATTCTTTCCAACTAAACAAACGCGTTCATTAGCGTTAACTTGAAAATCTGCTTTATCGAGAATGACATGGGTACCAAACGCCAATTGTGCACTACTTAAACGTATTAACATGAACTACCTAAAAATGTTTTTAACTCGCTTAGCTCAAACGGCCAACCGAGTTCTTGAGTATTATTATTGAGCACAACGGGAATTCGTGTGCCATATTTTTCAACTAACGATGGGTCGTCAATGATGTCGACAATCTCAAACGGATACGCCAATTGCTCGAGTTGCTGCTGTGCAAGTTCGCATAAATGGCATCCATCAGTTGAGTATAAAATTACCGGACTCATAAACGCGTAATTTCCCAGCAATTATGAATTTTCGGATTGCCTTTAAAGTCACGTGGTATCGTATGTTCAGTCACTTCTTGAGCTTGTAAACCGATGCCTTTGATATCACGATGATTCATTTTAAATTGACGCGAATTATTCGAGAAAATAATTAAACCATCTGGACGTAAAATACGCTTTAGCGCTTTAATAAGCTCAACGTGGTCGCGATTAACGTCAAACGATTGATCCATACGTTTTGAATTAGAGAACGTTGGTGGATCAATAAAGATCAAATCATAATCATTCTGACAATGTTTAAGCCAGTTTAAACAATCCATTTGAATAAAGTTGTATTGGTCGCCATGCAAATTATTGAGTTTGAAGTTCTCTTTTGCCCAATCAAGATACGTGCGTGACATATCAACACTGGTTGTCGATTTAGCACCGCCTAACGCCGCATGAACTGACGCCGTGCCGGTGTAACAAAAGAGATTTAGAAAATCCATGCCTTCGCTTAGTTCGCCCAATTTACGGCGCGTTAAACGATGATCTAAAAACAAACCATTGTCTAAATAATCAGAACTGTTAATCAAAAACTTCGCATTATATTCTTGAACAGCAAATTTACTCTTTTGCTCGTTAATCTTCTCATACTGATTTTCGCCCTTTTTCACTTCACGGACTTTATAAATCAAATCATCACTATCGATGTCAAATAAATGATCCAGCACAATAAAGGCTTCGATTAAACGGCGCAGCGTTTTTGACGGATCCATATATTTTGGCGCAGCATATTCTTGGACAATCCACTGTTTACCATAACGGTCAATCGCTAAGTTGTAATCGGGTAAATCAGCATCGTATAGGCGATACGCTTCAATTCCTTCGCTTTTAGCCCACTTGCTTAAGGCTTTATTATTTTTCAGCATGCGATTAGCAAAAGGTTCAGCTTGTTTAGACACCGATTTTAACGCGCCATCACCAATAGAATAATTCGCAAGCAACGCTTCTAACTGTCCGTTAAATAACTTGTATTTATGATCGGGGGCTAACCTAATGGCGGTAAGTAGCTCAATAGACGAACTAAATACGCTAAGCTCCCAACCATTAAATTTAGCTTTAACGGCTTTAGCAAAACCGTGATAAATAAAGATTAGCGGTAATAACTCACCTAGACGCTCCCCGTATGGTGGGTTTGTCACTATGTGACCTTTTTGATTGCCAAATGGCGGCTTGATTTCAAGCGCATTACCGACTTCAAAGCTCACTAAATGCTCAACACCAGCGCGGCGAGCATTATCGCGCGCGATATTTAAAACACCATAGTCCATATCACTGCCACGAATGCACAATTGTTTGCGTGATTTGCTTTCATCGGCCTTGACTTGGGCATCATGCTTAATTTCTTGCCAAACTTCTGGTTTAAACGCCTTTAGTGATTCAAATGAGAAACGTTCTCGCGTTAATGACGGTGCAATATTGGCTGCCATTAACGCCGCTTCGATAGCCAAGGTGCCACTACCACAGAACGGGTCGAAAAATGGCTTATTGATTTCCCAACCGCTACGCATAATCAACGCGGCTGCTAAGTTTTCACGTAATGGCGCTTCGCCAGCATTGGTACGGTAACCGCGTTGCTGTAATGAACGACCTGAAAAATTGATTGCTAGGGTAAGTTTGTTATTGACCATGCGACATTCAATGCGAATATTGGCGCTTTGTTTGTCAACATTAGGACGGTCGAAACCGCTATCTCGGAATTTATCTACAATCGCATCTTTAGCTTTTAGCGCGCCAAATTGGGTATTATTGATGAAACCATTGGTGCCTGAGAACTCAACTGCGATGCTTTGCGTATTATCAAAATAAGCATGCCAATTGACACGATATACAACATCATACACATCTTGGGTGCTATGAACTTCGTCAGTGTGGATGGATAATAAGATACGGCTGGCTAAACGAGACCATAAACAGATGGTATAAGCCTCTGCTAAATTCGCCTTAAAGCGAACACCAGCAAGCGACTCTCTTACCTCTACCCCGCCTAGCTCTTCAATCTCTTTAACTAGTAGGTATTCAAGCCCTTTAGGGCAAGCAGCGAAGTATGGCAACATAATGGTAGTCTCGGTGTTCTATAAAGCGCGCAATTATACGTGCTTTCCGACACTAATACATTAGCTGCGTGCAATAACTTGATATCACAGACATAAAAAAACGCCTAGCAATGAGAGAGTTGCTAGGCGTTTGTACTATTTATTCGGGATGAATGATCGACGATTTAATTAACCACGGAAATAACGCTGCTCAACAAATGGCATTTTTTCAATACGCATCGGTAATTTTTTACCACGCACATCGGAAAAGATTTCGTTATCTAACACAGCGTATTCTTTAGCAACATATCCCATTGCAACTGGTGCTCCACGCGTAGGACCGGCAGTGCCACTAGTGACGATTCCAATTTTATCGCCGTCGCTATTGAATAATTCAGCGCCTTCACGCACTGGAGCTTTACCTAAGCCAAGCATGCCAATACGTTTACGTGAAACATCTTTAGTGGCAATTTGATCAAGAATAATAGCAGCGCCAGGGAAACCACCAGCGCGTTCACCGTCGCTGCGGCGAACTTTACTGATGGCCCATAACAGACTTGCTTCAACTGGCGTTGTTGTCGAGTCGATGTCATGGCCGTATAAGCACAAGCCAGATTCCAGTCTCAACGAGTCACGTGCGCCTAAACCAATCCACTCAACTTCATCTTGCGCTAACAATAAACGGGTTAAGCGTTCTGCATGCTCACCTGGCATTGAAATTTCAAAACCATCTTCGCCAGTATAACCAGCGCGGCCAACAATTACGTCAACGCCGTCAAAGTTAAGAACCCGTGAATCCATGAAGACCATATCAGCAGACTCAGGTACTAAACGTTCAAATACTTTTGCAGCTTGTGGACCTTGTAACGCAAGTAATGCGCGATCTTCCATGACTTCAATCTCTACTTGATCGCCAATATGCTGCTGTAAATGTGCAATATCTTGCGTTTTACATGCCGCATTAACGACAACAAATAGATGATCACCAAAATTACTAACCATTAAATCATCTTGTAATCCACCCTGCTCATTAGTAAATAACGCATAGCGCTGTTTACCCACTGGCAAATCAATAATATCTACAGGTACTAATGATTCGAGTGCTTTGGCAGCATTTTCACCATGAAGCTTAAGTTGTCCCATGTGCGACACATCAAATAACCCCGCAGCGTCACGTGTATGCAAATGTTCTTTCTTCACACCTAGCGTATATTGCACGGGCATATCGTAGCCTGCAAATGGCACCATTTTGGCGCCTGCTTCTAGATGTAAATCGTAACAAGGGGTTTTAAGTAATTGAGACATAGGAACTCCAATAACCGCCCATTGCTGGGCGGTTTTAATTGATTAAACTTTAGGTAAAACTAAGAAAGGATTATTCTTGTGGCTTCTTCTGTTCCATACACTCTGGAACTGCGCCATTACTAGCAAAGTATTCTTTGGTAAGTTTGAATACTACTGGGCTTAATAATGCAATCGCGATTAAGTTAGGAATAGCCATTAATGCATTCATTGTGTCAGCAAGTAACCAGATGAATTCTAATGAACCTGCCGCACCTACTGGTACAACAAGGATCCAAACGACGCGGAAAGGCAAGATAGCTTTAACACCGAATAAATACTGAACACACTTCTCACCGTATACACTCCAACCTAAGATTGTTGTGAATGCGAAGATAGTTAGTGATACAGCAACGATGTAGTTACCGTATGGTAAAGCAGAGCCAAATGCTGCCGATGTTAATGCAGCACCTGTTTCACCAGACGTCCACTCACCCGTTACGATAATTGCCAAACCAGTGATAGAACATACAATCAATGTATCAATGAATGTACCTAACATTGCAACTAAACCTTGTGCTACTGGGTTTTTCGTTTGAGCTGCAGCGTGAGCAATTGGCGCACTACCTAAACCAGCTTCATTTGAGAAAACACCACGTGCAACACCAAAGCGAATTGCCATCCATACTGCTGCACCAGCGAAACCGCCTTGTGCTGCTGTACCAGTAAATGCACTTTCGAAGATCAGTGCGAATGCTGCTGGAATTTCTGCTGCATTAACAACCAATACTGCAACACCACAAGCAATGTAGAACGTCGCCATCATAGGAACTAGTTTACCAGCAACATCACCGATACGCTTGATGCCGCCCATAAGTACTAGACCTACAAGTACCATCATTACAAGACCAGTAATCCATGGCTCAACACCAAAATTAGACTCAATGGCGTTTGCTACCGAGTTGGCCTGTACAGTATTACCGATACCAAAACCAGCAATCATCCCAAATAGAGCGAAGGCAGTGCCTAACCACGTCCATTTGCTTGATAAGCCATTTTTGATGTAGTACATCGGGCCACCAGTATGATTACCGTTTTCATCAACCTCACGAAAACGTACTGCCAATACTGCTTCAGCAAACTTAGTTGCCATACCTACTAACGCGGTACACCACATCCAGAATAATGCACCAGGACCACCTAAGAAGATAGCTGTTGCAACACCTGCAATGTTACCAGTACCGATGGTAGCTGATAATGATGTCATTAACGCGTTAAATGGACTTATTTCACCTTCTTTCGAACCGTCTTTGTCAGGGATGCGACCACCCCACAATAGTTTAAAGCCTGTGCCCAATTTCAAAATAGGCATAAGTTTTAAACCAAAGGTCAAAAACAGACCCACACCTAGGATCATGACAAGCATAGGAACGCCCCACACGATACCGTTGATGTAAGAAATGATATTACTTACAAATTCCATAAAAACCTCGTTGTATTGTTATATTTATATTTACCAGCTTATTCCTCTATAAAGCGTCAAAGACCGGTAAAAGGGTTTATCGTTTTTAATCGGCGGTGATTGCAAATATCTTTGTTAGCATACCTCCAACAATCGTTTCCGATAGGAAACAAATTAAAACTTTGGGAAACATATAGCAAGTACTTTTTAACATCTTGTAACAAAGCTCGAAACGGGAATAGCAACAAAACTCGAAAAAACAGACAGTTACAAGTGAACCAACCAGTAACAACGCAATAACACTAATCAAATAACTGGATGAATGCCCCCAGGTTAATGGAATAATTATCCATTTATAATTCATAAATTCATTTAAATTCGGCATCTTGATAGATAGTGCTCATCACCTTAGACCTGATAAGAACGCTGTAAAGTCAACCTCTTCACTAGATAAGTGAAAATTATTCTCACCTTTTGCCCTTAATAGCTTAAATACTAGCTAACAACGGAATATTGTATACAAAAATCCACTTTGATCACTTTTATTTCCAATTGGAAACTTTTTTGTTGATTGCGAAACTCAAGCCTGTTATGTTTTAAAAATGTTAACGAGTTTTTAACAATCCGACACATGATGAAAACAGCTTGTTTAAAAGTGTCAGGAAGATAGACCGCGATGATATCGAATCTATTGCAATACATAACAAGAAAGATAGGAAACAGATATGAGCACTAATCAAACTAAATTTGCAAAGAGCCATGAATGGGCAAGAGATAACGGTGACGGAACTGCCACAATCGGAATTTCTGACCACGCCCAAGAGCTTTTAGGTGATGTGGTTTATGTCGAACTACCTGAAGTTGGTGATGACATTACAGCAGGCGAAGGTTTCTCGCTTGTTGAATCAGTAAAGGCAGCGTCAGATGTTTATGCACCTATTTCTGGTGAAATCATCGAAGTTAATGAATCGTTAGAGGATGAGCCAGAACTCGTGAATGCCTCACCACTTGAAGATGCATGGATTGTAAAAATTAAGATTAGTGATGATAGCCAATTTGGTGCACTGCTAGATGAAGCAGCATACCAAGAAGCGATTTCTGAATAATTATTTGAGGTTATTGAATGTCAGTTTCTAATTCAACGAGCCCTTTGTCTGTTCAATTGGGCACCCAAGAAGAGTTTATTGCTCGTCATAATGGGCCAAGCGACATTGAACAACAACATATGCTTAAGGCAATCAATGCTGGCTCTATAAGCGAGTTAGTTGACCAAACGCTGCCTAGCAATATTCGTTTAAATTCTCCTATGGGTTTGGCCGCACCTCAATCAGAGATTGAGATGTTAAAAACGCTTAAAGATATCGCGCAAAAGAATGTCGTTAATCGCAGCTTCATTGGTCAAGGCTATTACGGCACGCATGTTCCTCACGTGATTTTACGTAACGTGTTAGAGAATCCAGGTTGGTATACTGCATATACCCCATATCAGCCAGAAATATCTCAAGGCCGTTTGGAAGCTCTGCTTAATTATCAGCAAATGATTGTTGATTTTACCGGTATGGAGCTTGCAAATGCTTCCTTATTAGATGAAGCGACTGCTGCGGCTGAAGCAATGAGCTTTTGTAAACGCGCTGGTAAAAATAAGAGTAATGTATTCTTTATTAGTGACGATGTTCATCCGCAAACTATTGACGTATTAAAAACTCGCGCTCAATACTTCTCATTTGAGCTTGTTATTGCACCAATACAGGAATTTGAACAGCACGATGTATTTGGTGCCTTAGTTCAATATCCTGGTACTACAGGTCAAATCGTTGATTTAGAACCTATTATTAGCTCAGCACACGATAAGAAAACGCTCGTTGCCGTTGCAACAGATCTTTTAGCGTTAACATTATTAAAATCACCAGGCGAAATGGGCGCAGATATTGTCATTGGTAGCTCTCAACGCTTCGGCGTACCAATGGGATATGGCGGCCCACACGCTGCGTTTATGGCAACGAGTGAAAAACACAAGCGTACAATTCCCGGCCGAGTCATTGGCGTGTCTGTTGATACTCAGGGGAAACCAGCACTGCGTATGGCGATGCAAACTCGTGAGCAACACATTCGCCGTGAAAAAGCGACGTCAAATATATGTACCGCCCAAGCCTTGTTGGCGAATATGGCGTCTTTCTACGCGGTTTATCACGGGCCACAAGGTTTAAAAACCATTGGTCGTCGTGTTCATCATTTAACGTCGCTTTTCGTCCATGGCTTAAGTTTACGTAATATTGAAGTAGTTCATCAGCATTTCTTTGACACGGTGCTAGTGAGCACTGCAGAAGAAACACAATCAATTAATGAACGTGCACTCGCTAATCATGCTAATTTACGCATCTTACCAAGCCAATTAGGTGTGAGTTTTGATGAGACAACAACGCCAGCGGACTTAGAACTGCTATGGCAGGTATTTACTGGCGAACAGCTAAACTTCGCTGACATTGAAGCGAACTACAGTGAAAGTGAATTTTCACATATTCCTGACGCACTTCAACGTACCAGTGAATACTTAACACACCCGACATTTAATCGCTATCACAGCGAAACACAAATGTTACGTTACTTAAAATCACTAGAAAACAAAGATTTTTCTCTAACTCACGGCATGATCCCTCTAGGTTCGTGCACCATGAAATTAAACGCAACTGCACAAATGATCCCGGTAACTTGGCCTGAGTTTGGCCAGATGCATCCATTTGCCCCTAAAGAACAATGTTTGGGCTATCAAGCATTAGCTGACAATTTCTCAGATATGTTGGTGAAGGTAACCGGTTATGACGCCTTCTCACTTCAACCTAATTCTGGTGCCCAAGGCGAGTATGCAGGTTTAATTGCTATTTCTAAATACCATGCTTCTCGCGGCGAGGGCCATCGTAATGTCTGTTTGATTCCAAGTTCTGCTCACGGTACAAATCCAGCGAGTGCTTCAATGGTGTCTTTACGCATTGTCATTGTTAAATGTGATGATGCAGGTAACGTTGATTTAGATGACTTAAAGGATAAGATCGAGCAACATCGCGAGCAATTATCGTGCATTATGATCACTTACCCGTCGACGCACGGCGTGTATGAAGACGGCATCGTCGAAATTTGCGAACGAGTGCATGAAGCTGGCGGCCAAGTTTATATGGACGGCGCCAACATGAATGCGCAAGTAGGACTTACTTCACCTGGATTCATCGGTTCAGATGTATCGCATCTCAACTTACACAAAACCTTTTGTATCCCTCACGGCGGCGGCGGTCCAGGGATGGGGCCAATAGGTGTTAAATCTCACCTAGCGCCTTTCTTACCTGGCCATAGCGTACATCAAACGGATGGCGCCGTGTCAGCGACAGATTTAGGTAGCGCTTCAATTTTACCTATTTCTTGGGCTTATATTGCCCTAATGGGTGACAAAGGATTAACCCAAGCAACTGAACTTGCCATTTTAAATGCGAATTACATTACGGAAAAGCTAAGTGCACATTATCCTGTGCTTTATCGCGGGAATAATGACCGTGTAGCCCATGAATGTATTATCGATTTACGTGATTTAAAAGAAAGCAGCGGGATTAGTGAAGAAGATGTCGCAAAGCGCTTGATGGACTATGGCTTCCACGCGCCAACGATGTCTTTCCCAGTTGCTGGCACGTTAATGATTGAGCCAACAGAAAGTGAGTCTCTCGAAGAGCTTGATAAATTCATTAATGCAATGATTGCGATACGTAAAGAAATTGCCAACGTAGAGTCCGGTCAATGGACACTACAAGACAATCCACTGGTGCATGCACCACACACCATGAGTGACCTATCAGCTCCACAATGGGAACGTAGTTATAGTCGAGAAATCGCCTGTTTCCCAAATAACACCGCTAAAACCACCAAGTTTTGGCCAACAACCAATCGAATTGACAACGTTTATGGCGACCGCAACCTCATTTGTAGCTGTCCGCCAATTGACATGTATCAACAAGATTAACCTTAAATTGTGGTTAACCGTCGTTAGCCACAAATAGCTACACGTTGTAGCAACAATTTTGATAGTAATAAGGAAACAAAATGAAAAACGTAAAACTAAAAACTGCATTACTTCCTTTAGTTATCGCAATGCCAGTCTTTCAAGCATCTGCTGATGATAATGTAAGTAAAGCACAATTAGAAAAGCAACTCGAAGTAATCTCTAAACGCATTGCAGCGTTAGAAGGCGCGGAGACAAAATCTGATTCAAAAACCAAGTTTAATGTCTACGGTACATTACGCCCGACGTTCGGTGTAACTAGTGGTGATTCTGAAGATTCGTGGGATGTTGGCGATGCACTTTCTCGTGTTGGTTTCGCGACATCACGTGAGCTAGGTAACGGCATGACGGCGTTCGCAAAAGGTGAGTTCAAAGTTAACATCCAACTTAACGGTGATTTTGGTGAAGCACGTAAAGCCTATGTTGGTATTAAAGGTGATTTTGGTCGTATCGCAATTGGTAAACAAGCGACTATGCAATACAACATCATTGCTGATCCAGTCGATATCTTTAACCGTGCAAGTACCCCGCTTGCTTATGACGACGCTAGTCCGTTCCGTCAACAGCAATTGGTATCTTACGGCAAAGACTTTGGTAACCTATCATTTAGCATTGCTGGTCAGTTTAATAAAGACACAGACAATGAAGGCAGTGATTTAGTGAATGCTGGCTTAAAATATAAAGGCGACGGTTTTACGTTAGGTGCGGCGTTACTGACACGTGACTTTGCTGGTACTGATGAAAATACGCTAGGTTTATCGGCGTCTAAAAATATTGGTGACCACTATATCGCAGCGTCTTATCAAGACATTGATCGTGGTGGTAATGGTCAAGATAGAAGTACAATCGATGTTGTCGGTGCATTTCAAATCAACGATAACTACAAGTTCAAATTAGGTTTATCAAACTATGCTGATGATTTATCGGCATTTGATACAGCAGAAGTTACCCGTATCAATACGACACTAGAATGGCATGCAAGCAGCGATTTCTACACGTTCATTGAATACCAAAACAATAACTTTAAAGAACGTGAAGATAACGACCAAGTAATGATTGGTATGCGTTACAACTTCGACTACAAATTTTAGTCGATACTGAGTTTACACTCACTAAAAAAGGGCGCATTTTGATTAATTGCGCCCTTTTAGTTAGGAATTTTTCACTTCTATCAGATTAACGACTGAGTTTTCATCGCCATAAACGTAGAGAGCGCATTCACCATATGATTTTGGTATTTTCCATGTAGACTGTTCTTTGACCCGATAAGACACAAATTTATTATCACAACGAATGTCTAACTTCCGTAAATGGTCTGTAGCGCCATCAAACGCAAATGAATCTCGTGCGAGATCATAACGCCAAACTCCCTCTTTAATCGTTCCTTGGACACTGTAATGCCCACCTGACTCAATAAAGGTTTCGATTTGCTCGACTGTTTTTATCATTGAAGGAAATACTACAGATTTAGCATCAGTTTTTTCAATAACTTTAGCTAACCTTATTGCATCAACATACAGTTTATTTTTTAGGTTTAACTTAAATAAACGAATCATATGATTAAGTGTTGTATTGGTGTCTAAATAATTGTCATGACCATAACTTAGCCGATTTAGGGCGTCTATTTCTCCAGACTCGTCGCCTTTCTTGTTAAAATATTGCACCTCAAGGCTACTCAACCAAGCATCTTCATATAAATTCCAAGCGCCTCGCTTCTTAAGTTTATTGATCGCATTATTAGCATCTTCGAAAGACTTTTCATCAATCATTGTCAAAATCTTCTTATACTGACTAACAAATTTACGTCGTGCACCATTCTCTGCATTACTCAATGTATAATCAATCCGTACACTGTTTTTACACTGCTCGATTGGCTTTCCATCAACAGTGGTCGGTTCAAACGTCCAACTGTTAATAGCATTTAATGTAGATTTATTAAACATCGATTTATTAGAAGACTCTTCGACAATCGCTGAATTCACTTTTCCATCTTTGCCAATAACATAACTGACGATTACCCAACCCTCTTGGCCAGTTCTTGCAGCTTGAATTGGATATTTGGGGTCGACACGTTCGATTGGTGCACCACGTTTAATTTCTTCAATTAGCAGTTCACTTTCGATTGATGACGTTGTATTAGCGGCTGCAATCGACGAAATAATCAATGAGATTGTTGTATTGGTATGAAAAAGCATATCCCTGCTCCAAGTAATGTAATAATGACTTTGAGTATAAAGTTATACAATAAAAAATAAAAGCAGAGGAGATTACAAGAACAGTAAATTAAAGCTGTAATTTAACTACGCAGCGCTAACTCTTTCAGATGTTTCGAATTTAACGGGAATTAGCCGGTCGTTCATCACTTTGATTAACTCAAATTGTGCCATCGATTTAACATCATTAAGCACATGAGATTTTTCAATAAGTAATAATGTTGAGGCATTGGTATTGCTCTCTACTACAACATAGTGACGGCATTCAGTCGACGATTGGAGTTTTACCACATTGCCTAACAGTGCACTTGATAAAGCTGGTGCTGCAGCAAAAAACCAGCTCTTAGGCATGAGTGGCTTATAAAAGTTTTTGGCCGCTAAACAATTTAAGGTAATTTGATAAATAAAATCAGAAGGAACTGGTAACTGCGCATCGAGCTTTTCAAAAAACAAGGTAAAATCTTCACCCTGCTCTACAGACAAATACTCATTATTAAACGCATCATTAACCAAATGACGTTTTTCAAACGCCGACACAAATACCATGCCCTCACCCATTTCTAGAGTAAGTCTATTTTGGTTATGACAGAAATTCCATTTCCAGTCTTTATTCGGTTTAATAAGCACCAGAGACCCTATTAATAATTGTCTTGATTAAATTTACGACACAGTTACGTTAGACGCTATAATATCAAAAATCAACGACTTTGGTTAATTTTTTTACATTAAAATACAAAAACTTAGCGATCACAAAAAGGATCCTAGCAAGCGATCAAGATCCCTCTCTCGATCGCTTATCTATTTGACGTTAACGAGCGTTAATCAAGTCTTTGATTAATTGAGGCCCTTGGTAAATAAAACCACTATAAACTTGGATCAATGATGCACCTGCTGCAAATTTTTCAGCGCCTGATGCTGCAGAATCGATCCCACCAACACCAATGATAGGTAATCGTCCATTTATCTCTTGATTGAGTAATTTAACAACTTCAGTCGATTTTTGAGCTACCGGTCGTCCACTTAATCCGCCTGCTTCATTGCCATAAGTAGAATTTTCAACGCCCTCACGAGACAACGTTGTATTTGTCGCAATAACACCATCAACGTTGTGACGTACCAAACTATCCGCAATTTGAATGACTTCTTCATGGCTTAAGTCAGGTGCTATTTTTAACAATAATGGCACTTGCTTATTATGTTGAATCGCTAATGCCGCTTGGCGTTCTTTTAATGATTTTAATAAATCATCTAATGCATCACCGTATTGTAAGCTACGTAAACCAGGCGTATTTGGCGATGAAATATTTACGGTAATGTATGATGCATGCTGGTAGACTTTATCCATACAAATTAAGTAATCGTCTTTGCCATTTTCAACAGGCGTATCAAAGTTTTTACCAATATTGATGCCAAGCACACCATTTGATTGTCTGTTCTCAACATTATTTACCAAGTAATCAACACCGTGATTATTAAAACCCATACGATTTATAATAGCCTGTTGTTCTTTTAGGCGGAAAATTCGCGGTTTTTCATTACCATCTTGAGCACGAGGCGTCACTGTACCGACTTCAACAAAACCAAAACCCATTTTGTCGAATGCGTCTATGCATTCGCCATTCTTGTCAAGACCTGCAGCTAACCCAACGGGGTTCTTAAAATCAATCCCCATGACATTGACCGGTTTGTTTGGCAGGTTTTGAGCATATGCGCAGGCTAGCGGTGTGTTTGCTGAATGTTTTAAAAATGAGATCGCCATTTCATGAGCACGCTCAGGATCGAGTTGAAACATTAGTTTTTGCGACAATGAAAAAAACATGGGATCTCCAATATAAAAAGAATGATAAGGATAAACTTCATGAAATTTATGCCTATCAGCCCTTAGAATTCACTAAGTTAGTAACATAAAAAAGCCCGGCATTGACCGGGCTCTTAAAAATTGCGCTATATTATAACGCTAAAGTCGCATTATGGCTCAATAAATTTAATTCTCGTAGTGCTACCGAGAATTTAGCAAATTCATGCGTTTTACTTGCTTTAAAATCAGCGAGTAAATGCACCCAACGATTTAATAGTTTTTCGTTATCGTTTAGCCACTTAGCTACGATATCTTCACAACCATCTTTGCTTGAACAACCTTTTAATACCGTTGTTGTTAACGCGCGTTGTTGCCAATCAAGCTCTTCCCTAAACGAAGCTCTTGCCAGCGCTTGCCAATGGTTTGCTACTGGTTGTGCTGAAATTTGGTCTAAGAACCAATGCAGTTCAACTTCATCACCAAGTTTGAAGTAGATTTGCGCAACCAAGCACAGTTCCATATCAGCTTCTTGAGCAACTTGAGCGATATCCATTGCAGAGAACATAGTAGACGCTTTACATACCATTTCACTGATTTGTTTTGGCACGCCTTGTTTAATCATGTCATCGATTTTAGCTTTGATAAACTTAGCATCGCTAGCTACCAATAGATCAAACATGTTTTCGTTAAGCACATTAAATTTAGGCTTATAGAATTCGATTGTTTCTTCAATAGATTTAGACGTATCACGATTACGTAAGAACCAACGTGTTACACGGCGAATACTACGGCGTGTTTCGTACAATAGCTTCGTTTGAACTTTTGCATCAAGCTTATTATTCAACGCGTCAACGGCTTCAAATAATTCGCGCAGACCAAAGACTTCACTTGCAATCGAATAACAATGAGCAATTTCATCAACCGTTGCGCCAGTTTCATCCGTCATGCGGTGAACAAAGTTCAAGCCCATGTCATCAACCAACTTATTGGCTAACTGAGTCGCAATAATTTCACGACGCAGAGGATGGTTTTCCATATCTGACGCATAGCGCTCTTGGAGAACTTTAGGGAAAGCAGCAGGCAATAAGCGAGAATGGAAGCTATTGTCAGTTATTTCATCAATAACTAATTGCTCTTTGAGTACCATTTTTCCGTACGCTAACAATACTGCTAATTCAGGACGTGTAAAGCCACGGTTATCAGCTTGGCGTTCTGCTAACTCTTCATCACTTGGTAAAAACTCAAGTGCACGATCAAGACTTCCGGCTTTTTCTAAACCATGCATGAAGCGGATCTGCTCTTTAAGCATATTCGCACCACCATGATTACTAATCGATAGTGATTGTGTTTGACGATTATGGTTATCAATTACAATCTCGCCAACTTCGTCTGTCATTGAATAAAGCAGCTCGTTACGTTGTTTCACAGTTAAATCACCATGAGCAACCAAGCTATTAAGTAAAATTTTGATATTTACTTCATTATCCGAACAATCTACGCCACCGACGTTATCGATGAAGTCAGTATTCATACGGCCGCCAGCCGCGCAATATTCAATACGACCAAGTTGGGTACAACCTAGGTTACCACCCTCACCGATAATTTTAGCTTGCATCTCACTGCCATTGATACGCAGTGCGTCATTGGCACGATCGCCAACATCAGCATGGCTTTCGCTTGAACCTTTAAGATAAGTACCGATACCGCCGTTCCAGAACAAATCAACGTTCATGCGTAATACCGCTTTGATTAATTCATTAGGCGTTAGGCTTGCTTTCTTAATGCCTAGCATCTTTTTAATTTCTGGCGTTAGGCTAATAGATTTAGCGCTGCGAGAGAAAATACCACCGCCTTTAGAAATTAAATCAGTGTTGTAATCATCCCACGATGAACGTGGTAAATTAAATAGACGGTCACGCTCTACCCAGCTATTAGCGGCATCAGGCGTTGGATCGATAAAGATGTGCATGTGGTTGAATGCAACTTGTAAACAGGTGTGTTTTGACAACAACATACCGTTACCAAATACATCACCCGCCATGTCACCAACAGCAATACAAGTAAAGTCAGTGTTCTGACAATCAATACCGATTTCGCGGAAATGACGCTTAACAGATTCCCAGCCACCACGAGCTGTGATACCCATTTTCTTATGGTCGTAACCAACACTACCGCCTGACGCGAATGCATCGCCCATCCAGAAGTTATATTCTTCAGAAATTCCATTTGCGATATCGGAGAAGGTTGCAGTACCTTTATCGGCAGCAACAACTAAGTACGGATCATCTTCATCATGACGTACCACAGATTTTGGTGGAATAAGCTCACCATCAACAATATTGTCTGTGATATCTAATAACGCGCGAATGAAAATCTTGTAACACTCTTGTCCTTCAGTAAAGAACGCTTCACGACCGCCCGTTGTTGGTAATCTCTTACAAACAAAACCACCTTTCGCCCCTACTGGCACAATAACCGTATTTTTAACTTGCTGTGCTTTAACTAAGCCCAACACTTCAGTTCTGAAATCTTCACGACGATCAGACCAACGTAAACCACCACGTGCGACTTTGCCACCACGTAAATGAACACCTTCAACACGCGGCGAATACACAAAGATTTCAAACTTCGGTAATGGCAGCGGAATTTCAGGAATCATTTCAGGACGAACCTTAAATGACATATAAGGTTTCGTTGAACCATCTTCGCTTGGTTGGAAGAAGTTAGTACGAATAGTGGCTAACACCATATCTAAGTAGCGACGAATAATTCGATCGTCATCTAAGTTAGCAACTAAGTCTAAACGATCGATAATATCGTCTTGAATTTTCGTTAGTTTCTTTTCACTAAATTTAGCACTAGGATCGAATTTTAAGGTAAACAATTCAATAATTAACTTAGCGATTTCAGGGTAACGCCCCATTGTCTCTTCGATATAACTTTGGTTAAAAGTACTACCGATTTGACGCATATACTTAGCATATGCTCGTAAAATAGTAATCTTACGGCCTGTTAAGTTAGTCGCCAGTAATAACTTATTAAACCCATCGTCCTCTAACTCACCTGACCATACTTGAGCAAATGCGTTTTGGAAAATGTTTTGTACTTCGTTAATGTCGAAGTTGTTGTCACCTGTGTGCAGCATTTGGAAATCTAGAACCCAAGCTGAGTGGCCGCCTTCTAAAATTAACTCGTACGGACGCTCGCCAACGATTCTTAAACCGAAGTTTTCCAGCATTGGCAACACATCAGAAAGATGAATAGGTTCATCTTTATGGAATAGTTTTAAGCGTACCTTGTTATCATTCAGCGCCGTTTCTTGCGGCTGATAAAATAGCATACCCAATTTATGGTCATCATCCAGCTCTTCAAGATGCTGAATATCTACGACCGATGAGCTTGGTAATACATCTTCTTTATAACTACGCGGGAAAGCGTCAACGTAACGCTTAATTAAACTGTTACCTAGCTCTTCGCCCTGAGCGCTAATGACGGCACTGGCAAGTTTGTCTTCCCAAGAGCGCGCTGCTTCTGTCAAATTATTCTCAATCGCTGCCACATCGACGTCCATATTATTATTGTCAACTTTGATAATGT
>OJBM01000223.1_pt1 | contig 20686 bp, 16 predicted proteins | sample 1591061 | NCBI WGS metagenome assembly OJBM01 (sample SAMN05416872, study PRJEB24817) | seawater metagenome | isolation source: Sea water | place: Canada:Atlantic | collected 2013-11
GCCGTAGAAATCACGAACAAACGCTGTCCTTCGGATGCAATGACAAGACATTTTCACCGCGTTATTCGTCGCTCACCTAGGTAAACTAGGCGTCGCTCCTCATGCCTTGCGAAACAGCCTTGTCAATTGCACAAAATTCATCCTCGAAAGATCAACAGGCCCTAATACTGCTAACTCCCTGCTTGTTCCTGTTTGGCTTTTTGTAGTTTTTGTTCATTAAGGGAAATTAACTGTGCATTTAACTCCATGAGAAGCGCCGTTAATACTTTAATTTGTTCGTCCGCTATTTCTGAATCTTGACTTTGCAGTGCGGTTATTTTTTCTTGAGTTTCTTTGATTTGCTCCTGAACGCGTTTAATTTGCTGGTCGATTATATCGCCCTTGTCTTCTTGCTCTTTGGCTGCCTCAGCCTGCTGTGCTGAATTGGCTGGTTGTTTAAGGGCGTATCCAAAGTCTTTGGTATTGTCAGCTTTCGATAATGCTTTGCCTTCGTCAGACAGCGTTACATGGGTTGTAGATGGCGCAATATCGTTAGCAATATTCCAATACCCTTTATCTGATGCGGTGGGTGCAACATGCGTTTGCTGATTGATGCTAATGCTAGGAGGATTTATTTTCATGACATATCGTCCGATGATTAATGTTCTTACGTTTTTATCGGCAACGAGTGTGGAAACTGTATAAAAAAGGCTGCTAACTTTGCAATTAGCAGCCGATTACTATCAAACTTAAATTCAGTAGCTCAAAAGGGGTTAGCTATGAATTGCATTGCCAATAAGTAATGCAATATAGGCATTGTGATCTTTGGTCATTGCATCTTGGCCAAAACCAAAACCTGAAGCATTGTCGTAAATTGCATTTAACTGACCTAATGCCGCTGCTTTGGCTAAGTTATCGTAACGTGAAGGTTTAGAAACACCCACAATTGCAATAAGGCGCTTAACATAGTCAGTCTGAACATTCTGGCTGACAGTTGTTAACTTGCCGCTATCAAAAATAGCCGCTGTTAAATCATTCATGACTTCGGTTAACGAATATTCGTTGCCGTATAACGATGTATCAGAGATGCGTTTTAATACATTTGGATGCATTAAATGCGCTAAAACATTGCGCTGCATACCGATAATCATATCGTGAGCACGCGGATCTTCGTTGCGGCCACCGTGGTTAAAACCACGACGCTGTAGTTGCATGTAGTTATATAGCGGCGCCAGAGACTCAAGCACGTCGCTGTTAAATACCTGCTTAGCAAGCGTGTTCATCGCAGCCTTTTGTGTTGCCATTGGCACTGGTGTGTAAGGTGTGTGTTTGTTGTCTTTGCTGTGGAAATCACGCTCGACATAGACACCACCGATTTGACGAGACACGATGCCAGCTTGGGTGCGGTATTGACCAAATAGTGAATTAGCAGAAATCAGAAGCGGCTGGTAAGACGCGCCTTCTTTAAGCGTTTTGTTCTTCAAGTTGCCAAACATGCCGTCGATTAGTTCCATACGCTGACTCGCATATGCCACAGGATCTGAAGACATGTCACCAATCATTACGCGTGGGTCAATATGGCTTCCTGGGCGGCGCATATCATCAGCGTCGTTACCAAAAGCATGACCGTGTTCGTTTGAACGATTTAAAATAGCGGCTAAACGCTTGGTTTCTGCTGCTTCATCGTCTAACGCTGTGGTGTAACCAAACTCAATTGCCCAATCGTCATAAGGACCTGGCTTAGTTTGGAAGAAGTTACCTTGACTCATGCCCTTAGGCGCAACATTTACTGCAGTGTAATCCATTACTGAACCTGCTAGGATGCCTTGGGTTTTATTGATATCGTGAATATCTTTTTCATTCCACAAAATAGACGCTTTCATGTTGTGGTTTAAGCCTAGCGTATGGCCAACTTCGTGTAGGATTAACCAACGTAAACCTTCGTCAAGCAGCTGTTTTCCTTCAACTGAATTAGTATCAGTGATGGTGTTCGCCATGATCATACTTTGTTGTAATAAGTGACCTGAGCTGCAGTGGAGGCCTTCTTTTTCAACATCGTGACCAGCGACACTTAAACTAGCAGCGCCTTGGCTGTATAAGCTGTCGTAGATCCAGCGATTTTTCATGAATACATACTCAAGCATGATGTCTGCGCCGAGCATTTCACCCGTTAATGGATTGGCAAGTGATGGGCCGTAGCCGCCAAATGGAGGATTTGGTGATGAAGTCCAACGCAATACGTTGTAGTTAATATCGCCTGCGCTCCATTTGGCGTCGTCAGGTTGAACCTTAACCACGATGGCGTTTTTAAAACCTGCTTTTTCAAAAGAGCTATTCCAGCTTAATGTGGCTTCTTTGATTGTGTCGCGCCACTCTAATGGCGTGGTGTTTTCAATCCACCAAATAATAGGCTCTACTGGCTCAGACAATGCAGCACTTGGATCTTTTTTAACGAGGTTCCAGCGTTTGATTACATCTTTATAAGGCGCCCATTTACTTGACGTCATTTCATCGTACTGATGCGTAAAGTAACCAACGCGTGCGTCGTCATAGCGCGGTTTAAAGTCACTTTCAGGCAATTTAACAAATGAGTGTTGTACTTTCACTGACGTTGAGCGTGGATCTGATACGGCGCGAGAACCACCTACGCGAGGGTTTGGATTGCTAAATACGTAATCGATAACTAGATCAACATTGTCTTCAAAAGCACGCTTTTCTAGAAAACGAGACTTTTTACTATCAAGTTTACCGACGCTAAAACGCTTAGCAGCAGTCTTTCCAGTACGAGGCCATGGTGAGACGCGGTGCAACGATTCTCCTAAAAATAGTTTGTTTACATTAACTAAAATTTTACCATCTTCTTCTTTTTTGATTGGCAAGCTCGCTAATACTGCTTCACTAATATTGGCACCTTTAGCGCGGCTAATTGGATTGTTTTTGTCAAATAAGAAGCGTGGTGTTTTAGTGATAATATCAATGCGATCAAAGTAGCGACGAAACTCGATAATTTTATTACCACGGTAGCCGCCACGAAAATGTCCCGCGTCTAATAGGCCTTCCACAGTATGCGCAAAGTGCATAATAGGAGAATCGAGTTGGTCTTCAGTTAACACCATTAGCATTTCACCAGACTTTTTATCTTGGTAAAAATTTAATAACCCTTTGGTTTCTTCTTTTTCTTCAAGCATTGACGCTAATGTAGCGTCTTTCTTGTCTGATTTTGATTTTTTGCCATCAGCTGCAAATGCAGGCTGACTTGCGCCAACGGCTAGCAATAGCGCTAGCGAAAGAGTTGTTAGTTTCACCATTATGTCCTTAATTATTATTTCATTCGTTGTGCAATATCTTGCATTGAGAGCCATTCTACGCAAAGAACTACCTAAGCTACAGTGTTAAACGTAACAAGTTGTTAACGAATAACTTGGCGTTAAATTAACATCGCTAATTGTTTGAATAGTAGAGGTTTTAAAGTGGCCTGAAGGTTGCTTAGTTAGTGTAGTTCAATTAATTAAGTTAAGGACGACGCACATGAATTTTGGTCTGTTAAACCCTTATGGCGCCTATCATACGCAGCAAACTCAGGCTGTTAAATCTACTTCTTCGGTAGAATCTCAGCCGAGCGGCAACGATTTATTGCCGCCTGCGCAAATCGATACGGTTACCTTGTCCCCTCAGGCAAGAGCTGGAGAGTCAGTTAAGAAGGCTGATGAAAACACCTATGAACATCTTGCGGTAATGCAGAATATTAAGCTCAGAGAAGCAGTTGCTGTTGAACAAGCCGATTCAACAACTCGCAATGATCCCCTTGCTCATATTGATACGTCTAACTTTTTAGCAGACGCAATGGCATCGATTGTTGAAGGGCGACTAGGTGTAGATAAAGAAAAAGTGAAAGAGATTGAGGCAATGATTGAAGAAGTTGCTAAAGATGAATCGCTTTCTGCACAAGAGAAAGAAAAACGCATTGGTGAGCTACAGGAATTATTAGAAAAAGAATATGAGAAAGCGGCTGAGAAGCAGGCTAATCAAAAAGTCTAGCGAGGATGCATTCTATTTTTTCGAAAGAGAACGTGGACGTGAAGGCATAGGCGTATGCCTTCACGATTATTGGGTGAGCTTAGGCAAGTTGAACTTTTTTGAGCATGGTGAACAGTTCATCTTTTAAATGCAATCTTCTAATTTTTAAACTCTCTAAATGCGCGTCTGATGAAACTTCTGCAGAATCTTCAATGCGTCGTACACTGCGATCTACGGTGTGGTACTCATCAAACAATTTACTAAAGTGGCGATCATTCATTTTAAGGTTGTGAATTTGATCGTGATACTCTGGAAATTCATTATGTAAATGGTGATTTTCAACTGACATTTTGTAGTCCTTATATATGTTTTCTATAACTCCAAATTACGCCTCTTGTTGTTAAATGACTTGATCTAAATCAGATTTTATTTCAAATAAAAAATTATATTTATAAGCTGTAATTTTCATTATCAATAATGGTGATGAGTCGGGGGCTCAGCCCTAGGCTAAGATGATTACAGAAGCCATTAATGGATTACTTAAATGTTAGATTTACTGCCGGAAATTTGTGACAGATACGACAACAGAATTAGTGTGTTGCAGCCGATGTTTCAGTCTTTTGGTGCTAAGACGGCATTCTGGGGAGAGGTTATTACGCTCAAAGCGTTTGAAGATAACTCCAAGGTGCGAGAATTGGCTGCTCAAGACGGCACAGGCAAGGTGCTGGTGGTTGACAGTGGTGGTTCTAAGAATAGAGCGATGCTTGGTGATATGTTGGCAGAAAAAGCTGCTAGTAATGGCTGGCAGGGTATTATTATCAATGGGTGCGTGCGTGATGTTAATGCATTATCTACTATTGAATTGGGTATACATGCGATAGCTGCTCATCCGCTTAAAACTGATAAGCGTGGGTTGGGTGATATTAATGTTCCGTTGCATATTGGGGGTGTGGAAATCGTTGCTGGTGATTTTATTTATGCTGACAATAATGGTGTGGTCGTTAGTAAAACGCCGCTAGATTTAGCGACGTTAGAATAAATGAAGCAGCATTTTTTTAAAGGAAAGCTTATGCTTGCTTAAGCTCTTTAATATATTTAAAGAGTTCTTTAGCCGCCTTTGCAGGCTTCTCGTCTTTGAGTTCCTTACTTGCTTGACGTACAAGTTGACGCAGTTTTTGGCGATCTGCGTCAGGGTATTGCTCTAAAAAGTCATTGATTGCAACATCGCCCATGTTAATTAAACGGTCACGTTGTTTCTCTAATTTCTTTGATTCTAGGTCAGAACGCTTATCACGTTTATCAAACTGCGTAAGCGACAGTCTAATTTCGTCTACATCACTATTACGCAATACTTTAGCGACGAATTGCATTTGGCGGCGGAAACCTTCTTTGGTGTGGCGAATGCGATTGGCTAGTTCAACGGCATGACGCAAATCTTCACTCATCGGAATCATTTTTCGCTGGCTATCGGCAAGTGCCATGATTGTGCGACCAAGCGCGTGGTAATCATCGGCTTGGCGTTTTAGCTCGCTGCGGCTTACCCAGTCGTCTTGTTCTTGGCTTAAATCAATGGGCGCTTTTTTCGCTTTGCTCATGAGGTTTCTCTGGTAATCGGTTATCTTGCGCGCATTGTAGCATTATTTTTTAATCGATGACGCTGCGTTAACGTGAAGCGTGCTAAGATATCGCAAAATTATTTAAAGGAACAACGTTGTGGCAGCAGACTACGATATTTTTGATGAACTTGCGCGAGTAAAAGAATCCGTTGCAAAAGCGTTAGATTCAGCGAAAAAGCACGGCGCGACTAGTGCTGAAGTGTCAATGAGTAAGCAAACGGGTTTAAGTGTCTCAACGCGTTCACGTGAAGTTGAAACTATCGAGTTTAATCATGATGGTGCGCTGGGAATTAGTGTTTATTGTGGCCATCGTAAGGGCAGTAGTTCGACCTCAGATTTAAGTGAATCTGCGATTGAAAGCGCTGTGACCGCTGCGATTAGTATTGCAAAGCATACCTCAGAAGATCCTTTTAATGGTCTCGCTGATAGTGAATTAATGGCCACTGAGATTCCTGATTTAGATTTATACCACCCAGGTTCGCTAGAGCCACAATATGCGATTGATTTAGCATTAGAGACTGAAGCTGCTGCCTTAGATTATAGCGATGCAATTACTTATTGTGATGGCGCTTCTTATAATTCTCATCAAGGGCTGCGTGTTTATGGCAATAGTCATGGTTTAATCGCTGGTTACCCGAGTTCTCGTCATAGTCTGTCTTGTGTCACCATTGCAGAACACGAAGGTGAAATGGAGCGTGATTATGAATATAGCGTGTCACGTTATCCTGATCGTATTGACGCACCGAAATATATAGGCGAGCAAGCGTCTAAAAATACATTAGCGCGTTTAGGCGCTAAAAAGCTTGATACCATGACGGTACCTGTTGTTATTTCATCACAATTGTCTGCTGGCTTTATTGGTCATTTAGTATCTGCAATCGGTGGTGGGAGTCTTTACCGCAAGGCGAGTTTCTTACTCGATAAAAAAGGTGAGCAAATCTTCCCAGACTGGTTATCTATTGAAGAGAAACCTCATCTTAAAGGATATCTAGCATCTACCCCTTTTGATCACGAAGGTTTGGCGACTAAAGATTTGACTGTCATTGACCAAGGTACTTTGGCGTCTTATTTAATTACGAGTTATGCAGGCCGCAAATTAAATATGGCACCTACAGGTCATGCTGGTGGCACCCACACATGGTTTGTAAACCACACCGTTGAATCACAAGCAGCATTACTCAAACAGATGGGAACTGGTTTGCTAGTCACTGATCTGATGGGCTCGTCAGTGAATATTATTACAGGTGATTACTCACGCGGTGCGGCAGGCTACTGGGTTGAAAACGGCGTTATTCAATATCCTGTTCATGAAATTACCATCGCTGGAAATTTGCAGGATCTGTATAAAAATATTGTTGCCATTAGTGACGATGCCGATCTACGTAAGAGCACCTTGTGTGGCTCTATCTTGCTTGAAGAAATGAAAGTAGCAGGTAATTAGTTTTTATTATTCAATAAAAAGTGTGCTATTTGGCGCGCTTTTTTTGATCTACAATCATGATATCGATTTATTTTTTTACGACTTTAGTCTTATGAAAAACAACGGCTTGGGAATATATCACTGCTTGGTAATACGAAAGTGCTAGCAAAATGTCAAATTTAAACCAATAATTAAGGTTACTGGCTCATAACCTTGGCTTAGATATGTTCACTAATGAACACCTTGATTCTGCGTTGTTCCATTCGATTCCTAGATTTGAAGTTTCTATTTCAGAAGCGTCGAAGGTGTCTCCTGTCGATGTTGACGAATTAACGTTAGCTTTGTTTAAGTTAAATTCATCGCATGATTTTTTAACTTTCTTTGAGCATTATATTGAGCGTGCAATATTGCAGGGTGTTGAGCGATTATCTGCAACCGACAAAGAGACTTCGTGTCTGCGCATCCCATTAGCTATTTCTACAGAACTTCTTCAATACGATCTAATTTTACTTTTAAAACAAACTGCACATAGCGATATTGCTGAAATTCTCATTGTTGACTTAACTGAGTTTAAAGACTCAAAAATGCAACTCGAGGAGCTAATGCTTCGTTATGAACTTGTTGTTGAAGGAGCCTTTGGTGCGATTTGGGATTGGGATCTTGTTAGTAAAAGCGTTCATTTCTCAGAGAGTTGGTGCAAATTAAGAGAAGGTACTAAAGCTGACTTTACTGGTGCACAAAATGAATGGGTTGAATCTGTTCATCCTGATGACTTACCACGAGTGATGAAAGCGGTGGAAGACCATTTTGCAGGTTTAACGGCCGTGTTTGAAGAGGAATACCGTGTTGTTGGTAAAAAAGGCGGCGTAACTTGGATTGTCGACCGCGGTATCGCGAAACGAAACGCCCAAGGTGAAGTCATTCGAATGGCTGGCTCAGAGTTTGATGTGAGTGTGCAAAGAGCGCAAAGAGAGCAACTTAAGCTGGCGGCTAGCGTATTTGAAAACATCACCGAAGCGGCTGTCATCTTAGATGCCAATGGTTATATCATTAATGTTAATAATGCATTTGATCAGCTATTTAATTCAGAAGAAGTCGTTGTTGATAAGATGCATTTTAGCGAAATATTCTCGATTTCTCAGCGAAAAATTATTAAAGATTTACTGGCGACACATCCATTAAAGTGGTCTGGTGAAACTCAAATTCATACCCTAAATCACGACGCTATTGCCTGTAAACTCACCGTAAATCATGTAAAAAGTAATGATGAAATCACGCATTTCGTGTGTCTGTTAGCAGATATTAGTGAAACAAAGAAAACGCAATCATTGTTGTATGATCTGGCTTACAAAGATTCACTAACGGGCCTCCCAAATAGACTGTCATTAAACAGTTATTTAGTCAGTCAAATTGGTCGATTTAAACACAGTGATACACAGCTAGCGCTATTCTTCATTGATTTAGATAATTTTAAGTTCGTTAATGACAGCCTGGGTCATAAAGCGGGTGATGATATCTTGAAAAAAGCGGCTCGAATTATCACTGATATGATTGATGAAGATTGTTTTGTTGCTCGGTTAGGTGGTGATGAGTTTGTGGTGGTTATGCCAACCTCGGACGCCAACGCGCATGTGCCTGACGTTGCACAGGCTTTAGTCTCGTCATTAAAGCAACGAGTTGAAATTCAAGATAAAAAAGTTATGGTGTCTGCCAGTATCGGAATTGCTTTATACCCGAATGATGGCGTGGATAGCGATACATTAATTCAACATGCCGACGCTGCAATGTATCTCGCCAAAGAGCACGGTAAACAGACTTATCAGTTTTATACGCAATACTTGACTCAAAAAGCAATGGATAGAATGCAACTTGAAGCCAATCTAGATCAAGCGATTGCGCGTGAAGAGTTTATTTTGCATTATCAGCCACAAATAGACATATCTTCAGGCGCCGTTATTGGTGTTGAGGCACTCATTCGTTGGCAGCCTGCGAACCATTCATTAGTGTATCCAGATGAATTCATTATGTTGGCTGAAGAAAATAATACCATTATCGATATTGGTCATTGGGTGTTGCGGCAAGCCTGTCGTCAGGCAAAGCACTGGCTGGATAGTGGATTAGTATTCGAAGCCATGTCCGTTAACGTATCGGCCAAGCAGCTACAATCAGATGAGCTGAGCAATCATGTACAAGATGCGCTGACTATTAGTGGGCTTGAACCACGCCGCCTTGAATTAGAAATCACCGAGAGTTTTATACTGCACCAACCGGATGCCGCTATTGCTCGATTACATAGACTAAGAGAATTAGGAGTAACCTTAGCCATTGATGATTTTGGTACCGGATATTCGTCATTGAGTTATTTAAAACGCTTGCCTGTACATCGTTTAAAAATAGATCGGTCTTTTATCAGCGATATTCCTCATGACACCAATGATACTGCGATTACGCAAGCAATTATTGTGATGGCTGAGCAATTAGGATTAGAGATAATTGCAGAAGGGGTAGAAACCTCTGAGCAGGCAGAATTTTTATTAGGTAATCATTGTAAACAGGCACAGGGTTATCTTTACAGTAAACCGTTAACCGCTAGTGATGCGACTGCATTTTTAGGTAATAAGGCCTCAATGCTTATTTAGCACTGAGGCTTTTATATGGTTTAAATCTAGTTAAAAAACGCCTTCATACTGTCGGCAAAACGCAGTAATCGATCGCGAACTGTCCGCTTTACTTTTATATTTAAACTACTGAGTATGAATTTTCCTTCAACACTGATTGTTGGTGCGTTAGCATCAAACTCTACGTGGGTATTTTTGGCAATGCTGCTGGCTATACAGTTAACATTAGTATGAATGTTTACGTCTTCTGGCACATTTATGTTTACGCTACCAAGTACAGATAAAATAGTGATTTTAACGTGTGACGATGTGAACCTCGCTTGTGTGAAATCGAGTACGTCACTTCCTAGAACATTGGTGAGGACAATATGTTGCGGAACATTCCATTGTCCATCTCGCTTACTTGAACTTAGTACGTTGATGAGTTTATCGAGCTCTTTAGCATCACCGTGGTGTTGATGAGTACCCAACGCATTATTTTTCTTTTGTTGATAACTTTCATCAATGCTTAAAGGCAAATCTCTGGCCAATTCACTGATGATTTCTTGATCATTACTTTCCATCGCGATATCTAAACGGCTCTCAAATGCTTCAAGTGAAAGCTCTCCGTGACTGTAATTCATAATAAGTTGATCAATAACTTCTTCACGCACTGCATCTAGTGGACGATCTTTAGCGGCAACTGTCATCTTTTTACTCCTTGTTGAATTGGATTGATATTTTAATAGCACGATATTTAGCAAGTGTAATGCCAACAATAATATCCTTATAGATCAGTGGTTAATTATAGTTAGGATTATCAAGGAATGCTGTATTGCTCAATAATACGAATTTATTGTGTTTTTGACCACTTGCTGACGAGCTAATCCCTTAACTATTTAAGGGTTGAATAATAGGCGATTGTTGTTAATATGCTAATCCGAAATTAGATATTACTTTTAGTTATATGAGTTCCTTCAGCAAGTAGAGAATCACTTAATGTCATTACAACAATCACTTAGCCAAATTTATTTAGATGCCAATGCGACAACTCCTGTGTTACCACAGGCTGCGGATGCCGCACTTGCCGCCATGAAAACTGGTTTTGGTAACCCAAGTAGTAGTCACGTTACTGGATTACGTGCAAAACAAATCATGACACAAACTCGTGAGCGAGCGCAGCGGATTTTAGGCTCGGGTGAAGGTGAGGTTATCTTTACAAGTGGTGCAACTGAAGGCATTCAAACAGGTATTATATCTGCGCTATCGGCAGCTAAGAAGAACATGGAGCCGAATAAACAGTATTGTTTACTTTATGGTGCCACTGAGCATAAGGCAGTGCCAGAATCGTTAAAACATTGGAATGCCATTTTAGGTATTCATGCTGAGATTGTCGCTATTCCCGTTGATAATCAAGGAACGTTAGATACTAAGTTCATCGCGCAACATCTTAGCAATGCGTTAATGATTTGCACGATGGCAGTAAATAATGAAACCGGTGTCTATCAAGATCTTACGGCATTAGAGCAGGTTATTAGAGCGAATAACCCACATGTTTATTGGATGGTTGATTGTGTTCAAGCGTTAGGTAAAACAGGATTAAACTTAGCTGATACTACGATTGATTATGCCCCGTTTAGTGGTCATAAATTATATGCGCCTAAGGGAATTGGTTTCGTTTATATTCGAAAAAATGCGCCATTTACACCTTTTATTGCTGGTGGGGGTCAAGAGGGCGGTTTACGTTCAGGCACTGAAAACTTACCAGGCATGGCGGCGCTTAATGAAATATTTGCCATCATGCTTGATGAATCTGATTTTAAATTCACACCAATAGCTCAATTGCATGAATTTCGGTTACAAATTCGTCGATCGTTAGAGAAAGCGTTCGGCAAAGTAATATTCAATCACGAATTTGAAAATAGCGTACCTACAACATTAAACTTTGCCATCGATGGTTTTAGTTCGAAAGAGATTATGGACTTATTTGATGCTGCAGGTATTCGCGTTAGTTCTGGCTCTGCCTGTAGTTCGAAAGTAACACGTAGCTTTGTATTAGATGCAATGGGGATTCCTGCTTGGCAAAGTGAAGCGGCTATTCGACTGTCATTTGGCCCCGCAATGACTCAAGAAGAAGTCAATCGTGCCTGTCAACGTATCGAGCAATCTGCAATGGCATTAGGCCATAGTTGTTTAATGTCGCAACATCATATTGATGATAAGGCGCCATTATCTGGTTTAATTCAATTTAAAGTAGGCGGCAGTTGTACCTGGCTATATGTAGATGCCGATGATAAGTCTGCCATTGTCATTGACCCGCTTTCGCAAGTTAGTGAACGTATTAATACCTTGATTGAGTGTCAGCAGCTCAACCTTATTGCTGTGATTGATACTCATGGTCATGCTGATCACGAATCAAGCAGAAATGTGATTGCTGATAAGTATCTTGCCGCTCAATCGAGCGATCATCTTGGCTGGCCAGACAACGCTGAAACGTTTGAATTGGGTGATGATGAATTTGCATACATCCCAGTAGGAAAAAAATGGCTAGTTCAAATTAAAACGCCGGGACACACCAGTGACAGTATCAGTATGGCCTTATGTGAACCTGTTACTTCACAACTCGACGCTCAATACCTATTTTGTGGTGATACGATTCTAATGGGAAGTTTAGGTCGCACTAATTTTGATTGTTCAAATACTGCCGATATGTTTTCGAGCTTACGTTTAATCGATAATGTTGTTTCGCGTGACACACTATTATGCCCAAGTCATGACTATAACAACGAATTTACGAGTTCTATTGATGCAGAAATAGCACGTAATAATCTCTTACAGCAAACCCTAACAGGCGTAATCAATCAATCGCAATTTGTTACTCAAAAAGATGTTTTAGATCAGCATATTGTGGATGAGAGCGGCAGTGAAATAATCTGTGGTGCCTTTGTTGGAGAATGTCAGCAACAACGCATGAATGAATATGACAGTGTGACATTAGCCAATGCGCTTAATGAAACTGATAAATCAATTAAACTTATTGATATTCGAGAGCCTCACGAATATGCACTGCAACACGATCAATCCTTTGATGAAAACGTTCCATTGACACGATTTGTGCAATTTATTAATGAAAACAAGCATGATAAAAACGCCGAAATTGTTTTACTTTGTCGCAGCGGTAGTCGTTCTCATGTTGCGGGGCAAGCGCTGATCCGTTTAGGTTTCGAAAATGTCGGACATTTAAAAGGCGGCTATGCGCTGTGCTAGGAAATAATTAAAATAGTAGTTGAAGTTGTTTTTGATAATCATTATCATTTGAGGTGTTTTTACACACCGGAACCCTCAAATGAAAAATGTTTTAATCGCATTGTCGTTAAGTTGTTTAACGGCGAGCGCGACTGCAAGCAGCAGTGACTTATTAGACAACTATGGCAAGCTAGCTCAATTAACCACACAACAAATTAATACGGCGTCGTATAAAGATGTTGGCGTAGCATCAAGCAAGCTAGTTGATATCGCGAAGCAATTTTTGCCAGCATTTAGTCAAAAGAATCCAGTGTGTAAAGAGTATGTTGATGCTGTGATGAAAGCGGCTGATACGATGCAGAAAATATCACTTGAAGAGATTGAAGCTGATTACCATCACGATGGTAAGTTGCCAAAAGTGGCTGATGGTAGTTGTTATCACGCAAAAGACTTATTAGTACACCCGGCAACTGTGGTTGTTATGGCAAATAAGCTAAAAGATACCAAAGCTAATCGCGAGAGTATGGCCGCAGAGTTATATGAAGTGATTGCGCATTTAGGCGCTGTTAAACAAGCGGTAAAATAGTTTTGATTGGAACAAAAAGGCCGAGATTGTAGTCATTACAATCTCGGCCTTTTTTATTACTGTTTGTTAATCGCTTTGTAATGCGTCTATTGGGTCGAGCTTAGACGCTTTTATCGCAGGATAAACGCCAAATGTAAGCCCAACAAGGGCACAGATGCTAAATGATAAAACAATCGCGCTAATCGACCATGACACGGCCCATTCTGAGTAAATAGAGATCAACTCTGACAGCATGATGCCAAACACCACCCCCAAGATGCCGCCAAGAATTGAAATCGTAAAACTCTCAGCGATAAACTGCGTTTGAATATCTTTTTGAGTCGCACCAACAGCGCGCAGTAAGCCAATTTCTTTGGTGCGCTCTAATACCGTCGCTAACATGATATTCATGATGCCAATACCACCAACAAGCAGTGAAATACCGGCAACACACGACATGACTATATTGAATATCTGTTGCGTTTGTTTTTGTTGAGCAAGCAAAGCAGCCGGCACGATAAGTTTGTAATCATCAACATCATTGTGACGGCGTTGCATGAGATGACTGATCGCTTGTGCCGCTGCAACAGGGTCGACATCTTCGCTCACTTTCAATTTAAGACTGGTGACTTCACTGACTAGCTCCTTGCTAGGAAACTTATGCAGTGCTGTCTTAAGCGGAATAAATACCTGATTTTGGTCGCCACCAAGCTTAATGCCTTGAAACTGTTCTTTTTTAAGAAATGGTGCTTTTAAAACGCCAACCACTTCAAACCATAGATGATTGATTTTGATATGCTTGCCTAAAGCATCACCTAACGGAAATAACTGTTTAGCGGTTGTTGAGCCTAACAACGCAACTTGCGAGAAGCCTAAATCATCTTCTTTGGTTAGCAAACGACCACTTGCCAATTGAAATTTTGATAATTCAAAAAAGCTTGGACTAACGCCAGTCGCTTCACCATTGCTTTTGCCTTTGGCACTAAAAATACTATAAGTATCTAATGTTTTTTGAGCACTAAACTGCGTAATGAATGGCAAAGATGCAACGCTGATTTCACCATCTCGGATCGATAAACCTGTCGAATGTTTACGCTGTTCTTTAAGTTCTTTTTCTTCAAAATCTTTGCTTTCAACAATAAGGTTATGAAGCCCCATGGTATTGATCATTTTCAGTGCTTCTCGCTCGGCACCTTCACCAATATTAAGCATAGCGATTACCGCACCTACGCCGAAAATCATACCTAGTAACGTTAATAATGTTCGGAGTTTGTGATGAGCTAGTTCCGTTAAAGTATCTAGAAATAACGATAAATATTTCATTAGCTGTGTTCCTTGTTCGTTAATGAAATTTTTTGGCCTGATGACAGGCCGTCAGTTATTTCTACATGGCTGAGGCTACTCTGGCCTAAGGTGACTGGTGTTTCGATAAAATCGCCATTTTCATAAATATAGACAATGGTTTGTTGGTCTTTAGTGAAAACACTTTGCAGCGGCACTAGCACTTTATCTTCAATCGAAGCAACGGTGATTTTTGCGTCTAGCTTACGTCCAGGCATAAACAGATCAGGCTGTTGTTGATCAAGAATGACAATGACCTCAAAATATTTTTGCGGATTGCCGCGCTTAACTGACTTAGGAAAGGGCGCTACATTTTCAACTTTGCCACTGTACACTTTGTTCGCATCGAGATTTAAGAAAAAACTGACAGTTTGTCCTTCCGCTAAATCGATGGCTTCATTTTCAAGTACAAATAATTTAGCTTTCATATTGCTAACATCGGGTAGCTGCGCTATTTTTTCGCCCGGCCATACTGCTTTACCTGGACGAGGCTTTTCGCCGCGCCAGTTTGCTTTGTAGGTCAATAAACCATCATGAGGCGCTTTTATTTCAAGTAAAGCAAGGCTTTGATTAAATTGATCTATTTTAGATTGATGCTGTTCTTCACGCATCTTTAACAAGCCAAGCTCACCTTGAGAGCTCGCGGAGAAACTATCGTTCTTCCAATAAAGATATTCTTGTTTGGACCCCAAGTAGGCTGCGTTTTGCATTTGATCAAGGATTTCTAACTTTGACTGAATACGGATGTCATCAATTGAGAATTTATCTGCAAAATCTTTTTCTTGGTCAATCATCCCAATGTCTTTTTTAATGGCACTGATTTGTTGCTCTAGCGAAGAATTTTTCTCGGTGATTTCTTCACGGGTTATTGCCAGCTCATTCGTTTTTTCTTGTGCTTGTATCATCATCGCTTCACCGTCAAGTCGTGCGATAATATCGCCTTTTTTAACGTGAATAAATTCTGGTGCTAACCATGCGATATTCTGCATGCCGCGACGTGTTACAGGGGCAGAAATGTTAGTGGCTTTGGCAGCAAATAACTCTCCTTTGGCTGGAATATTTACCGTGAGCTCATTGGCTTCAACAGTATAAAGTAGTGGTTTTGGCGCTTCGTCGGAGCAACTTACTAATCCCAATAGACTCGCTGCAATAATTAATCTTTTCATAGTGCTATGGAATCTCCTGCTACTAGTCCATCTTTTACAATCACTTTATTGCCATTAACGGCTTCAATTGTCAGTTCGATAATGTCGTTTGACACCGTGCCTAATCGGGTCACATGTGGTTTGCCATCAATAATATTGACCACAGATGTCGGTAATGTCATTTGATCTTTTAAGACATCAGTAATGATGTCGACGCGAGCGGTCATGCCTGGACGCAATCGTGAATCACTGCTATTTAAAGCAATAATGACATCGAAAATACGGCGCTTATCTTGAAATGACTTATCGCGAAATACTCGGCCCAAACTTTCAATGGTTCCTTCAACGACAATTTCTTGCGTGCCATCTAGTGTGATTTTTACGCGTTGTCCAATCGCTACTTTGCCGCTATCTGGCTCTGCAACTTGTGCTTTTAGCTGCATTTGTTCTATAACTGCAATTTCCATTACTGGCTGACCAAACTGAACATTTTCGCCTGCAGCTGGCTTTTCACCTTCCCAGTTAGAGCGGTAGATAATCATGCCATCAATCGGAGATTTAACATTTAAACGAGTAATATCTTGCTTTAACTCATTGACTTCACTAGTTAATCGATTAACTTTAGCACCCATCTGTTTGATATTTAGCTTATTATTACTGCGATGAAAGTCGAGTTTTTTGCGCGCTAAAAATAGATCGTTTTTAGCGATGGTAAAATCAATAATTGATTTCTTACGATCATTGTCTGAACGACTATTATCGAGAATATTTGCCTTACGTTTTGCCTTTTCAAAATTCATTTCGCTTTCTGCAATGGCTAAAATGAGCTCTTGTTCTTTTTCGGTTTCTTTAAGCTTTTTATTCTCTAGCTCTTTCATTGCACGATTAAGGTTTGCTTGTTTGTCGATCATACGATCCCTGACTTTTTTATCGTCAAAGGCAATGAGAAACTGACCTTTCTTCACTTTGGTATTTTCTGGTGCAATTTGTTTTATCGGGTATTGCCACATGCGAGAAACTGACGGCGGCGCAATGATCGCGGTTTGTTTTGATTCTAATTCGCCACTGGCATTGACTATTAGTTCTACGTCTTCAATGGTTACTTCTTGACTCGGTGGTTGTTCGCACCCTGCTACAAAAACGACCGTTAAGGCTAAAATTAATTTTTTCATAACGACTCCTTAACGCTATCACTAAAGGATATTTGACCACTCATTCCCGGTAATATTTTGACTTTTTGAGGATTCTTGAATGAAAAAGTTGTCCGATAATAAACGTCATTGCCCCATTCTTTTCTTTCTTCTGGTTGAGTTGATATCTCGGTAAGTTGAGCTTGCATTGGCAGGCTCTGATAAGCATCTAGTGTTAATGTCGCTTTGGCATTGAGTAGCAAGTGTTGATAATCGACTTCATGAACCCACGCTTCAATATAAAGTCCATTTAGCGATGGGATTTCAGCAATTAACCACGATGGCTGGGCTGTCATACCAACAAATACTTTTTCGCCATTCCAAGGGTGATTACCATAAATAACAGGGCCAGAGCGCTCGGCGCGTAACCCCATTTTTCCAAGCTTATTTTTGTTATAACTCAGCGTTTGTTTGAGCTGCGAAATAGTTAGTTTTTGCTTATTTAGTGCAACATTATTGGCGATTTTTGTTTGTTGCAGTTGTTCTTTAGTTTTCGCTTCTTCAACCAGTGCTTTCTCATAATTAAGTTGGTTTTGTTGGTAATCATATTCACTTAAGTGCTCTTTACTTACTTTGGCATCTATTCGCGCTTTCTCTAACGTTAATTCACTGCGTTTATGATTGAAAGTTGCTTCCAAAATATCTTGCTCCGCTTTACCTTGTAAACGAAACTGCTCTTCCTCAGCGGCCAACAAACTAGTGGTCGTTTGCTCAATCGTGCTTTCAATAGAGCTTCCATCGAAAACCACCACTAAATCGCCTTCTTTCGCTATTTCACCTTCCGGCAGCATCCATTGAACCTGTACACGCCAGTTATCTGTCTTAGGTGAGAAAAACGTTTGGTTATCTCCCGCTTTTACTTGACCAGAAAAGATAATTGAGCCCTTTGCCCATAACGAACTCGACGTCAGTAACATAACGACGGCTAATATTATTTTTGACATTGGGTATCCTCTATTACAACGCCGTCTTTCATGCGAATAATTCGTTGTGCATACTCAGCAATATCTTCTTCATGCGTGACCATGACAATGGTTTGGCCCTGTTGATGTAGGTTGGTGAGTAAATCCATAATCTCGTAAGATGTTTTGCTATCGAGGTTACCGGTTGGTTCGTCGGCAAAAATCACCTGCGGTTTATTAACGAGTGCTCTGGCAATAGCAACACGTTGACGCTGTCCGCCTGACATTTCAAAAGGTTTATGATGAGAGCGACTTTTTAAACCGACTTTTTCCAACATTTCTAAACCGCGCTCTTTGGCTTCTTGCGGTGACATATCTGTATATCTTAAAGGCAGTGCAACATTATCAACCGCTGACAGTCGAGGTAATAAGTGGAATGTTTGAAAGATGAAGCCGATTTTCTGATTACGGATTTTAGAGAGCGATACATCATCAATATCTGAAATAACTTGGTTATCTAACGAATAATCGCCATTTGTTGGACTATCAAGACAACCCAGTATGTTCATAAAGGTTGATTTACCTGAGCCTGAAGTGCCCATTACTGCAACAAATTCATTTTCCTTAATATGCAATGATACGTCTTTTAACGCGTTTACCTGTGTTTCTCCACTGCCGTAGCTGCGGCTAATGTTACTGACCTTAATCATTTAAACGTCCTGTTTCTTACTGCAAATTTGCGCATGCTATAGTGCCACTTATTTTATTATTATCATAGGGTAAGTATTTCTACACGTCGCCAACTATGATGACAAAGGTTATTTAAATTAATTGTTTACAAAATGTAAGATAAGAATAGTTACTATTTAGTAACGACTTTCTTCAAAATTAAATATTTAATGGCGATAGGGTAGCTAGTAACGATAGGTCGCTTTATCTTTTCTTACATTTATTCCCCATTTTTATACCTATTATTTCTAGGGCATTATTTGTAAGTTCGCTATAATTACCGACAATTTATGGCTCTTTTGGTAATCTTCATGTCTAACTCTCTTTCTCACTGGGTAAATCTTTTACGTTGGCCGGTGCGCTTATTAGTTAAGAGTAAATTAGTACCGCGTGACCCTTGCACTGAACTTGGTATTGATCCGCAAAAACCCGTTGTTTATATACTAAAAACAGAATCAGTGACTGATTTGATTGCGCTTGAACGGATTGCTAAAAAGCTCGGTCTTCCAAACCCAAATTCGCCGATATCAATTGGCGGGAAAGAACTTCCTCGATATTTCTCTGTTCACGGCAGAATGCCGTTTGTGGGGAAAGCTGCGCCGCAAGATGAAAAATCTATTGCTGGATTCAGTGAGTTAGTGCATTTGCTACGTGATGAAAAACAGCATGATATTCAATTGGTGCCAGTCGCGTTATTTTGGGGTCGTAAACCAGGTAAGGAAGATAGTTCGGTCAAAGCTGCCGTGTTAGAAGATGATCAGGCTTCATGGCTGCGTAAATTCATGATGGTATTGTTTTTAGGACGCGACAATTTTGTACGATTTAGTCAGCCTATTTCAATGGCTCAGATGTTAGATGGTCGTAGTAGTGATGAACGTATAGCCCATAAACTATCTCGCTTAGCACGTTTTCATTTCTATCGATTAGCGCAAACGATGTTAGGCCCTAAGCTTGTTTACCGAAATTCACTGGATAAACGCATTATCAAATCGCCCGCACTTGGGCCGGTTATGGAAGAATACGGGGTACAGAAAAAGTTAACCACTGAACAAGTGTATGACGAAGTATCGAAGATGGTAGACGAAATTGCCGCTAATTACTCCGAACGTGTACTTAGAATCGGCGATCGTGTTTTATCGTGGCTTTGGAATAAGTTGTACAAGGGCATTAATATCGCTAACGCAGAGCGCGTTAGGCAACTCTCTCAAGACGGCGAAGAAATCATTTACGTGCCTTGTCATCGTAGTCATATGGATTACTTGTTACTGAGTTATGTTATATATCGTCAAGGAATGGCGCCGCCACACATTGCGGCAGGAATTAACTTAAGCTTTTGGCCTGCAGGGCCAATTTTTCGCCGCGGCGGCGCTTTCTTTATGCGCCGAACGTTTAAAGGCAACAAGCTTTACGCAGCTGTTTTTAGAGAATATTTGCATCAACTATTCAATAACGGTTATTCAGTTAAATATTTTACCGAGGGCGGGCGCTCTCGCACCGGTCGTTTACTAAACCCCAAAACCGGTATGGTGGCGATGACAGTCCAAGGCTTATTGCGTGGTTTAGACAGACCAATCACCATGGTTCCGGTCTATTTAGGTTACGATCATGTGATGGAGGTAAGTACTTATCACGGTGAGTTAAAAGGTAAGTCAAAAGAAAAAGAATCAATGGGACAAGTTTTTAAAACGCTGCGCAAACTCAAGAACTTTGGCCGAGCTTACGTTAATTTCGGAGAGCCTATTTCTCTTAATAAACACCTTGATGAAACAGTGCCTGATTGGCGCGAATCAATTAATCCGATTGAATTACAAAAACCATCTTGGTTAACGCCAACAGTCAATGATATTGCTAATAAAGTGATGACTAACATTAACAACTGTGCAGCGGCTGTCTCTTATACACATCTCCGAGCCCACGAGACTAGGCATGATCTCGTATG
>OJBM01000224.1_pt1 | contig 20484 bp, 21 predicted proteins | sample 1591061 | NCBI WGS metagenome assembly OJBM01 (sample SAMN05416872, study PRJEB24817) | seawater metagenome | isolation source: Sea water | place: Canada:Atlantic | collected 2013-11
GTAAGTAATTAACAGCCACAATGACAAACGAAGTAAACAAATAAAGTTAATTGATAAAACAATCGACCGCTACGCGGCCGAAGAAGTTACTAATGTCTATTGACTTGAGAACGGCTCATATGTGTTAGGCATTACTGCCAAACAACCACTCAATTGACGATTCAAGTAATTCAGAGCCATGTACTAAATTATGCCCTTCAGATCCAAATTCAAATTTATAGTCGTACCCTTTAAATTTTAGAGCAGACTCCATTTGTTTGTTACCAAGTGCCCAATTACCATACTTGGTATCTAAATCATTTGAGCCGCTTTGGAAAAACATTCGAATTTCTTTAGGGAATTCATTTCTTACTAGATATGGAAAGACTCCTCCTCCTCTAATATCAACGAAGCTGCCACAATGACTCAATACATTACCAAAAAGGTCAGGCCGGAACCATGCTATTGACCAAGCACAGAGACCACCTGAACTAAACCCTACCACAGCTTTGTTTTTAGGGTTTTGAGATATATTTAACCCTTTTAACGCCTCAGGAAGCAACTCATTGACTAAGAAGCGAGTATATTGATCGTTTACTGAATCATATTCAACACTACGCTGTGTATCTGGATGATGTTCTGGTTTAGTTGGCTCTTTTACGATACCGGGGTTGATAAATACACAAATGGTCGGAGGGATTCTTTTAGCTGCAATTAAGTTATCAATTGCTTGTGGAACTTTCATCGGTTTTGTTTTGTCGATGTAGTAATAGCCATCTTGAAATACCATTAAATTTGCTGAGTTATTTTCATTATACTCTTCAGGAATATAAACCCAATAATCCCTATAAGTTCCTTCATAAATGTGACTATAGAAGGTGTTTTTGGTTAATTTACTTACCATACTTCGAAGACTTCCCCAAGATGCCTAACGCCTCATTCAGAGGCAATAAAATAGCTGGTTAAAATTAGCGAGGTACGAGCAAAACCAGCTGTTTTTTGTCCTGCTGAAATGACTTGTTATACAACGTCTACTTCAGCTCTGTGAATTCTTTCCATTAAGCGCCTAAAATGCATATGATCAGCTTTTTCATCACAATGCATCATTAGTTCTTCTGTATCTCGCATTAACATATGCAACCGTTCATGCCTTTCAGATGTTGACATCTTTGACCTAGCGATATTGCTAGTTAATTTTTCAACCTCTTTTGATATACGCTCGTACTCATACGCACTAATTGAGCCGCGGCGACGAGGGTGCTTTCCTTCCATCATTGAAATCTCAACAATTTTCCTCATATCCCGCATTTCCGCTTGCAAGTATTCTAAAGCCATACTCTCTTTTCCATTTTCTAGATCGGGTAATTGTGCGGGAGTATTAAGAGCTAACAGTTTTACTATAGAGTTTATATTTGTTGCGTCAGATTCAGCTGCTGCTGTTGCCTCTAAAGATTCTTTAAGCTCTTGTTGCATATTAAGAACTTCGTGGTACTTCATTTCTTTTGAATACTCAATATATCTCAACGGTGCTATATCGAATATTTTAGGAGTACCTTTTTCTTGAATTAAAACTACTGGTTTATCAAAAGCCTGCCTTATGCCTAATTCAAATAGCACATTGGGATTTCTATTACTCAAATCACAAATAGCCATAGGAGCTTCTATCAATTTCTTCAAAATATCTAAATGAATTAAATTCGTCTCTTTAACTTCATCAGCTCTTAGGGGGTTGTAACTAGCCAAATCACATGACGGTTTTATAATATTTTCGTAGACATGCTTAAAATGCCCTGATGGATAACCATCCACCTCAGCAATTGGCATAATTATGAAACAATCTTGTTTAGAATTTTTAGCCAAAACCTGACCCTCCTTGAGTTGTATAACAGCTTATTCTACCGCAAACACTGCGATATTTGTTCGCGGCGAAATGCCGACAACAAGCTCCAATCTACTTTTATTTTATATAAAATACAACAGTTTATATTTACAGATACGCAAGGTAATGAGCGAAATACGGAAACAGTAATACAAATGCCGCAACTTTCCGTGTTTTGATATCAATTAATATTTTTTACAAAATCTCAATAAAAAACCAGCTACTTTTACTATTCGCTTACACCTCTAATTCAGCCTGCAAATGTACAACGACTAAGTCTGTTATTCGCTGTATTGATCTCCAGACATAAAAAAACCCGCTTTCGCGGGTTTTCAAATCAACTAATCATTCAACTGAGATTTAGAAAGGGATATCGTCGTCCCAACCTTCATCTAAATCTGGTGCTTTAGCTTGTTGCTGTTGACCTTGTTGTTGGAAGCCACCTTGTTGCTGTGGTGCTGCCGCAGGCGCTTGTTGTTGGAAACCACCTTGAGGTTGGCCGCCTTGTGCGCCTTGATTGAAGCCACCAGAAGGTTGGCCGCCGCCTTGACGTCCGCCAAGCATTTGCATAGTACCGTTAAAACCTTGAACAACGACTTCAGTCGTGTAACGGTCGTTACCGCTTTGGTCTTGCCATTTACGTGTTTGAAGTGCGCCTTCAATGTAAATTTGTGACCCTTTACGTAGGTATTCACCAGCGATTTCAGCTAATTTACCGAAGATAGACACGTTGTGCCATTCAGTTTTTTCTTTTTGCTCGCCTGTGTTTTTGTCTTTCCAAGACTCAGAAGTTGCCAATGTAATGTTGGCAACGGCACCGCCGCTTGGCATGTAGCGGATCTCAGGATCTTTACCTAAATTGCCCACTAAAATTACTTTATTCACGCCCTTGCTAGCCATGCTGTTCTCCTAAATTTGATCAATATTTTTGCTGGTGCGAAAGAGTAACACAGCACCAGAGAATTACAATTTTTAACTTGCTAATTTGCGAGCAAGATTCCTCGTGCATTAGCTAAGTTAAATTGCTTAGCATTCACTTTTAAATACGCAGCTTTGTCGTCAACAATGACCACGGCTTCTTCTACACCAGATAGCTCTAATAGCTTATCTACCATGGTTTGCGCCGATTCGTTGTCATTCACATTAGCGTCTAAGGTGAAGGTCTTTAGCACCCGAGGGTTAATCATGCCAGCGCTGTAAAACCACCACGCAATCACCAAAAATGTCGAGGCAGAAAACACACCTATTAAGCCGAAATACTCATAACAAACACCGCCTAAAATACCGCCCCAAAACGCGCCGAAAAACTGGCTAGATGAGTAGATCCCCATCGCAGTGCCCTTTTGTCCCGACGGTGCAAATTTTGCGATAAGTGAAGGCAGTGATGCTTCTAAATAATTAAAGGCGGTGAAAAACAAAATAACCGCGACAAAGAGTCCGATAAACGAATGTTGCAATACGTAAATCATAATTAGCGCCGCCGCCAACATTAGCAGAGACAAGCGATACATTTGTCTCATCGACTCTCGTTTAGCACCAATAATAATCAATGGCACCATCAAGAAAAACGATAGCATCAAGGTTGGAAAATAGAGTTGCCAGTGGTCAGTGCTGGCTAAATCGAGCTCTAGCAGCATCAACGGCAGCACAACAAACACCGACGTCAGCACTAAATGCAGCACAAAAATGCCCACATCTAATCGCAATAATTGTCCGTCTTTAAGCATGTCTTTTATGAGTTCTGGTGCAGCACGGGTATCGCCACGGGGCGCTTTACTCACCGCGTTTGGCACAATAAACAACACCACCAGCATGCCTAATAATGACAAGCCACTAGTGAGCTTAAACAAGCCAGCAAGGCCAATACTTTCAACCAGAATAGGCCCAACTATTAGCGATACAGCAAAGGACAAACCAATACACATGCCAATAACCGCCATGACTTTAGGCCTGTTTTCATCACGTGTTACATCTGCAGCAAGGGCTAGAATAGTACTGGCAATTGCGCCCATGCCTTGAATAGCACGGCCAATGGTGACCCCCAATACCGAGTCAGAATAGGCAGCAACTAAGGAGCCAATGCAGAAGATGACAAGACCAATAAGAATGATGAGTTTTCGACCGTAGCGATCAGACAACATGCCCATTGGAATTTGTAAACATGCTTGCGTTAGGCCATAGGCACCTATCGCAATACCCACCCACAGTGGTGAGTAACCTTCTAAGTCTTGTCCATAGATGGCAAAAACGGGCATGATCATAAACAGCCCTAACATTCGTAAACCAAATACGAGTGCTAAAGAAATCGCTGCACGTTTTTCTATTGAATTTAAACCGCTCATTGCTTGCGCTGTTATCTTACTGAGAAAAAAACGGATTGTAGCATGAATTATTTTGTGGCGGTTGCACCAAGTAACGCAAAATTAATAAAGATCAAAATGCAATCTATTAGCTTGCTCTAATCGCTGGAAATCTTCTTGCAGCAATTGCTTAAGCGCGTCTTTAACAGACTCCCCCATTCCCGCTTTATTACCACACACATACAGTTGAGCATCTTTGTCATATAGCCAATGAAACAATAACTTACTTTGCTGTTGGATAACTTCATTAACGTAGCTTGGTTTGCCAAATGATTGCCATTGACTGTCACGAGAGAATGCATAATCAATGCGCGTTAGGGTGCCGTTATCAATGTGACTATCGAGTTCGTTATTAAAATAATTATCATGGCTGCTGTATTGCTCACCAAAAATAAGCCAACTATCAGCGCCATTTTCAGCTCGGCGTTGCGCAAGAAAACTCATAAAGGGGGCAATGCCAGTGCCGGCACCAATCATAATTACTGGTACATTGCTTGGCGGTAGTCGAAAACTATCATGCTGACGCACAGCAACATTAAATATTCGTCCGATATCTGCATGACACAAATGAGCTGACGAAAAACCGTCGCTACCATCATCTTTTTTAAGGTGCCTAACTAATAAACGAACTTGATTGTCGTTAGGTGCACTCGCGATGGAATAAACGCGAGGTCTCAATGCCGCTAATTTATTCACCAAGGCTTGCGGCGAATTGGCTACCTGATTTGTCCACTCGAGTTGGGTCAGTGCATGATTAAGTTCACACGCCTGTCCATTTAGACGAACCATGGTTTGTGGCGCTAGACCATATTCAAGCAGTCGTGCATCAATGGTTGTAATGGGAGTTGGTGTCATAATTTCTAATAAATCACCTGCTTGATATTTCACATTATCGACATGGATTGTGATAGCGTGAGCTGGCCGTTGTGATTGCTGAGAATTGAGGCACAGGTTATTTGTTATCTCGCCCTGTAACCATTGCTTATCAATTTGCTCAACGCGCCAACCACTAAATTGACAAATTTCTTGCCACCACTGGGCAATGACTTGGGGCTGGGCGCGATCAACTTCTTGTATTGGGTGCATGGCCTTTGCCCCCTTTTCACTGAGTGTTTGAGCAACCTGATGCCCATAAGCACAAAATTGTGGATAAGCTTTATCGCCAAGTGCTAGCACAGAGAATTTAAGATGAGACAACGACTGTTGAAAGTTCGCCAAGCTCGGCAGAAAATCGATTGTTTTCTCTGGCGCTTGCCCTTCACCATAAGTTGCTGCAACCACCAAAAGTTGCTCGTAATCTTGTAAGTTTTCAGGGGTTAAATCGACGAATGAACGACAATCACAATGCTTAAACGCGGCGCTCGCCATATTAAGGGCGATGCTTTTTGCTGTGCCACTTTGGCTTGCGTATGCGATTAATGCAGCGTTTTTAGGTTTTAATGCAAGTTGTCTTTGGAAGTGCTTAACGCTGTAAAAACTAGCAACGCTAACCACGAATAAAACGCCAACAAGGTAGAGAAAAGTGCTATCAATAACTGATGGCAGTGCCATAATATTGAGCGCTAGAGCCCCAGCAAACACAGCTGCTAATGCTAACATGAGTCGCCATCCAACTCGGCGTGAACCAGTAATAATAGCCAAACTCACAATAAAGTAAGCCAACGTTTTCCAAATGGTCATCATTGCCATGAGTGAAGCACTATCTCTTGATGAAAACGCCATCAAGAGTTCATCAGTCCCAGATCTTAGTGATACGGTCGCCGTTTCTAAACCAAGAGTAGGTTCAATGTGCAATACGAGCGGTGAGGAAAACTCAAACCACATGCCCGTCATTAGTGCCAACACACTGCCAGCAACTAACAAGTTGGCAAGAAGTATCCAACGCAAACCATTAAGGACACAGGAGTTAACTGAAATGTTTAGCAGGGAGTGTTTAATATTGGTGAACATGTATTTTTGAGTACGATTAAATCTAAATGAAAATTATTCTCATATAATATTGCAATATGACCGAGAAAACTAGTATTATGTCGCCTCATTTTTATAGAAGTCCCAAGCCTTAATCAACACTTATTATGTTTACGTCTCTTAACAAGCAATCAATTAATGCACTTATGCGCGATATCCATATCTTTAGCGCAATGCTTGTTTTGCTATTGATGCTATTTTTTGCCGTATCAGGTTTTTTTCTAGCGCATCCCGATCTCAGTGGTAATGATTCAGACGCCGTTCAACAAGATGTGACTCCTCCATCATGGATAGCTCAAACAACGCAATGGCCTGAACGTTATACCCAACACGGCCTTAAACTCATGTTGTGGCTAGACGAACAACACAATATTCGCGGTGTTGATTATGAGTTTGAATGGGATGAATTCGAAAACTTGCTGATTATCAGCTTACAAAGTCCTGGTGGCAACACCATTGTCGAGTACTTTAAAGAAGAGGATCGCATCGCGATTGAGCAGAGTGAATTCAGCTTTTTAGACATGCTCAACAATGTTCACCGCGCCAAGCACACCAGCACATTATGGAAATATCTTTCTGATATTAGTGCCATCATCATGGTGTTGTTTTGTTTGTCGGGCTTATGGCTCGCACTTATTCATAAAAATACCCGTCGAGCGAGCAGCCAATGGTTTATTGCTGGCTCTGGCATTTGTGTTTTCGTCATTTATTTAATGCACTAACTTTTTAATTTATCACTCACCAAGAGGAAAGTATGAACAAAGTAATTGGCTTTATCGCCGTCATCGTTTTGAGTATTAGCGCCTTTGCTACTCAAGCAACAACGTTATCTGTTGATTTTTCATTGCCTAAATTTGGCGATAAAAACTATCGTAAACCCTATGTCGCGATTTGGGCTGAACACAAAGGTGAAAGTGACAACCTGTTGCTTTGGCACCTGACAAAACACAAGGGAAAAAGTGACAAGTGGTTACCCGATCTACGTCGTTGGTGGCGTAAAGAAGGTCGTTATGCTGAGCAAAAATTTGATGGCATGACTGGCGCAACTAAGGGTGCAGGCGACTACAATCTAGACCTAGATATTTCTAAATTACCAAAGAAATTCACGCTATTCATTGAAGTTGTTCGTGAAAAAGGCGGCCGTTCTATTGTTCGTCAAAAGATTGATTTAAGCCAAGCGGCTAACAATTTCACTATAGCCGCTACTGAAGAGCTAGGCGAAGTTAAATTAAGTATTCAATAAACCCAAGCTGTTTTGGGTATAAAACTTAGCTGTATCACCGCAGCTGAGTTAAATTATTCACTGACTGCTGCTATCGCTGTGAAGTACCTCGCCACAACAATGTCATAAATCCAATTAAAAACGATGGCATAAATTACAAAGAAAATTACGGCACCAATATCCAGTAACTGCATTCGCAGGCTTTCATAAAACATACTTAAATAAATGACTATTTTTCTTGTAAACCAACCCTAATTGTTTAATCTGGTTAATAGACTATATGGAGATAAAGCTATGTTAAATAAATTATTATTGACCATGATGGCACTAAGTGTTGTTAGTTGTGCTGAAACGCCCAATACTTTAAATAGCAAACAACAACTGCAAAAAGAACAACGATGTACTGAGCTTAGAGAGCGAATTAAGAAACTCGAAGGGAAACCAGTCAGACGAACAACAGCTCGTGAGTATTATGAAAAAGAGTGTTTATAATTGAGCTTCTGAAACGAAACTATTGAAACCAAATGATTTGGTTTCAATCGCCCTAATCATTGCTAAGTATTTAAAATGCTGAAACCTATTAGAATTAGCGTCACCCCACCCAGAAGCTCAGCTTTGTTTTCTAACCAAGTACCACTTTTTTTACCAACAAAGATGCCTAATACACTCATGACCAGCGTTGTCATTCCTATGATGCCACAGGCAATTAGTGGCGAAACATCCAATAATGTCAGTGAAAAGCCAGCCGCCATGGCATCGATACTAGTCGCAATAGCGAGTACTAACATAATGCGGTGAGTCACTTTAGCGATATCGTCTTCAATGCCATTACTTAATGATTCATAAATCATTTTACCGCCAATAAGTAACAACAAACCAAAAGCAATCCAAGGTGCATAAGCTTCTACCCAACCTAAAACGCCACGTCCGCCCATGTAACCAATAAGCGGCATTACACCTTGGAAAAACCCAAAGTACACACCAGCTCTTAAGGCTAAATATGGGGTTTTAGCTCCGTGCTTTGCACCTAAACCGATGGATACGGCAAAGGCATCCATACTCAGAGCGATTGCTAATACTATGACTTCAAACATCTACGTATTTCTTTATTTTTGTTTATATATTTAAGTAAAAATATACATGCCTTCGCTATGCGGGCTGCTGAGCTTAAAACCAAATTTCTCATAAAGCGCGGGCACATCAGCCATCAGTGTGATGTAAGCTTTCTTTTGTGCAGTCTTATCAAGATAATTCATGATATTTTGCATTATCATTCGTCCAAGACCTTTCCCTTGATGGGCAGGATCCACAGCAACGTCAACTACTTCGAAATTAAGCGCTCCGTCGCCAACAACTCGCCCCATACCGACAACTTCATCATTAAAAGTAATTTGCACGCCATACAAACTATTCGGTAAACCAATTTTTGCAGCTTCACGGCTGCGCGGTGATAACCCCGAAATATCGCGTAGTCGAATAAAGTCATCGACTGATGCCACCTGTTCTAATGTTTGATACAAATTCAACTCCTAGATTTGTTCTTCCCATTATATACCCATAATCAATGAAAATGCAGGTTCTATAGGCGGTCTAAAAATACAATCTACTGCGTTGCGCTCAATCGCAATAGCAAGCTATTACTCATTCACGCGCCTTATAGTTTTGTTTTTATCCTCGCTATAAATTTCAGCATATCCAATGACTATGGGTATAGCGCCGAAAAAACGTAATGAGAACTAGGTCTAATCGAATGAGATATCAAGTTTTAATCTATCTTAATCACATGAAATATTTATCTAATATTCCAATAATCAAACAACTTGTTAATGTAATTAAATTTTACTGCTTTGTGTATAATCCTTGTATTTTCCATCTAAACCTTCGAGGGCAGTATGCATCAACTACATGATCCGTCTTTATTAAAAACGTTGTCCTATATCAACGGTAGTTGGCACGTTAGTGACTCTCAGATAGACGTGACCAACCCTGCTACTGGCGAGCTTATTAGCAAAGTCAGTAACGCGGGTGTTGAAGAAGCAACCCTTGCGGTAAAAGCAGCAAAAGATGCATTTAGCGCGTGGTCAAAAAAGCCTGCCAATGAACGTGCCGGCCTGTTGCGTAAATGGTTCAATTTAATGATGGAAAACCAAGAAGATCTTGGCCGTATCTTAACGTTAGAACAAGGTAAACCCTTAGCTGAAGCTAAAGGTGAAATCGCCTATGGCGCAGCATTTATTGAATGGTTTTCTGAAGAAAGCAAACGTGTGTATGGCGATACTATACCGGGGTCATCGGGTGACAAACGCATTGTTGTAATCAAACAACCGATTGGCGTTGTTGCCGCAATCACACCTTGGAACTTTCCTAATGCAATGATCGCGCGTAAAGCCGCAGCAGCACTGGCAGCAGGCTGTTCTTTTGTTGTGCGCCCAGCAACACAAACTCCCCTGTCAGCACTTGCCATGGCAGAGCTTGCGCAGCGCGCTGGCATTCCAGCAGGTGTATTTAACGTTGTTGTTGGTGAAGACGCTCGCGGCATTGGTAAAGTATTAACAGAGCATCCAGATATTGCTAAATTTACCTTCACTGGTTCTACGCAAGTAGGTAAAGCACTCATCAGCCAATGTGCATCAACCGTTAAAAAAGTATCGATGGAGCTTGGCGGCAATGCGCCATTTATCGTGTTTAACGACGCAGACATCGACGCAGCCGTTGCTGGCGCACTGGTATCAAAATACCGTAATGCTGGCCAAACGTGTGTGTGTACTAATCGAATTTTGGTACAACGTGGCGTGCTTGAGCAGTTTACGGAAAAATTCACCGCAGCTGTCAAAGGCTTACAAATGGGTAACGGCCTAACAGATGGCGTAAACGTTGGCCCAATGATCAGCAAGCAAGCTGTTGCCGATGTCGAGCGTTTAGTAAACGCGTCAATCGATCAAGGCGCTACTGTTGTGCTTGGCGATAATGACAAATCTCTGGGTGAAAATTTCTTATCACCAACTATTTTAACGAATGTAACTAACGACATGCCGATTGCTCATCAAGAAATCTTTGGTCCTGTCACACCGATCATTGCATTTGACGATGAAGAAGAAGCGATCAGCATTGCCAATGACACCGAATTTGGCTTAGCCGCTTACTTCTACTCGCGCGACATCGGCCGTATTTGGCGTGTTGGCGAAGCGTTAGAATATGGCATGGTTGGCGTCAACGAAGGACTTATTTCAAATGCGGCAGCGCCATTTGGCGGCATGAAGCAATCAGGCAACGGTCGTGAAGGCTCTAAATATGGCCTAGATGACTACTTAGAAATTAAATATCTCTGTATGGGAGGCTTGGATAAGTAGTCATATAACTTCTTCAAGTATAGCTCTACTTAAGACCAGTAATTACGCTGGTTTTTTATGCCTTTCTTTTACTAATACCAATTGTATTAATTGACTGGCCACTTGTGCTGATTAAAATCAATGATTACTGCGTTGCTCTCAATCCTAATTCATTCGAGCGCCTTGTTCTTGTCGATTTTCTCTTAGCACAATCAGTTCACCTATTTAATGCAATTGGTATAACACCAATTGCATACACCAATGATAATTGTTACTATTTGCATCTTGTGATTTTAATGTAATTTAGGACAATAAATTTCTGCCATGAATATTCGTCAAAGTTGGTGCCTGAGTGCGCTTTGCTTGCTGTTGTCAGCCAACGTATTTAGTCAAACTAAATCGGTAGTTTCAAATGCCGAACATCTTGTGACGCAATGGATTGCCCTAGAAAAACAAAACACTCAATTAAAAAGCGAGTGGCAAGATACTCAGCAACTACTCAAGCAGCGTATTGCACTGCTTAAGCAAGAGAAAAAGCAGTTAACAGCCCTCACTTCAAACCACAGTCATCATATGGATGAAGTGACACAGCAACGTCAAAAACTGTTAACGCTGCAAACATCAATGGAACAAACACAAACGCACTTAAGCAGTTGGCTTAATAAAGAGTTCGCACAAATTCGTAATATTCATCCACAACTGCCGCCTCCTCTAGCGAATTCGTGGCAAACAACCTTAGATGACCTAGACCAAGAAAATGTATCCAAGCGATTAGAGAGTCTATTGAGTCTGTATCAAAGTTTTGATGAATTTAATCAGCGTGTTAGCACTCAACAAGCAACCATTACCGATGAAAATGACCAACAGAAAATGGTGCAGCAGTTGTTTTTAGGCGTCGCTCGCGGTTGGTACTTAACACTTGATGGCAATAAAGCGGTGTCAGGGAAACCAACAGCCAATGGCTGGCAGTGGCTTCATCAACAGCCAGTTGATGCGCAGCAAGTTAAAGACGCCTTAGCAATGCTGGCTCACAAGCAAGAAGCAAAGCTAGTCACGCTACCAATGATACTCTCATCAAGTGTGGAGCAGTAATCATGAAATACTTATCTGCATCACTTTTATTATTAACACTTGCTTATAGTCATGTGAGTATGGCGTCAGTTGAGTCAGATCTGATTAACGATATTAAAAAAGCGCAAACCTCCCTTAATAAGACGCAGTCAAGTATTGCAAAGCAAAGTGCCCAGCTCAATCGTCAAACTCATGATGCTGAGCAAGCCGTAATTACCCTGCGTAAACAAACCAGTGCCGCTCGTCGTTTGATGGACGAGCAAACATTAAGCCTGACGACATTAGAAAAGCGCTTAGCTACTTGGCAACAACAAGACACCTATCAGCGCAATTTATTAGCGCGTTTTAGTCAGCAGCAAAAGATGTCACAACCTATTGGCGATGCTGCTAGTAATGATGCATTTAGTCAAAAAAGTCTTGCCACGTTAAGCAGTGCCTTTAATCGCCTGCGCAGTCAGCTAAATCCACAATGGCGAACCACCAGTGTCGTCGCACAAAATGGTGCAATCAAGCCGGTATCAACATTGGCCATTGGCCCAGTGTCATGGTTTATCGATCAAACAAGCCAACAGGCTGGTTTCTTAGTTCATGAACCAACAATGACTAAGCAAGGACTACTGCTAGGTAATGATGAATTCGAGCAACTTAATCAGCTTGCAAACGGGCAGCAGGCACAAATCAGTTTTGATCCAACCCTAACCCGCGCTCTTAAAATTGCCCAGTCTCAAGAGTCAGTAGTTAGTCATGTCGAGAAAGGCGGGATCTGGGTGCTACCGATTATTGCCTTTGGCATATTTGCTTTACTCATTTCATTGGCGAAAGGCGCACAACTTATCCGCCTACCCACCTTGTTACCAGCACTTGCCGAGCGCCTTAGCCATATAGACGGCAATGACGCTTCTCAACTTAATCAGTTTGCAGATCAAGTCAAAGGAATGCAGCGTCAACTCATTGATATCACATTGAAATCACCAACAGGACAACAACGTGACGATCAACTATTTTCAGCATTATTAATGCAAAAACACACATTGGAATACTGGCTGGGCGCGGTTGCGATCACTGCTGCAGTGTCGCCATTACTCGGCTTACTTGGCACTGTTAGCGGCATGATCGAAACTTTTAAGCTAATGACGCTCTTCGGCGCTGGCGATGCATCAGCTGTTTCTGGGGGAATTTCTGAAGCCCTAGTCACTACAGAGTTAGGCCTTGTTGTTGCGATTCCAGCACTGCTAATGCACGCATTACTGTCACGACAAGTAAAAACTTATTACGGCGGCTTAGAAAGCTGCGCGGTACAACTTAGTCAAACCTCCACTAAATCGTTACCAAAGGCGGCTTAAATGAATATTCAAACGTTTGATAGCATCATCGTATGGGCCATTTTAGGCCTAGGCTTCTTTACGTATTATCAGATTATTTTCTTTACCATTCGCGCAAAGTCGGGCTTGTATGACACGAGTCATCGAGCATGGACTGACGCTATCACGATTTGCGTTGGCGCCTTACCTTTGCTCGGTTTATTGGGCACCATCATTGGTTTGTTAGACGCATTTACAGCGATGTCACAAGGTGAAGGAATGGGAGAAACCAGTGTCTTAACCCAAGGCATTGCAAGCGCTCTTTGGACAACACAATTAGGGTTAGTTATCGCAGTTCCCGGCTGGCTGTTATTGAGTTATTACAAAAAACTGCAAGCAAATGAGGCATTAACCCATGCGTGCTAGTTTGCAGCAGCGATTAGAAGAGCAGCAGCAAGCAATCGACTTATCGCCATTGCTCGACGTGGTCTTTATCTTGCTGATATTTTTTATTGTCACCACGGTGTTTGTTAAAGAAACCGGCGTTGAAGTAGATAAGCCACAGGCGTTATCCACTAAAAAGTTGGAGCGAAATATTATTATGTTAGCCATCACCAATGGCGGTGATGTCATTTATGACGGCAGCGTTATCGGCGTTGCTGGTGTGCGTAATACCGTCAAAGGGTTACTCGGCGTTCAATCTCGTCCTGTTGTTATTCAGGCAGATAAACTCGTAACTACCGATTTGCTCATTCAAGTGATTGATGAAAGTAAATTAGGCGGCGCTGCCAGTGTTAATATTGCGACCTTACAATAAGCTATGAAGATTAAACGTCATCACTTCTATACGTTGCTATTAACCAGTGGCTTCATGCTATTGGCAATTGCTTTGCTTTTTGTAAACCAATGGTTTGCCAAACAAGTAGAACCACAAGTTTTGGTGCGTGAAGTTCACGTCGCGGCCTTACCGCCACCACCTCCTCCACCGCCGCCACAACAAAGTGTTCAAGTGGAGCAAAGCTTAAATCTAAGCCTTGAAGGTGATGGTGCAGCCATGGACGTTGCATTGGTAGAAGTAGAAAAGCCGCAACTACAGCTCACCCCGCCTCCAGTGACTATGCAAATGGACGTAGATTTCAGTAATTCACTAACCGTTGATTGGCAAGCATTTGGCCTGAATGAATTGGATAGTCTGCCGAGTTTATTAACCCGTACTAAAACCAATTATCCAAGAACGCTAGTGAGCCAAGGCATCAATAAGGTCACGGTAAAATTAGATGTTTTCATTGATGAATCAGGCAGACCTAAATTACTTAGCGTTGAGTCACCTCATCAAAAGGTGCTAACCAAAGCGATCGCAACCCTCATCAAGCGTTCGCGTTTTACCCCGCCGACTAAAGACGGCCAAACTGTAGCCGCCAGATTTATTTGGCCCGTGGAATTTAAAAAATCATGAAAATTATTACTATGATGCGTTTATCGCTTTGTATTTCAATGCTTTCAATCTCAGCACAAGCAATTGAAGTAAAGCTCGCGCCACCAACCTTTACATTTAATCTCACTAACGAACTACCTCAAACAAGTAGTACAAAACTAGCCCCTAACGAATATGAGCTGTCTGTGGCCATCAAACCACTACTTGATGCTAAGCAATATTCAAAAGTCATTGAGCTATTGAAAAACAACAGTAATGTAGAAAAGAGCACTGGCTTATTGCTAATAACAGGTCAAGTTTATTTAGCCGCTAAACAACGTGATAACGCTGAACAGGCGTTATTAGCAGTACTCGAAAAAGCGCCCAACTTATTGCGTGTCCATCGCACTTTGGCCGCGCTTTATTTGCAAAAGAAACAGCTTAAACAAGCGCAATATCATTTAACAAAAGCAATTGAAAATGGCGTACAGGATCCACAGTTTTTTGGTCAACTCGCTTACATCAACCTTGAACAAGGCGCGGCGTGGTCAGCAATCGCCGGATACCAGCAAGCACTATTACTCGACCCTAACAACAACCAATGGAAGCATGGGCTATTGTATGCGCTGCAACGTGCAGGCAACAATCAAGCTGCCCTTAATATGGTTGATGAACTCATCAATGAAACACCTGATGATAAACGATTATGGTTACAACGAGCACAAATCACGCTCGCGAGTAATGAAAAATCAAAAGCATTAACCAGCATGGAAATGGCACTGCGTCATGGTGAAGCAGCATCCAGTAATTTATTAAGCACGGCACAACTGCATTTATCTGCTGGCAGCATGACACGCGCCGCTGACTTACTAATTGCCATTTCAGCTCAAAATCCACAAACATTTACTCGAATTAATTCAGCGATTAATTGGTTAATTAGCGAAGGCGAAATCAAACAAGCTAATCGAATTTTGGGGAGTATTAAAGGAGTCGCTAAACTTTCTAAACCACAACAGAGTTTGTATTACGCGGCATTAGGTTCAGCTCAAGAAAAGAATAATATCGAACGAGCGGTTAAGCACTTTAAGAAGTCGTTAGACCTAAATCCCAATCAAGCCAGTGTCTTAATCAAGCTGGCGCAGTATTATCAATCAAAGCAACAATTTTCACGCGCTCAGCTTTATTATCAACGCGCACAGGTCTTCCCCAACTTTATAAAACCAGCACTGGCTGGATTGGCGCAAATAGCATTAGAGCAAGAGTATTACGACAAAGCCTTAGCCTATCTAGAAAAGCTTAAACCACTTAGTAACAATAAAGTGAATATTGACAAAAACATTGCCGTTCTAAAACGGCTAAAAGCACAAGAGTCTTAACCACGCTTGCGACGTTTTAGTTTTACCCATAAGCCGGTAAACAGTAATAACAAAGGTAACAAACAAAAGGCTAACCACAGCCATTCCATGTGAGGACTAATGAATTGACCAATGTGAAATTTGTATTTAAAACGCCAAATTTGGGTAACTAAATTAGCACGTTCACCATTATAACTATTGAGTACCTCACCAGATGTTGGCTCTACCCAAACCCAGCTATATGCATGTGTTTCATCAGGCATTTTTATACGTAGTTTTAGAGGCTGCTGTTCGGTTGACAAGTAAATACGATACAAAACACCATTAACTAACGTATTAACGCCATTGTTAACAAGTTTGCTAACTGCAAGCCTTTTCGCTCCCTTGTTCACTGTATAATCAACGATAGGACGGGATTCAATATCATCAATCATTAATGTTTCGAGAACTGTTTTGACAGGTGCTTGCCAATTAAAGGCAATTCCCGACAATGCAATGAGTAATAAAGGCACTACGCAGCAAACACCGACAACATTGTGTAACTGACTAAAGAGAATTTTCTTGTTAGCAGTAAACCGTACTTTAAGTCGTTTTAGCGGATGTTTAGGTTTTATCCATAAATAAAAACCAACCAACATATTGAACATTAAACTCAGTGAAACAATGGAAACCCAGTCCTGTAGTGGTTTTTCTCCATCTTTATTTTGCAATAGTAACCAACGATGTAATTGCATCGTGAATCCATAAATGTGCTCATGAAATTCATAATGCTTGGTGACTAACATTCGATAAGGATCAAGATTTGCGTACTTTCCAGAGCTAAGCTTAAAACGCCAGACATCATCATCTTTAAGGCCAACATCAATAACAGTGACCAGCGCCTGCGTTTCTTTCTCAACAGCTTCAATCATTGCATCGATAGTGCCCCGCTCCCCCTCTACTTGAGCTTGCCATTGGGCTGGAAATATCATTTTATCTAGCGAATCGGCAAAGATTAGTACAGCACCACTGAAGCACAAAACTGTCAGAAAAATAGCGGTAATTAATGCAATATAAAAATGTAATTTACGTAATATTTTTATCATGACAAAAAATAGCCCCGCCAACGTAATCGCTAGCGGGGCGCTTTATCTCCTAGGCCTAAAACTTAGTACTTACACCAAGTTTTAATGTTGCACCTAGTGCAGCAGTATTATAGCCATTGTAGCTATACCCTTGTGCACTAGCATTGAGGTATTGCTTGTTAAATAAGTTTTCAACACCACCATATACCTTGATACGCTCATTCACATCATAATGACCACTAAGATTAACAATGCCGTAGCTGTTTATTGGTCCTTGATCACCAACCCACTTACCATCAACCTGTTCAAAACGGCTTCGGTTTCCAACGTGAAAATAGCTAACAGACACTTTACTTTTTTCTGTTGGTTGATAGTTAACTGATGTCGTAAATACTGGCGCACTGATCTGTTTTTGCCCTAGATACACATCTTTTTCAGTATTTTTACCTTCGTTGTAACTATAAGTTGCTGCAACATCAAGTTGCTCAGTTGCTTGATAATTTACTGACGCTTCCCAACCCCAAATTTTTTGCGGTGCGCGAACTGGAATGTAAATACCAGTGGCTTCATCGTATTTGTTGGTTGCGCCTAATTCTGACGTTGAACGATAGGCTGCAACAGTCAGCATGACATCGTCGAATTGGCTACTCATACCAATTTCATAGTTATCAATAATCGATGCTTTAGTGTTAATTAGTTCGATATCACTAACAGTTGCAGTGCGCAGCAAACGGCCAAGATCAGAGATGTCTGCACCTTGTGAATAATTAAAGAATGGAGAAAATAATTCATTGCCAATATAGCGCAGACCTAAGTTGTAAGTCGTGGCTTTGTAGTCTAACGTCGCGCCTTTTACTGCCATAGGGATTGAACAAACATCAGCTGATTTACACAAGCGTAGTGTATTGTAATCGTCTACTTTCACGTCAATGCTTTCTTGACGTACACCTGCTTTAACAACCCAATCATCAGCAATTGTCGTTTTGGTTTGCAGGAAGAATGCAACATTATTCATGTCCATTTCAGGCACCCAAATTCGACCATCAACCATTTGCTGCGAAGTCACGTCATTTAAAATGTCACTGCCGTAAATGAACATGGTGTCGGCATTATCAAATTCAACTTGTGTGTTAAAGACAACACGTAAGCCTGCTTTCTCAGATTTAATCAATGATTGACCACCAGCAAAGCCTTGCTGTGGGTTCGCTAAAACTGGTGAGTAGAAAAAGATGTTTTCTATATTTTGTTGGTAACCATCAACAACTAATTGAGTATTTGTAAAAACCTCATCATCAACGTATTTCAACATGATGTTGTAGTTATCTTTTGGCCCTTGAGGATCGCCAATTAAGACATCATCTTTACCAGCTTCCACCGCATAAGTTTTTTCACCGGTATTTATGCTGCTAACGACATCAACATAATTAAGTTCAGTTTGCGCATCGTAGTAGTTAAGCGTTAATTGTAATGATTTATCGTCATCAAGTTGATAACCCAGTTTAGAAAACACATTTTGAGTCGTGTTATCTGTTAATCCATATTTAAGGCCAATTATATCTCCGTCCGCATCGCGTTGTACGCCGGTCTCTTCTTTAGCAACGCTAAAAACATAACTAAACGCATCAATGTTACCATCTGCCGACATCTCAACACGGTAGCCTACACTGTCTTTAAATTTAGCTAAGCTTGCCTTAGTAGAAAAACCTAACTCAATATTTGATTGACCTTTGCCAGCTTTTTTCGTGATGTAATTGATGATGCCACCAGCAGCACCATTGCCAAACACCGATGTTGCCCCTTTAATAACTTCTATTCGCTCGATAGTTGAAGGGTCGAGCGTTCTAATACCTAATGAACCATTACGTAACGGCGTCGATTGCGGCACACCATCAATCATAACTAGCGCATTACGACCGCGGAGTGTTTGACCTGAATTACTCGAAGTACCCGTATTTGGTGCCATACCCGGCACTTTGGCAGCAAGAATGCTTTGAAGCTCTGTTGAAACTTTCATTTCGTCTAAAATCGATTGACGATTTATAACAGTAATAGATGCTGGAACTTCATCGATACTTTCAACAATTCGAGAACCAGTAACCACTATACGCTCTAACGATTCATTCTCTTTTTTCTCTTGCGCTTGGGTGCCAAATACTGCAAATAACGCCATCGTTAAAGCAGAGTACTTCATGCCTTTCATGTCAAATTTCCTTAGTTTTAATGAATAGGGCACGCACACTATCACAAATGATAATCGTTATCATTAATATTTTCGATAATTAAATAGTCTTATTTACAAACGACTCATATAGTTTAGAATTCGTACAAGTTTAATAAGGAAGAAACTGAAAATGAAACAAGCATTTACGCTCACCGCCGCCGCGCTAATTGTTGCTGGTTGTGCCAGTAAAAAAGTAGAAGATACAACACCACTGAACCCAACCTCTGTACTCAAGGCTGAGTATGCAATCAATGGTTTATATGTGCCTGACTACACTGGTAAGCAAACCGTATTAACCCGAGAATCCAATCGTGTTATTCGTGAGAAAAACAAATTTGATAGCTGGTTGATGCGCTGGGCAAATTCAGATAAATCTCGTGTTGCTGATTTACCTAAAAATAAAAGCTATGACATCGATTATGATGACAAGACCTACAGCGAATGTCCTATCAAAGGATGTAATGATGTCAGCTTTACAGACAGCCTATTTGAAAAGGACGATGATGCACAAGAATATCAAACCTATGACGAAGTTGGTTGTAGCGTCGATTTAAAAGAGAATTCTTTTGACGTTGTAAAAACAGGAAAAACTCGTGTAATCAATGGTTTTTCTACCGAACAATACACTGTTAATTGGACAACTCGTTACCACGATACTACGGGTGCTGAAGATAAGAACATTGTGACTTTTGATTTTTGGACGACTGCACCAAATGCTCAAACCAATCATGCACTGAAAGTGCACGAGAAATTCCAAGATAATTATCTAAAAACCATTGGTGATGACAGCGCATTAATGAGTTTATTAGGCGCTCAAGCTTATAAAGCCATTGCGGGTTTCACTGGTGATATCAGTAACGAAGACAATCAATTTGGCGGTGAAATAGGCCAGAAACTAGCAACCATTAAAGGCTATCCAATTTCAATCAAACTTGAATGGAAGCAACAGTTAAAAGCTTGCCAAACGGTACGTAAACCTGTTGATTACAGCGGCGACTTGAAAGACGTAGGTTCACAATTATTAGGTGGGCTCATGGATAAAGGCAAAGAAATGGTGATGGATCACTGGCGTAAAGATCCTGTTGTTCGTTACGTTTACGAAATAAAGTCTGTTGAAAGCAAAGGCGTTCGCGATAGTAAGTTTATGGTCCCAAAAGGCTATAAGCTAGTTAATCGTTCGTAGCTAAAAAACAATCCAACTAAAGCGCCTCAAACGAGGTAATAGCGATAAATTAAGGTTTTTAGTCGACTTAAAGCGTGGCTAACTCCCGTCGTTTAGCGTCTTAAATTAGAAATTGACCAATGCAAAAATCAGGGACGA
>OJBM01000225.1_pt1 | contig 20136 bp, 20 predicted proteins | sample 1591061 | NCBI WGS metagenome assembly OJBM01 (sample SAMN05416872, study PRJEB24817) | seawater metagenome | isolation source: Sea water | place: Canada:Atlantic | collected 2013-11
TTTGTGTCCCGTGCCAGGTACTTGAGCAAAATGATGTAAGCCGCACGGAATCCGTATTCTGGCGATTCGAAAGTACAAAATCTTTCGTCTTTTTGCACGTTTGCAAGGCCATCCCAATCACTGCCCTTTTCGATGTTCAGTGGATTGTTAAGCCGCACGTTTTTGTTAGGTCGTGTTGTCATAAAAACAGCTCCTAAAACAAGGGCGGCAATCGCCGCCCCTGTGATTAACTTCATATTGGTTATGGTAGCCATAATGGTTGTGTGACTATGCGTTGATTGCCGTGAGGTTTTCGAGCTGTGGGTCATCACCGTTAGCCCATGCGCGAACCGCATCAATGAATGTATTCATTGTGGCTTGCTGTTCGTTTGTGCCAATACGGGTGATGTTGCTTTGTTTCCACTGGGGATACACTCCGTCAATATGCGCAAAGGCTTGCTTGTTGATGGTTTCAAGCTTGGCTTTTGCCTTGACTTCATCAACGGTGGCTTGGCCAATGCCTTTAACCGCTAATAGCTCTTCTTCGGTTTTATTCACATGTTGCGTATTGCCAATGGTGACAGAATAGCGCTTATCAAATGCTTTCATGATTACTCCGTGATATTCGTTAGGGTTGCGCCGATTTTTTGCACGTCAACACGCGCACCGTTTAAGACCGACACCAGTGGAACGGCGGCGCTTGCGTTATTGGTCACCGCACCACGCAGCAAATACACCGCCCCCGAATAAGCGAACCGCACAACGGATGCTTTGTTGTCACACACCAATGAACATCGTTGAAGTAACGCCCCTTTAGGACCAAGCTCAAACACGAACGGCGATTGACCAAGCGATTCAATGCCGCCACACTCAATGTAAAGATAAGCGTTTTCAACGTACATCGGCGCATCACCGATGACGGACAGCACACCGCTACCTGTCATAACACACGTGCCTAGCACCTTATGAAATACATCATGCTCAACAACATGTTTACCTGCCGACAAATTGATATTGAGTTGCTTCGTTGTGCCAGTTAACAAGCGCAACGCCTGTTTAACGCTACTAAACGGGCGAGATTGTGAGCCGTCACCTTTTGCATCATCACCATCAAGTTCAACGTAAACCGTGCGTGAATTACGAGACAAATGCGTCTCGATTTCTTTAAATTTATTGAGCGGTGAACCGCCCCCTAATAGTGTTTGTCCCATTACTTTGTTACCTCTGCTAAATAGCAAGTATAGGCAGTGTTTTGTGCGTAAAGCGTCACCGCCGAGCCACTGCCTAGATTAAATTCACGGCCAGCGCTAAGCGGAATACCCACCTTATCGCCGCCGACCCAAATTAAGCCTGTGTTGTCTTCACTGGCCATAATGACGAGCGTCAAACGCTCATTGTTTGCTGCAATGTCAACGGTGTTACTTTGCGTAAAATCAGCGGGAGCCAGTGGGTTGTAACTACCACCACTTTTCACGCTAAATTCATTGGGAAAGTTAGTCACACTGACTGACTGCTCAGGTTCAAGCGTGACCTTTTGAACCGCTGGTAAGTTGCTGACTTCAAACGCCGCAGGCAATTCTAGGACACTCAACTCTTTTAGACGTCCAAAACTACTAGGAAAAATTATCTAATTTGGCTACTGGTTCAACGTATCAATGAAGAAATATGGATGTATTTAGAAGACTGCAAATCAAGCTCATAAAATAATGGGAATAATGAGTATTTGGAACAACAAAGAATCTCAATCAGGTGATTGATAAGGTGTGAATTTTCTTATTTAAAGGTCAAATTAATATTTGTCAGCCAACACCTTTATACCAACAATCATTATGAGTATTGGCACAGCGTTTTAATGATTCTTTACTACCCGCAAAGTTGCCGTACTGTCGTCTAAAGTTTCTAATTGTCTCTAACCACTCATCTTGTGACAGCCCCAGCTCATCAATTAGTGTTGGAGTACCACCGTCAATAACCCCAGATTTATTAGGATGAATCGCCCTGCCACTCCAATCGGCTAGTGCAAAGTAATCAGCTGCTGAAAATGCAATCGCATTCTTATCTTGGCTAAGTCCAAAAGGTATCAGTGATCTCGGCTGGTGTTGTGTTTGCTCATTGCGTTTAGCTGCTTGGTAACATTTTATACGCTCTTGAATCGACGTGAAATCACTGCTCGTTAGGTCATCACACATATTGGCGCGTATTGGATTTAAATCAACATACATCATACAACTGAGCAATGCCGTTTCATCAAGCAACGCTTGTGACTTATATCTTCCCTCCCAGTAGCGACCAGTGCAGTTATCTTCTTTATTGGCTTCTCGTGCTATCGATTCATTCAAATTACGCATAAACCAGCTAATATCGTACAAGCGCTCTCGCCAAACGTCGGCAAATTCAGCGATGCGAGTTAATCTCACTTCATCATCAACTTGCCCTTGGCGATATAAATCAACTAACGGATTACCACGATAAAGCCGATACCAACGGGAAATCACTGCATCCATTGGCCAATCTTGTGCTTGCTCGCGATTAACGCGAATAACCAAATGATAGTGATTGCTCATAATCGCATAGGCTGCAATTTCAATAGCAAACACATCAGAAAGAAGCTTAACGCGGTCAATTAACCATTGCCGCCGATGATTAAAGTTTTTACCAGTAAGCTTGTCTTCTCCGCATAGAAAGGCGCGGCGCACACAACGTGAAATAACGTGATAATAAGGCGTTGCGGATAAATCTATCAACTGCTGGCGGGCACGAGTCATAGCTACTTACCTCTCTAACTACAAACAATAGTTTAGCGTAGCTCATGATTCATATAGTCGCTCAAATTTGGTAGGTGAGCTTTGTCATTCATTTTCTTTATCCCTTCATTTCAAATGAATGCCCCACAAAAATAGCCTATTTACAGTATCTACAAATTTTTAATTATAAATATCGGCATCCAACGTTCGACGTAGTATATTACGCGCCTTGTAAATTGGCTGATTTGTTAATGAGATAGCATATTTCGCTGCTAACTCGGTATTTGGCACCAGTCATCAGTCTTAATAGTTATGGATTAAACATTTTGAACACTCTTGCTCAACTACAGTCAGGTGAATTATCTGGTGCAACGCGTTTATCGCTCTCTGAAAACCTAACGTCATTGCCATTAGAGGTGTTAGCACTGGCTGATAGCTTGGAAATTCTCGATTTATCTAATAATCAATTAACTTCATTACCTGAAGAATTAAAGCAGTTAACTAAGCTAAAGATCATTTTTGCATCAAATAACAAGTTTACTGACTTGCCAGAGGTGTTGGGCCAGTGTCCAAACTTAGAAATGATTGGATTTAAATCAAACAAGATTAATCACGTGCCTGAGCATTCATTACCGCCTCGCCTGCGCTGGTTAATTTTGACTGATAATTGTATTGAGACATTACCTAACTCCTTAGGTGAACGCCCAAGAATGCAAAAACTCGCGTTAGCTGGTAATCGACTAACGGCGCTACCTTCTACTATGGATCAGTTATCAAATCTTGAATTATTGCGCATTTCCGCCAATAACTTAACCGCATTCCCTCAGCAATTACTTAGTTTGCCAAAACTCGCTTGGTTGGCATTTTCAGGTAATCCCTTTACCCAAAATGACATTAATAATGTATCAGTCCCTGTGATAAAACCGTCAGACTATACGCTGCACGAAGAACTCGGCAAAGGCGCGTCAGGTGTTATTTCAAGAGCCACTTGGAATAATCTTCAAACAAACTTTACCAATGACATTGCGGTCAAAGTATTTAAAGGTGAAATCACCAGTGATGGTTACCCAAATGACGAGCTGCAAGCGTGCTTGAAAGTGGGAAATCATCCTAATCTTATCCAATCATTGGCACAGGTGAATCAAGATGATTGCTTAGCCCTCATCATGAACTTAATTCCTAAGCACTACAAAAATTTAGGCTTACCACCGTGCTTTGAGAGTTGTACACGCGATAAATTCTCAGACGGATTCACCTTACCTATTGATAAAATAGTAAAAATAGTCAATCAAATGACTGAAGTTTTTGAACACATGCATTTGAATAAGGTGTGTCATGGCGATCTTTACGCTCACAACACGTTGTTTGATTCACAAGCAAACATCATTTTTGGTGATTTCGGCGCAGCCACCATGTATCACATGTTAACGGATTTTCAACAACAGAAAATAAAGGAGATCGAACAACGAGCGCTCAATTATTTTATTGATGATCTATTACAAATTTGTGAGCCACAAGATCAAAAAAGTGACGATTACGCAAGGTTACAGAAACGAGTAAACGGGTTTGAAGAGCAACTTAGCGCTGTTTAAATGTTAATTAATAAATACTTATACCCGAGCTATGAAACATGCATCTTCAAATGGCTTGGCTATTTTTTATATTGACCTTATCGTGACAGCGTAGGATACTCAATTGAATAAAAATCAAACTAACTGTTATCAAGGATAGATAAACAGCTTCACATTAAAAGGATTTAACGGTGAATAATTCCATTTCGTTTTTCATAAAATTTTTCGACAACGAGCAACATGCTAACAGCTTTTTATCAGGCAATATCTTTGCTAATCGTTTTTCGCATTTTAAAACTATCGAAGATATTGAGATGAGCGACAGTACTTTATTAACTATTTCGGACGAAGAAACCATACCTTTTAAGTCAGTTTGGCGAAACTGTTTGAATATTTTTTGCATGTATGCAGGCAAAGAAGGCACCGTAGAAATCCCTAAGGCGTGTGAAGAACTCGGAAAATTTGCAGTTATTATTAGTGACGTCGACGAGTTCTTAAATCGTGTTCGCCAAGCTGTTATCGAAAACGATTTTCACATGGAAAATAGTTTAGTGGGCTATTGTAAATCAAATGAAGCACTCGATTCTATTTTTTTAAAACCACGGCAGTTTGATTTTCAACAAGAATATCGATTTGCATTTAGTACCGGCGTTGCTGGCAATGACCCTTTAATAATGAACATAGGCGATATTAGCAACATTGCTGAAAAATGTTGCCGATTTAGCGAGATAAAAAATCGACTGTCATTCGCTAACTTAAATAACTAAACAGCAACCTCAGTGTCATAGCCAAATAACGACTGCCTGTAATCATAAGTGCAGAGCAACTCTGCCTCAGACAACCAATCTAATCAATTAAAAACAATGGTAGCAAATAAGCCTAAACTCAGTAATATGTTGCGATAAACAGCAGTAAAGAATTTAAGGAAACATGATGAAAAAAGTTTTAGCTATCGTGGCAGCTTGTGTCGCTATATTTTTATTGTACCAAGGGTACATAATTCCGGGCATCAGTCTAGCGCGTTTTGGTTATATTGGCGCAGGGGTTATATTGTTCATTGCGGCTTTTGTACCATTTTTACCTAATCTAAGTGAAGAAGAAAGAACCAGAAAATTTTAGCTTACTCGACATATTTTTAATAACTCAGCATGCCCTGTAAAACGGGCATATCATTCAAACATTATGCGACAGGCCCTAATACATAATGCGCCATCGTTTAAGAAACAGATGATGAGGCCTACACCGATAGACGGGTCAATTAGCAATCTTGAATTTGAATCTATTCAACCTACAACTAATGTCTACCACTTTATTGTATTGACTATTAGCGCACTTGCTTTACATTTTATTTTTACTTTAAAATAGCAATAAAAGCTTGACGATTTTCTTAAATTAAGTAAATTTGACTACAAAGTTGATATTAATCAATTGCATTGACGCACACATTCAACAAGGAGATGGTTGTATGGGACTATCCTTTTTCAAAGCCTCTAAAAAAGCGGAGCCCACTGCAGAAGAACTGCAAGCTCAAAAGTCACATCATATCTTAGAGAGCCTTAAAGACTCAGTTGCGTTTATTGAATTCACACCAGATGGCACCATTGTTGATGCCAATGATAATTTTCTCAATGCAGTTGGCTATTCATTAAATGAAATTAACGGCAAACACCATCGCATTTTCTGCGAACCAAGTTACACGAAAACGAATGAATATTTGTCATTTTGGCAAAATCTCGCAGCGGGTCATTCACTAACAGATCGTTTTTTACGATTTGATAAGTCAGGAACTCCAATTTGGCTTGAAGCCAGCTACAATGCAGTTCGTGACGACAATGGTTCAATTCAGTCGGTGGTAAAAGTAGCCAGTGAAATTACCAAATTTGTTGAAAAATCCAATATTCAAGAAGGCATTCTAGCGGCACTTGATCGTTCCTCAGCAATTATTTCATTCGAATTAGATGGCACTATCATCGAAGCAAATGATAATTTTTTAGCGGCGACGGGATATAGCCTCGATACCATTAAAGGGCAACATCACCGCATGTTTTGCCCAGACAACATAACAAATAGTCGTGATTATACTGATTTTTGGAACCAGCTAAATCGCGGTACTTATGTACAAGGGTTGTTTGAACGTAAAGACTCAAACGGCAACGTATTATGGCTTGAAGCAAGCTACAACCCTATCAAAGATGCCAACGACAACCTAGTACGCATCATTAAGTTTGCAACCGATGTTACTGAACGTGTAACCAATATAAAAAATGCCTCAAACGCTGTTCATTCAACGGTCGACGCCACTGAGCAGGTATCTGCCGAAGGTAAAGAAGTATTAGATCACAGTGTCGGCATTATGGACGATGTCACCAAAAATGTTGAAGTCGTTGCTAATGATATTAACGCGATTAATGAGCAATCAGACAAAATTAGTAACATCGTGAGCACGATATCGTCAATTGCCGATCAAACCAATTTATTAGCCCTCAATGCAGCCATTGAAGCAGCACGAGCAGGTGAACAAGGTCGTGGCTTTGCCGTGGTCGCTGATGAAGTAAGGCAATTGGCTGCACGAACGAGTGCTTCGACAGCAGAAATCTCTGAAGTTGTTAAAAACAATGCGGCGTTGTCAGCTGTGCTGTCTAAAAACATTCTTGAAACGCAAGAAAAAGCGCAAGAAGGTAAAGGCTTTGTTTCAGAGGTTAATACAATTTTTGGTAAAATAAACCAAGGAATGTCAGGGGTAATAGCCGCTGTGGATAGGCTTGAGTAACACAATAACGTCATACCTCCCTTTGCCCATGTTTTATGGGCTTTTTTTTAAACCGTCTTTAATCGATTAGCATTAATCATCGTCGACGATTTAAATTGCTTTATCATCACTTCACTTCGAGAACGAGCAATGCCCGGTAATGTTAAAAATTTAGTCGCCATAAATTCTTGAAATTCAATAATGTCCTTAAGTCGTAATTTCAAGGTTAGATCAAAATCACCTGTAACCGAATAGCATTCTTCAATCTCATCAATCGCTAAGGTTTGCAACGCAAACTCTTCAAATATTTCATTGTTATTAGTTTGATCTAAACTCACGTGCACAAAAATAACTAAGGGTAGCCCTAATTTATCCGTACTTAGCTTTGCTTGATATTGCTCAATAACGCCAGATTTCTCCAGCCGCTTTACTCGCTCTGAACAAGGACTCGTCGTCAAATGAATTCGGCTTGCTAACTCCGCGATTGGAAGTCGACCTTCTTGTTGTAAAATAGACAATATCGCCACATCAGTAGAATCAATTTTCATTATTACTCTTTACCCCTTTCTTACACCGTAGAACAACGCGCTAACAATAAAATTAACTTCATATAATGATTTTTCAAGTGAAATTAATTGGTTAACATCAAGATATCCAGTTTTTTTAGGGAAAACAACTGTGGTATATCTGATAATCTAAAAATAAAAAAGAGAATGGATGGTGCTATGAGTAATGTAAACGTTTCTTTTAATGGGATTAATGGAATAATTCAAACCCAGACTCCACAAACAATAGATCAAAAAATTAATGCATTGTTAGCACCGATTGCCGACATCTTTAGCAGCATTATTTTTTATGCCGTTCCGGTTGGAAACAGTAACATTCCGCTTATTCTTATTTGGCTCATCAGCGCTGCATTAGCGTTTACGCTGTACTTTGGCTTTTTAAACTTCCGTGGCTTCAAACACGCTATTAAGGTGATTAAGGGAGACTACTCGAACCCAAATGATCCTGGCGAGGTAAGCCACTTTCAAGCCCTAACGACTGCCCTATCCGGCACTGTTGGGTTAGGTAACATTGCTGGCGTGGCTGTTGCTATTTCTATCGGAGGCCCCGGCGCGACATTTTGGATGATTGTTGCTGGCTTACTCGGTATGTCCACCAAGTTTATTGAGTGTAGTTTGGGCGTTAAATATCGTCAAATTGACGCCAATGGTAAAGTCCATGGTGGTCCCATGTATTATCTTCGTGATGGTTTGGGTGAACTAGGTTATAAAAAACTCGGCAAATCTCTCGCCATTTTCTTTGCTATTTGTTGTGTCACTGCATCGTTGTGCGGCAGTAATATGCTGCAATCTAATCAAGCTTATCAACAATTTGTTGTTGCTATGGGCGGTGAAAGCTCGGCGTGGAGCGACAAAGGGTGGCTCTTTGGTACCATACTCGCGGCATTAATCGCCGTCGTTATCATTGGTGGTATCAAGAAGATTGCTAAGTTTACATCGACAGTTGTGCCCGTCATGTCGGGCTTATATTTGGCAGCGGCGTTATTTATTCTGGCAGTCAATGTCACTGAAATACCCCGCGCTTTTGGTTTGATCATTAGCGGTGCATTCGAGCCAATTGGCGTTGTTGGTGGAATGGTAGGCGTTATTATTCAGGGCTTTAAACGCTCTGCGTTTTCCAGTGAAGCCGGTATGGGCGCCGCAGCCATTGCGCATGCAACAGCGTCGACCAAAGAGCCTATTCGTGAGGGATATGTCGCGTTACTTGAGCCATTTATCGATACTGTCGTCATTTGTACAATCACAGCACTAGTCATTGTTATCACCGGCGCCTACACCTCAGCCGACGGCATTGACGGTGTGGTATTAACATCACGGGCATTTGAAAGTGTTATTTGGTGGTTTCCGTACCTTTTAAGCGTTGCTGTTTTACTCTTTGCTATATCGACCATGATTTCGTGGGCTTATTATGGCTCCATTGCTTGGGGATTCTTAGTAGGTGACTCGAAAGCACTCGATTTAGTCTATAAATTTGTGTTTTGCGTTTTCACCGTCATTGGCGCGTCAATCAGCCTAGAGTCAGTTATTGCCATTTCTGATTCAATGTTTTTTTCAATGTCGATAGCAAATATCATCGGTCTTTATATGTTGGCGCCCTTGGTTAAGCGCGAGCTCCATATTTATCAAGCTAAATACAAAGAGTAACCTATGAATAGTATTGATTTTCGTCGCCAGCTCCATCAATTTCCAGAACTATCGATGAATGAACATGATACGGCGCAGCGTATCATTGATTATATGATCCCATTACAACCAGACCAATTGATACCGTCGCTTGCTGGTACAGGTGTGGCGGTGGTATTTGGATCTACTGACGGAAAATCAGTCATGCTACGTTGTGAGCTTGATGCACTGCCAATTATTGAACTAAACGAATTTCCTCATAAGTCGCAATGTCACGGCGTATCACACAAGTGTGGCCATGATGGCCACATGGCAATATTAGCGGCTGTTGCAAAGCATTATAGCCTCAACCGTCCAACGTGCGGACGAGTTATCTTGTTGTTTCAACCTGCCGAAGAAACAGGGGAAGGCGCAAAAGCAGTACTTGCAGATGAAGCCGCCTCGAATCTAACAGTAGATTATGCGTTTGCTTTGCATAATGTGCCAAAATTTTCGATGGGAGAAGTAATTATCAAAACGGGTACCATGTGCTGTGCTTCACGTGGCGCGACCATCCGTTTTGAAGGAAAAACCGCCCATGCGGCGCAGCCAGAGACAGGTATTAGTCCAGTTCAAGCCATTTATCAGCTATTACCTCAAATAGAGCAGTTACCGCAGCTCATCAATACTCAAAGTCCTTACACTTTCGCCACAATTGTTGGTGTTAACATCGGTGAAAAGGCCTTTGGTACAGCGCCTAGTTTAGGTGAAATTTACCTGACACTGCGCAGCGAATCAGACGATGAGATGTGTCAACTTGGCGACTTTATTGAGTCACGAGCTAATCAATTGGCCAACGCGCAGGGATTGTCGGTTGATATTAGTTATGAAGACGTATTTAGTGCGACGGTTAACAATGACAGCGCGGTTTCAATTGTCCAGCACGCATTGCAAGAAGAGCCAGTTACCATCACCGATAAACCGTTTCGTTGGTCAGAGGATTTTGGTCAGTTTACAAAACGTTATGGCGGCGCGTTATTTGGGCTAGGCGCTGGGTTAAACACGCCTGATTTACACAACGGTGATTACGATTTTCCAGATCAACTTATCGATACCGGTAGTCGTTATTTCATCAAGATTGTCGATAGTATTTTAGTTCAGACACAATAACGATTACGGCCTTGTTCTTTGGCGCGATAAAGCGCGTTGTCTGCTTGATGATAAATAATTTCAGGGGTCGTAACGCTACCTTGAATGCATGCACAACCAATACTCGCAGTGACGTAGCTAGATACTGATGAATTAGGATGTAAAATCATCTTATCTCGCAATGTATTAATGACGTTACGCGCTACTAACTGACAATCATCTAAATTAGTATTTGGTAGTATAATCCCAAATTCTTCACCGCCTACACGCGCTACGATATCAGTTTCTCGTTTAACAGCAGCACTTAAAGCATTGGCGACTTCTTTTAAGCATTTATCTCCTTGCAAATGGCCTAGACTGTCGTTGTAACGTTTAAAAAAATCAACATCTATCAACATTAACGAAACCGGTTGTTTATTTCGGTTTTGAAGTTCAAGCAAGTATTTTAGTTTTTCGTCGAATGCACGACGATTATAAATACCCGTTAAATCATCTAAGTTACGCAATATAGTAAGTTCTTGATTAAGCGCCACCAATTTCTGGTGCGACGCAACTAATCGCGCATTGTGATTAACTTGCGTTGTGATCATGGCAATGACAAAAAATGGATATTTTATAGTTGAAACAAGTAATGACATGCCGCTCTGTTCAACATAGGCCACTTGATAATAAACATGCATTGCCATGATAGGAATAGTAGAAGCAATCAGCATAAACCGGCTGGCATTAAAGCACATCAGCATTGAAAAGAAACCCAACAATAACACTTTTTCTGTGGCGTGATTATCTCCCCACAACAAGGTAATCGTATGTGCCATTGTCATCCATGACAAAATGGAAAGTGTTGCACTGATGAGCACTACATTATCTAAAAAAACCTTATATTTTTTCAGTGCAATAACGTAATAAACCGTCCCTATAAAATAAAGTAGTACGTTAACAAGATAGATTGGCGCTGATAACAAGTTATCATCCACCACATAGTAGGTAAGGATACACTGAACAAAACTAACGCTTGCCCACAACCATTTAAACGATTGCGCACTATTACAATAATCAACTTCAATAAATTGACGATTCATAGGTCACCTCTTCTGGATTGTTAATTAAAGTTTAGCGTTATTTGCTCCTTAAATCTGCTAAATCGGTTCAAAATAATTGATTAAATTAGCTCAACGCCCGTTGCATCAGCCAATTGACGGCGTAAACGATGCAGTGGTTCGTAAGGCCGTAAATTAGCAATTAATGCTCGGATTAGTGTTTGATTAATTTGCTGACTGTCTAATTCACTCTCAATCAACGTCACAGTATCTAACACTGACTTTCGTTGCACTGCATCCATTGTTTCACAAAGCTCACGCATGCCAACAACCGCACTTACTGCTTTCTCGCGTTGCGCTTGTTCATTATCGAGCTCTCTAGTTAACGGAAAATTCTCACGTGTTAATAACGGTTTAACCGTCGATTTCATTAACGCGATAATTGAACTATCTAAGCAAAACGAGACGAGTGACGCACAGCGCTCAATTGAAAAATCGGCTTCGTCTAGAGTTAGATACACTGAATATTCTTGTAAAAGACCATTAACTAGTGACACGCTATCAAAAAGCCAAGGCTTGATATGATCGCCATACGCCTGGAGTAAAACGCGTTGTTGAAACAAGTGATAGTTCAATCGGCATTCTTGAACTACCGTCATGAGCTCTTTTTCCATCACTAAAATATCATCCGACAGAAACACTTGAATAAATGACCGCTCATTCAACACTTCTTGAAACTCTTGCACTAGGTAAGCATTCAATAATGTTTGCCCTGTCTCGGTTGAACGTTCAAGTAACTGCTCGACTAGACGACAACCTTTTTCATCAGATTGCAAAAACAACGCTTTAACAATATCAATCTTACTCGAAAAATAAGAATACACCGATCCCTTAGCTATACCAGCACCATCAGCAATATTCGCAATAGTAGTGCCGCGGTATCCTTTTTCGATAAATATCGCTTTTGCTGTCGATAAAATTAAATCTCGTTTTGACATAATTGTTTCAAATTCTCGCCTTCTGAAGATAGTAATTTTGCCATAAAAATAAAAATTGACCAAGTGGTCATTTGACACATGACCATTTGGTCAATATTATAGTTATGTAAAATACACATCATTGACTAACTAGTCATTAAATAATGAGGTCGTTATGCAAGATACTAAGACTAGCCATCAATCGTTATGGCAACTGCTCGCGCCGTGGCGTCCAACAAACAAGTCATTTATTGGATTGATCTGTTTAGTACTAGTGACAACAGCACTTGAATTAGTTTTACCGCTTTATTCTAGCTACCTTGTCGACTCCATTGGCGAACAAGGCATTAGTTCATTGGTGTTAATCGGCCTTATTTCAATTGTCTTATTAGGCGCCGTTTTTGAAGCGATTTTAAGTTGGTTTGGTGGTCGTTTAGGCCATCGAATCAGCTACAAGTTGCGCTTTAGTCTCATTGGACGATTGCTAAACAGTCAAACAAAACAGATGGATAAAGAGCACAGCGCTGAATTAAGCGCCCGTGTCGTCAATGATTCCTATGAAGTAAAATCGGTGTTAGCGGAAGATCTTATCGGCCTACTAAGCGGAACTATTTCACTGATTGCAGTTATCAGTATTATGTTTGTGCTTGATTGGCGACTGACACTTGTATTAGTGGGTTGTGTACTCGTTGGTTTTATTTTAATTACACCTATCGCACTAATGATGAATAGTGTTGGTAAATCAATGCAAGCCGCCGAAGCCAACTTATTAAAATATATTACTGAATGGCTACGCTATGGCAATTTAATAAAAGCCCATAACGCAACGCAACAACTGCATAAAAAATCGAAAGCGTTGCTTGATGATTGCTATAAGCACGAAATGAAAGCAACATTCATTGAGTCGTTAATTGGCCCTATCGCTAATCTTGTCTTAATGATTAGTATGATCGCGATTCTTGCTTTTTCAGCTTATTGGATGGCTCAAGGCAGCATGTCATTGGGTACGGTCACTGCATTTTTACTGTATTTATTTGGACTAGCATTTCCGCTAATGTCAATGGCGATGTTTTTTACCAATTTAAATCGTGCCATTGGAGCGTCAGGTCGACTAAGTGAAATCAGTGAGTTGCAACAAGAAATTACATCACAAAATAACGACGTAATCACAGTAAAACATGTCGCGTTTAAACACTTGAATTTCCTACGAGAAGAGCAACATATCTTAAACAACGTGTCCTATGATTTTCATGGCGCAGGATTAAGTGTTGTGGTGGGTGAAAGTGGCAGTGGTAAAACGACGTTGATAAATCAATTGTTAGGATTTTATCCAGAAACCCACTCTCAAATTTTTATTAACGACAAGCCGCTATCGAGTTACAACCTGAGTCAGATCCGCGAAGCCATTGCGTGGGTAGATCAAGAGCCTAAGTTATTACATGCTTCTATTGAAGAAAATCTCACGCTTGGACTTAATCGTGAGGTAGATACGCAAGAGTTGTTAGACGTGCTTCATCAAGTAGGGCTAGATGATTGGCTTAGCCGTATCAACCATGATTTACAGCTCATGGTGTCAGAACAAGCCCATCAACTATCTGGTGGTGAAAAACAACGTTTTGCTATCGCACGTGCCTTATTAAGGAAAGCGCAAATAATTCTTCTTGATGAACCAACATCAGCTCTCGATGCTCAAAAGAAAACAGCGTTGATGTCACTAATTAGAGAGCTTGCAAGTACTCGTCGTGTCATTATGATCTGTCATCATCTTGAGCTAATTGAGCCATCTGATGACGTCATTGAAATAGCCAATGGAGTGATTGTCCAAAATCCAGCGTAAGAAAAATTAACTGTCTAAATTTCGGTTGAGTCGCCACGCATTTTGTTGCAAAGTAGCGGCTCAATTAATGATGACGGACAGGCTAAATGTCAAACTTTCTACAACTCGTATTCTTAGGTGCAATTTGGGGGGCGTCTTTTTTATTCATGCGAGTTGCCGCCATTCCACTTGGCCCAGCGGTGCTTATTGAAGGTCGCGTCCTATCAGCCGCAATAGTCCTTAGTCTTGTAGGTTTGCTATGGCGTAAAAATCTCAACTTCCTCGCTCATCCTAAGCATTTCTTTATGCTTGGACTAATGAACACCGCCATTCCTTTTCTATTATTTGCTTATGCCGCGAAAACCCTCAATGTGTCAGCATTAGCCATCCTCAATTCTACTGCCCCTATTTGGAGCGCTATTATTGGCGCAATTTGGAACAAAACAAGTCTATCTAAATCAGTTGTATTTGGTCTTTGTTTAGGTGTGATAGGCGTTGCCATCTTAGTAGGATGGGATGCTATAGAGTTAGGCCGAGGTGCGATTTTCCCGCTACTTGCGGGCACAGGAGCTGCTTTTTGCTATGGCGTTGCCACTAATTACGCTAGCCGCGCGCCTAAAGTTGAAGCATTTAGTAATGCACATGGCAATATGTGGTGGGCGGTATTACTCGTATTACCTGTCATTCCTTTTTTACCTGCCGCAGGGCCTGTAGATATCGATGTAGTGGGCGCCGTACTTGCGCTAGGAATACTATGCACCGCAATTGCCTACTTAATATACTTTAGACTGGTTGCTGCGATTGGCCCCTCGTCAACGCTTTCTGTGACATTTCTAATTCCCGTGTTTGGCATTCTATGGGGGTATCTATTCTTAAATGAACCTGTAGGAATCAACACCTTGTTTGGCGGCACTCTCGTCATCGTAGGTACGATGTTTGTGACAGGTTACGCGCAAAAACTTGTTCCAATATTGAGGAGTGAAAAGGCGTAAAAATAACGTATTCACCGTTTAAATATTGAATTTATTAATCAAAATCAGCACTAATCTCGTTTTTTGTAACGTATTGTGGTTATATAGCATTATATGAAGTCGAAGGCAGTTTACGCAATGGATTGCACTCAAGGGTGGCTATGATCAAGTTTAATATCAAAACGCGTATCGTCGTATTTGTCTTGTTATTCGAGCTTGTTGCGTATGGCGCAATTCAGCTGTTTAACCACGTCATCTATAAAAAAGAATTGATGGCGTTGAAAATCAAAGAAATCGAACAGCTTTTTCATGTCGGCAACGAAAAAATCAATGCCATGAGTTCACTACTCGAACGTAATGCGATCCACCTTGCCCAAATCGGCGAATACCTTTATCAACTAAAGCAACAGAACAAACTCTCTAGCGCAGAACTCAGTAATCAATTCAAACAAACATTACTAACAAATTTCAGAGCACTGCCAGAAGCGGTTGGTGGTGGAATTTGGTATGAACCTTATGTCTACGATAAAAATGAACAGTTCTTTGGCCCTTATGCTTATCAAACAGACAAAGGCGTGGAATTCACTTGGAGTTTAAGTCATCTTGAATATAATTATCACAGCATGGATTGGTATCAAATAGCCGTAAAAGATAATTGGGGAGCCGATCAGAATGTCTACAAGCCTGTCATTTGGACAGCACCTTACGTTGATGATGCGGCGACATTTTCATTAATGATGACTGTAGATGCCATTATGTATGACAAACTACGCAAGCCTATTGGTGTATCGACTGTAGACTGGTCACTTGAACACATCACTTCATTTATCCAGACGCTCCATGTTACTGAAAACTCTCAAGCCTTTTTGATTCACGAACAATCACAGCAAATACTTAGTTTTCCTCAATTGCTACCTAACGCAGATGATTGGCCAGCACTTAGCTGGTTTAACCAATTATTTACTGATCTTCCGGCGGATTCATTGTCCCAAATACCCAGTATCAAACTCAACGGCAATGACTACCATCTTGTGTATACACGTACTCAATCAGGTTTCATTTTTGGCTCGTTAATTCCCGTAGCAGATTTAGAAGATGATATTAACGAAATAACTTGGCTCACCTTACTCGCTGGTAGCCTTATCGGCCTGATCTTTTTAACGATACTGTTATTATTTTTGAAGATCTTATTCTCTCCCTTTGACCGCGTCTTAGCACAAATTAAAGCCTCAATTACGCATGAATCCAGCGACGACGATATCGTCACGGTACATTCAATTAACTACCCTAAACGCAATGAGTTTACGCCCATCATTCATGCACTCAATGAAGTTTATGGCCAAGTAAATAGTTATATTTCTGATATTTCTATGCACAACGCTCGATTAAAAGTATCCAAACTCGAAATAAAGCATCTTAACGAACAGCTCGAATATAAAGTGATAGAACGTACTGAACAATTACGCCTAAAAACTGAGGAGGCTCAAGCGTCTCTGGCTCACTTAAAAAATACGCAGCAGCAACTCATTGAACAAGAAAAGCACGCTTCGCTCGGCAGATTGGTCGCAGGGGTATCTCATGAAATTAATACGCCGCTTGGCGTAAGCATTACTGCTTGTTCATGTATTTTTGATGAAATTACGCGCTTACAAGACAAAATTACCAATCAGGCATTAACTAAATCAGATTTTGAAGAGCGCCTTGACCGAATTAGTCAAAGCGCACAAGTGATGCAAACAAATTTAAAACGCACCGGTGAGCTTATTGCGAGCTTTAAACAAATAGCTGTCAACGAAGCGGCCGAAGATTGTCACCATTTTGAATTAACCCAATATCTGCATGAGCTTGTGCTTACTTTAACGCCGAAAGTAAAAGCAAATAAACATCATATAAAACTATTAAATTCAGCGGCTCCCATTCAGCTCTATTCTGATCCTGCTGCTATTTCTTTAGTTATTCTAAACATTGTAGATAACGCCCTAACCCATGCTTTTAGACAACCTCACGGTCATATTTTTATTGACGTATCTACCGATGGCGAGCACATTCAAATTACCGTAAAAGATAATGGAGATGGCATGGTTGAGGAAGTCTCGTGTCTCATTTTTGACCCTTTTTTCACCACCACACGAAGCGGCGGCAATAGTGGCCTGGGTATGCATATTGTTTATAACATTGTAACCCAACAACTCCACGGCAATATTGAGTGTAAAAGCAAACTTGGCCAAGGGACAGAGTTCATTATTACACTGCCATATGACCCAACAAGAATCCCGCAATAAGCGTTAAAGAAAATATAGGATGGTTAACGCCAAACTGAGAGGTCCACATTACTTGGATAATTAGTGATGCACCACGCAAGCCAAACGTTTTGTGCCCTACTTGAGCCTTGTTATGGTGAAACGTCTTTAAATTTTGAAAATTGATATTCTCGGATTATGCCCCAGATACAAATATTAATAACACCTGTAAAAAAGAATACGATAACCCACAAATAAACTGGGCTCTCAAAATAGAATAATAATTTACTCAGTATCGCATATAAAAATACTGAGATAATAAAACGAGCAGCCTAAGGCTTAGGAGTTGTTTCATCAAATATTTCCCTTAGTGCAGAGTTTTTATTATCTTGTTCCGCTTCCATGCCTTCCTCTTCAATATAATGCTTCAATAATAAGTGAGCCAAACGTGTCATGCCATGGTTAGCGAATCTTAATTCCTTGACTTGTTACATACCGACTAATCATCGGATTTAGTCTTCGAACCAAATGTACCAAACCATAAAAAAAGGCCAGAAAAAACAATATTTTTACCTAGATAAGAATAGTATCCCCAGTGTTCTCCTTTCACAAAAGTAAACTTTCCATCAATTGCAACATTAGTTGTTAGTGTTTCAAACGTATTCAAAATAAAAGGAGCAGAAACCAATATCATTCCAATGCGAAAAAGCCAAAGATGCTTCTTTGACAATTCTAATGTAACTAATTTCAATGGTCTCACTTATTCAAGCACTCCTAGGAATATAACGCCCGCATTAATTGCGGAGCATGTTGGACGCATTTTTGCGCCGTTTGTTCTTTGCAAAAAATCGAACAGCTTGCGATGTCAAATTTTATGCGCTGGTTATAAGTCATTACATCGGATTATTTAACAGAGATAAAGCGGATTTTTTTAAATCGTCTGCGCTTAAAAAGCTTCCACCTTGAGGCTCAAAAGTTGTTGCATCATAACCTTCGGTTAACAAATACGCCGTTGAAAGTGCAACAGTCATCTCTTGAAAATCTCCACCCCAACGAAAAGTAACCACAATAGGCTCTTTATACTTAGCGTTGTCAAACGATGGGAAATAGCTTGAAACTTCTTTATATGGTGTTGTGTAAATTTCAACACCTGATTTTTTCTTACTTAATACAGCTGGGAGGTACCCTGTATGCTGTCTTAGTTCTGTATTGGAATGATAAACAATTGGGATAGTATGGTCTGAGGCCAAGACATTTAATTCATCAGTATTGGGTAGTTTTTCCAAAGCCATAATTACGAATAATTCCATTGCCATTGAAGACTCCTTTGAACTCAATTTGGCTTATAACAGCTTAATAAACGGAAAGTAGTGGGATAAATGTTCGTGCTACTTTCATGTTAAGAATTCACGATAAATTAAGTCCATTTTTTTTACAAGCACTTAAGTTAATTTAATAAAACTAACTGCGTGAAAGGCGGAAGCAATCCTGATAATAAGCAAAAATGACTCACTACATAAAGACTGGATAAATAAACAATATTAATAAAATGTATTTAATAGCTCCCCACAAAGAAAAAAGGCACTTAATGTGCCTTTTCTAAATTGGTGGCACAGAGATAGGGATTTGAACCCGTAGCACAAGGAGTGGATAAACTGCTTTTCTTTTCTCTAGATTTAAAAAAGCAAAAAGGCCGTTAAATCTTTCGACTTAACGGCCTTTTCTAAATAGGTGGCACAGAGATAGGGATTTGAACCCGTAGCACAAGGAGTAGATAAACTGCTTTTCTTTTCTCTAGATTTAAAAAAGCAAAAAACCCGTTAAATCTTTCGACTTAACGGGCTTTTCTAAATAAGTGGCGGAGAGATAGGGATTTGAACCCTAGAACGGGATAAACCGTTGCCGGTTTTCAAGACCGGTGCATTCGACCACTCTGCCATCTCTCCGCAGCTGGTGAAGCGCATATTAGTGACAATCGCCGCGCTTGTAAAGCCTAAATTTAAAATAAAATATCGACTGCACACCAAGTAACCAAAATAGCTATTTTTGCATCAACTATTAGCTTGTTGTCTATTAAGACAACAGCTTAGCGTAAACAAATTTACGGTGATAACAATTTACGCTGCCAGTTGTCCTGTGCGTCTTTGGTAAAGGTGTATCTATCGTGCAGGCGATCTGCACGGCCTTGCCATAACTCCATAGTATGAGGCGTTAATTTAAAGCCTCCCCAAAATGGTGGCAGTGGAATTTCTTTGCCAGCGTATTGCGCTTCGATTTCTTTGGCCTTAAGTGCAAGCGTTTCTCGGCAATCAATTTCTTGGCTTTGATAAGACGCCCAAGCACCTATTTGGCTTCCGCGCGGTCGCGAATGAAAATAAGCGAGTGATTCAGCTTCACTAACACGCTCAATAGCCCCTTCAATACGGACTTGGCGCTGTAAAATATTCCAGTGAAATACCATAGCAGCATGCGGATTAGCGGTTAGCTCTTGCCCTTTTCGACTGCCATAGTTGGTAAAGAACACAAACCCTGAATCATCAAATGATTTAAGCAGTACAACGCGTGCTGATGGTTTCCCTTCTGCACTGGCGGTCGCTAATGTCAGTGATTCTGGTAGCACAATGCCCGTGTCTTTGGCTTGTGCAAACCATTGACTAAACATCTTGATAGGATCATCTAAGACATCAACATTGATGTTAGAGCCCTGTCTCTTATACACATCTCCGAGCCCA
>OJBM01000227.1_pt1 | contig 20085 bp, 17 predicted proteins | sample 1591061 | NCBI WGS metagenome assembly OJBM01 (sample SAMN05416872, study PRJEB24817) | seawater metagenome | isolation source: Sea water | place: Canada:Atlantic | collected 2013-11
GTTATGGATACAACACGACAAAGAACAAAACCAATCTCTTAAACACGCTCCTGAATTTTACCAGTAGTGATAATTAAGCAGCACTAAAAAAGGCGCTCACCATAATTGATGAGCGCCTTTTTTAGTTTATTAAATTAAAAATTTTATTTACCGATACAGAAACTGCCAAATATTTTCCCCAGTAAATCATCACTGCTGAATTCACCGGTTATTTCATTTAGTGAATTTTGCGCCATTCGTAAATCTTCAGCCAACAATTCACCAGCAGACGCGCCTAGTAATTGATCTAATCCATTATCTAAAAAATTAGATGCTTGAGTAAGTGCTTCTATATGACGACGCCTTGCGATAAAGCCGCCTTCACTGGTTGAGTTATATCCCATAATGGTTTTTAAATGTTCGCGTAATTCTTGAATGCCAGCCCCTTCTTTTTCACCATCTAAGGTAGAAAGGCGCACCACAGGGCTAGGTTGATTTTTTTGGCTGTCAGGCTCACTAAAACCTGCGGCTTCATGAGTTAAATCCACCTTGTTTCGAACTACCGTAATACGTTCTGGATGCGGCAGCTTATCAACAAATTCGGCCCATATATCGTGAGGATCAAGAGACTGAGTTTCAGTACTGTCCACCACCAACAGCACTCTATCTGCTTGTTTTATTTCATCCCATGCGCGCTCAATACCAATACGTTCTACTTCACCTGGCGCATCTCTTAGGCCTGCGGTATCAATAATATGAAGTGGCATGCCATCAATATGAATATGTTCGCGCAATACGTCTCGGGTGGTGCCTGCAATATGGGTAACAATGGCGGTTTCACGTCCCGCCAAGGCATTTAATAAACTGGATTTACCCGCATTAGGTCGCCCAGCTATAACCACATTCATGCCTTCGCGTAACAGCGTGCCTTGATTGGCTTCTTGCATCACTTGCGCAAGGTTGCTCATTACCGCATGTAAATCTTTTTCTACTTTGCCATCGCTTAAGAAATCAATTTCTTCTTCAGGGAAATCAATGGAGGCTTCCACGTAGATGCGTAAGGCAATTAAGCTGTCTACAAGCTCGTGTACGCGTTTACTAAAGGCACCTTGCAATGAACGTACTGCACAGCGAGCTGCTTGCTCTGATGCGCTGTCTATTAGATCGGCAATGGCTTCGGCTTGGGTAAGATCCATTTTGTCGTTTAAAAAAGCACGCTCGCTGAATTCCCCAGGCCTTGCTGCTCTAGCACCCAACGCCATGACTCGCTTTAAAATAAAATCTAATACCACAGGCCCACCATGGCCCTGTAGCTCAAATACATCTTCGCCCGTAAAGGAATTAGGGGCGGCAAAAAACAAAGCTAAACCTTCATCAAGTGACTGTTGGTTTTCATCTTTAAAAGGGCAGTAATGGGCATAACGCACTTTAGGCTCAAAACCTAACATGGCCAAAGCAATGTCTTTGGCCTTAGGCCCAGACACTCTCACGATGCCTACACCACCACGACCGGGCGCCGTGGCAATTGCCGCTATGGTGTCTGTGTGTAATTGACCTAAATCCATGGGGCATATTTACCTGTTAGTCATTAAGTTTTGATTTTACAGTAAGAGAAGATTGAAACAAAAATTCTGTATGTAAATGCATGATGCGTATACACCCTACAACAACGCCGCTCTTTGCCATCCTCGGTAATTGCATCCTGCATTACTCTAATACATAACATCCATGTGACTAATGGCACCGCGTCATACCGTACATCCTGTAAGCATAAAAAAGGCTGCGAAAGCAGCCTTTTAAGAAAACAAAGTAGAAAGCTATTTAAGCTTTATCTTTGTCTTCATTTTCAATTTGCTTAGTAATGATGTACTGCTGAGTGATAGACAGTATGTTGTTCACAACCCAGTAAAGTACTAAACCAGCAGGGAAGAATAAGAAGAATACCGTGAAAATAATAGGCATTAACTTCATCACTTTCGCTTGCATAGGATCAGCGGGTGCTGGGTTTAATTGCATCTGAATAAACATGGATGCACCCATTATTAACGGCAGAATAAAGAATGGATCTTTGATCGATAAATCTTCAATCCACAACATGAATGGCGCCTGACGCAATTCAACAGATTCCATCAATACCCAATACAAGGCAATAAACACAGGCATTTGAACTAGGATAGGCAAGCAGCCGCCCAATGGGTTAATTTTTTCTTTCTTATACAAGCCCATCATTTCTTGGCTTAATTTCTGGCGATCTTCACCAAATTGCTCACGTAGTGCAGTTAGCTTAGGGGCAACACGACGCATGTTCGCCATAGAACGGTAGCTCTTAGCAGACAAGGGTAAAAAGAAGGCTTTAACAATGACGGTAAGGAAAATGATCGACCAACCCCAGTTACCCACAAACGAGTAAATGGTAGTAAGAAGCCAGAATAAAGGCTGTGCCACCCACCACAACATGCCGTAGTCGATAGTAAGGTCTAGGTTTTCAGCTATTTCAGATAATTTTTCCTGATCTTTAGGGCCTAAGTACAAGCCAGTAAAGGTAGACCCTTGAGTGCCAGCTTCTACCACTAACGCATCATCATAATAACCAGAAATGTAATGACCACCGGCTTTACGAACATTGTAAGTATGAGCAGCATCCGTACTTGGAACCCATGCGCTTAAGAAATAGTGCTGTAAGAACGCAACCCAACCACCAGTAACCTTTTCTTTAAATGCGCCTTCATCCATGTCGTCAAAATCAATTTTGAAATAACGCTCAGCAGGGCGAGTTACCGCCGCACCAAGGTATGAATTCATACCCATAGATTCCATTTGAGAAGGGTCGCTGCTTTGATCCCGCTTAAATTGCGCATAAAAGTTAGCCTGCCAAGACTGCTGACTGCGGTTATCCACCTCATAACCTAACTGAACAAGGTAATCATTACGCTTAAACTTATAGACCTTGTTTATTAATACGCCGTCTTGTTGGATTGACAGCTTAACCACTAACTCATCTTGACCGTCAGACATTTCATATTTGCTTTGCTCAGAACTGAATAAAGCACGGCCTTTTTTATCGATGCCGTTTTTGCCCACAAGGCCAGACTGCGCCACGTAAGTGCGCATGCTGCTTTGTTCAAGTAATACAAATGGAACGTCTTTCGCTTCAATAGACTGTGGATATTTTTTAAAGGACGCATAAACAATGTCGCCCCCTTGTGGATCGATGCGTAAGTTCAAAACATCTGTCTGTACTTCAATCCACTGAGTGCTGGGTGTTGATTCAGCGGATACTTGTGGTACGTCTTCAGACATGACAGGAGCATCTTCGTTGCCAGAAGTCCGCGCTGCAATGCTAGGCACGCTTGATGGGGAGAATTGCTGAACAGGCTCTACTGATGAAGCAACAGGGATATTGTTGTAATCGTCACTCCATTTCAGCACCAGCATATAAGACACTATTGCTATGCCTAACAGAATGATCGCTCTTCTTGCATCCATCTTGAATTAGCTCTTTTTAGGTAATGTTTTGTCAGGAACCGGGTCGTATCCATGGGTACCCCAAGGATGACAACGACCAATGCGTTTTATACTTAGCCATAAGCCCTGTATAGGACCGTGAATCTGCAAGGCATCGAGGGTGTATTCTGAACAAGTAGGGAAGTGTCGGCAACGACTAGGTATCAAAGGGCTGAGACCATAGCGATAAAATCGAACCGGTAACGCGATTAAATGGCCTGCGAAGGTAAAATCAGGCTTTGCGTTGTTTTGATCTGGAACGGTTGCCATTTGGTTTTTGCCTTAACCGTGTCCAAAGTTGATCTACCATGCGTCTAAGCTCAGTTTTATCTAAGTCCTTTGCACCGCCTCGCGACAGTATGACACAATCAAGATTTTCTAATTCGGACTGGTGATGACGAAAACTCTCGCGAACGATACGTTTAATCTCATTGCGATCAACCGCTCGTTTAGCGTGCTTCTTCGCCACAACTAAACCCATTCGAGCAAATCCTAGTTCATTGGGTCGAGCCAATATTAAAATTTGCTTGGTTTGGGCTTTGGCGTCTGCTCGATCGAATACCCGTCGATAATCCCCTGGGGTCAGTAGCCTAACCTGGCGAGGGAATATCAAATCGGACATTGATTATGCAGAAAGCTTAGAGCGGCCTTTGGCACGACGACGAGCTAGAATTTGACGACCGCTTTTGGTTGCCATACGAGCACGAAAACCGTGGCTGCGCTTACGTTTTAGATTGCTTGGTTGAAAAGTACGTTTCATGACCCGTTACTCGAAATTTGTGAACAATAAAATTTAGGGAGCGGATTGTATTGAAAACATCCAATACTTTCAATGAATCTTTCAGTCAATTCACTTTTTTCTGATAACGGCTTTTAAGATTATTATATTAAATATATATATTGATATTAATGTTATTTCTTATGTTAGTTATTATTATATAGGAAGGCTATTTCTGTTGATAACCCTTTAAAAGCCTTTATATATAAGGCTTTAGCGCATTTATAACCTTTGTATTTAACGTCAGTAAGCTTGGTAAAAGGGTCTAATAACATGGGTACAAGTGGGTTGGTTATACACAAGGGTTATTAAGGGTGAGCTTATTCACATTTCCATCCCAGTTATACACATAGGTAATTCACAGGTTTTAGCTCCATTTATCTGTGGATAACATTTGTAAGATAGGTACAATAGCCAACCGATTATGATGGAGTTGCGTGCCGTGCTGGCATTGTGGGATGAATGTGTAAGGTGTCTACAAGATGAATTACCTGCGCAACAGTTTAATACATGGATACGACCACTGCGGGCGAATGAGTCTGAGCAGGGTTTAGTAGTGTCTGCACCTAATCGTTTTGTTAAAGATTGGGTAAAAGATAAGTTCTTGAATCGAATTGAATCCTTATTGTCTGAATTAAATGGCGGTCAGCTGCTTTCTTGTGAGTTAGAAATAGGCGGCAAATCCAATACTCCTGCCTTTATTAGTCAATCACATACCAATAAAGCCCCAATTAAGGCTGAGAAGCCCAGAGCTGCGTCACCAAGGCCAAGAGTTAATGCGCCTATTATTCAGGAAGAACTAGCTGCGATTGAGCCAGCACCAAAAGAACCTGCCAGAAACAACCATGCCGTAATAACACCACAACGACAGATGGCTAAAAATGAGCCTCGTAAGGTTCAGGTTGAAGGCAGTATTCAGCATCAAAGTGGGCTTAATAAGCGCTTTACCTTTGATACCTTTGTAGAAGGTAAGTCTAACCAGTTAGCCCATGCAGCAGCTCAGCAAATAGCTCAAAACCCAGGTGGATCTTATAACCCACTCTTTATATACGGTGGCGTTGGCTTGGGTAAAACTCACCTTATGTTGGCGGTGGGTAATCAAATTCAAAAACAAAACCCCAATGCAAAAGTGGTTTATTTGCATTCAGAGCGTTTTGTAGCAGACATGGTAAAAGCCCTACAGTTAAATGCCATTAACGAATTTAAACGTTATTACCGCTCGGTTGATGCTCTATTAATAGATGACATACAATTTTTTGCCGGTAAAGAACGTTCTCAAGAAGAATTTTTCCACACCTTTAATGCCTTACTAGAAGGCGGCCAGCAAATGATTTTAACTTGCGACCGTTATCCTCGTGAAATCAAAGGCCTTGAAGATCGTTTAAAAAGCCGCTTTGGTTGGGGATTAACGGTTGCCGTGGAGCCACCCGAGCTTGAAACCCGCGTGGCGATATTAATGAAGAAGGCCGAAGAAGAGGGAATAGACTTACCTCATGAAGCCGCTTTCTTTGTGGCACAAAAGATTCGATCTAACGTTCGTGAGTTAGAAGGGGCTTTGAAACGTGTGATTGCCAATGCGGCGTTTACCGGTTCTAAGATTACCCTACCTTTTATAAAAGAAAGCCTAAAAGACCTATTGGCATTGCAAGACAAGCAGGTCAGTATTGATAATATTCAACGCTTTGTTGCCGAATATTACAAAATAAAAATGTCTGATATGACATCTAAGCGCCGTACTCGATCTATTGCAAGGCCCCGTCAGGTGGCTATGGCGCTTAGTAAAGAATTAACCAACCATAGTTTGCCTGAAATAGGCAGTGCCTTTGGTGGCCGAGATCACACCACTATTTTGCACGGTTGCAGAAAAGTGAAAGAGTTACGCGAAACCAATGCAGACATTCGCGAAGACTATAAGAACCTACTAAGATCACTCACCAGTTAAGTTATCTGGTTTGTGCAAATAATATAAAAACTAATGCGGTTAACGACCTGTTAAGAGTGGAAAAGGTATGAAATTCACCATCACCAGAGAAGCCCTGTTAAAGCCACTACAGTTGGTTGCAGGCGTTGTAGAACGCCGTCAAACCTTGCCAGTGCTTTCTAACGTTCTACTGGAAGTAAAAGGCAATAAGCTATCGTTAACCGGTACCGACCTTGAAGTTGAAATGGTCGGTCGTACTGATTTATTAGAGCCGGGTGTTGACGGTGAAATTACAGTGCCTGCTAAAAAGTTAATGGATATCTGTAAATCTTTACCTGATCAGTCTACGTTGGCTATATCCATTGATGACCATCGCGTGTTGTTGCAAGCGGGTCGCAGTAAATTTGTTTTATCTAGCCTGCCTGCTAATGAATTCCCTAACGTAGATGACATTGAGGCAAACGTGAGCATTAACTTGCCACAGGCTCAGTTGCGTCGTGTTATTGATCGAACTGCATTTGCCATGGCTCAACAAGATGTACGCTATTACCTAAACGGTTTATTATTAGAAGTTAAAAGTGATTCGTTACGTGCAGTGGCCACTGATGGTCATCGCTTAGCCACTTGTGGCATTAGTACTGAACTAGACATAGATAGTAAGACACAAGTGATTGTGCCGCGTAAGGCCGTATTAGAATTGGCTAAGTTGATGACAGACCCTGAAGAAAACGTGGCTTTGTCGTTAAGCAATAATCACATACGTGCCCAAGTAGGGGATTTTACCTTCACCTCTAAATTGGTTGACGGTAAATTTCCAGATTATGAGCGTGTTATTCCTCGTAACGGTAATCGCACCTTGTTGGCGGATCGCCAATCATTGCGTCAGGTGTTTGCTCGTACTGCTATTTTATCTAACGAAAAGTACCGCGGTGTACGCTTGTTGCTGGATGATAATACGCTGCAAGTGGTGGCTAATAACCCTGAGCAAGAGCAAGCAGAAGAGAGTGTAGGTGTAGATTTCCAAGGTGAAGCTTTGGAAATTGGCTTTAATGTCAGTTACTTACAAGATGTACTATCTGTTCTTGATGGCGACGACATGAAAATGACTCTTGGTGATGCTAACTCCAGTGCCATCATGGAAGAAGTTGAAGACGGTGATAGCTTGTATGTTGTTATGCCGATGCGTCTATAGGGCGTATTAGGCTTAAATCGTGGCCATCGATTATTTAATGCTTCAAGGGATGCGTAATTTAGCATCCCTTTCTTTTTCCCCTAGCCCTCAAATAAATCTTATTTATGGTGCTAATGGCAGCGGCAAAACCAGTTTACTGGAATCTATTCATTTTCTTGCCTACTGCAAATCCTTTCGTACCCATAAATCAAAATTCCTTGTTCAGCATGGTCAAGATAGCTTAACGGCATTTTGTAAATTGCCGGGCCAACAATTAGGAATAGAGCGATCTCTTAAAGGGGAACGTAGAATTAAGCTCAATGGACAGTGGCTTAATAATGCTGCCCAATTAGCGTCATTACTGCCTGTTCAGTTGCTTGACCCCACCATGTTTAAGTTATTAGAAGGTAGCCCTCAATTTAGGCGAGAATATCTTGATTGGGGGGTGTTCCACGTGGAACACGATTTCATCTCCATATGGAGGCAATTTAAAATTGCCCATAAAACTCGTAATGCTTTGTTAAAACAAGGCTCTAAATCGAGTGTTGCCATCAGTGAAACAGAGCGTCAAATTTGGCATGAAAGTCTTGCCAAGTTAGCCAATCAAATCACGGTAATGCGTAAAACCTACTTAACTGAACTGAAGCCCATATTTGATGATTATATGTCCCGCCTTAACTCCAGTGTGGAGGTAAGTATGGCGTTCTATCAAGGGTGGGGGAAAGATAAAGATTACCTCCAATTGTTGAATGAGGGCTGGTTTAGTGACCTTAAGCAGGGTTTTACACAACAGGGCCCACAACGAGCTGATCTACGTCTTAAAGTGAATGGAATGCCTGCTGTAGAGGTATTGTCTCGTGGGCAGCAGAAAATGGTGGTATGTGCCCTTAAATTGGCACAGGCAAAACTTTACCAACAAGCGACTAAAAAGCCCTGTATCTTCTTAGTAGACGATTTAGCAGCAGAGTTGGATATTAACCATAGAAAAGCTTTATGTAGCCTGCTAGAAGAATTAGAATGTCAGGTCTTTGTTACCGCTGTTGAGGCCGCTCAAATCGCGGATTGCTGGTCACCATTAAGCAATGTTAAAAAGTTCCACGTGGAACACGGAAACCTAATCCCAGAATAAAAAGACAAGCAAATATGTCTGCCAGGAGTTTGTAATTCATGAGCACTGAAGAAACTACGTATGACTCTTCCAGTATTAAAGTTCTTAAAGGACTTGATGCTGTAAGAAAGCGCCCGGGCATGTACATTGGCGACACGGACGATGGCTCAGGTTTACACCACATGGTTTTCGAAGTGGTGGATAATTCCATCGATGAAGCCCTTGCCGGTCACTGTTCTGAAATTAAGATTATCATCCACCCAGATGAATCCATAAGTGTGAGCGATAATGGCCGTGGTATTCCCACCGACGTTCACGAAGAAGAAGGTGTTTCAGCAGCCGAAGTGATCATGACGGTACTGCACGCTGGTGGTAAGTTTGATGACAACAGCTACAAAGTATCGGGCGGTTTGCACGGTGTAGGTGTTTCGGTAGTAAATGCCTTATCAGACAAATTGAAAATGACCATTCGTCGTGCCGGTAAAATTTGGGAACAAAGCTATTCTATGGGCGTGCCTGACGCACCTATGGCTACCGTTGGTGATACCGAAACCACGGGTACCACCATTCATTTCCATGCGTCCCCTGACACCTTTACCAATATTCACTATAACTACGACCAATTAGCCAAACGTATTCGTGAACTGAGCTTCTTGAACTCGGGCGTGCGCATAGTATTAAAAGATGAGCGTTCAGATCGTGAAGATGTCTTTGAATTTGAAGGGGGTCTTAAGTCGTTTGTTGAATACTTGAATACCAATAAAACCCCTGTTAACGATATTTTTTACTTTCAGCTAGATGGCGACACTCGTGAAGACGGTATTGGTGTTGAAGTGGCTATGCAGTGGAACGACAGTTTCAGCGAAAACATCTTTTGTTTTACCAATAATATCCCTCAGCGAGATGGCGGGGCGCACTTAGCGGGCTTCCGTGGTGCGCTAACTCGTACACTGAATAACTACATTGAACGTGAAGGTCTGGCTAAAAAAGCCAAGATCAGCACCACGGGTGACGATGCTCGTGAAGGCTTAACGGCCATTGTTTCTGTGAAAGTACCTGACCCTAAGTTCAGCTCACAAACTAAAGACAAGCTCGTATCGTCTGAAGTGAAAACTGCCGTAGAGCAAGAGATGGCGCGCTTATTCAGTGACTTCCTAGTGGAACAGCCACAACAAGCCAAAGAGATTGTTGGCAAGATGCTAGATGCAGCGCGAGCGCGAGAAGCTGCCCGTAAAGCCCGCGACATGACTCGCCGTAAAGGTGCGTTAGATGTAGCAGGCTTGCCTGGTAAATTGGCTGATTGCCAAGAGAAAGACCCTGCGTTATCTGAAATTTACTTAGTGGAAGGGGACTCGGCCGGTGGATCTGCCAAACAGGGCCGAGACCGCCGCACACAAGCTATCTTGCCCCTTAAAGGTAAAATCTTAAACGTTGAAAAAGCCCGATTTGATAAAATGCTGTCTTCGGTTGAAGTGGGCACTTTAATTAAAGCCTTGGGTTGTGGTATTGGCCGTGAAGAATTTAATGTAGAAAAGCTGCGTTATCACAGCATCATCATCATGACCGATGCCGATGTGGATGGATCGCACATCCGTACTTTGCTGCTGACTTTCTTCTTCCGTCAAATGCATGAAATCATTGAGCGCGGTCATATCTTTATTGCCCAGCCACCTCTTTATAAAATTAAGCGTGGCAAGCATGAGCAATATATTAAGGATGATGAAGCGTTAGACTTATACCTAACCACTACTGCATTAGACGGTGCTGCCTTGTTTGTGAATCCTGAAGCGCCAAGTATTGGTGGTGAAAATCTTGAGCAGCTAGTGAATGAGTATCGCAAAGTAATGGCTAGCATTAGCCGTTTATCTCGTGTTTACCCCACTTCTGCCCTTAAAGAAATGATCTACACACCTAAGCTAAATGTTGACGATTTGAAAGATGAAGCCAAGGTTCAAGCTTGGTGTGATCAATTACAAACCCGTTTTGATGACACCAAAAACAAAGATAGCCAGTTATCGATTGAAGTGGTTGAGGACACCGAACGCCATTTGTTCGTGCCTGACGTGAAAGTGATTAATCACAGTATCCCAACTGATTACATACTTTCTCATGAGTTCTTTGATTCGCCTGTTTATCAAAGCATTTGTGCATTAGGGGCTCATTTAGAAGGCCTATTGGAAGAGGGTGCCTTCATTCAGCGTGGTGAGCGTAAATCAGAACAAAATAGCTTTGAGGGGGTGTTGGCTTGGTTAATGAACGAAGCCCGCCGTGGATACAGCATACAGCGCTACAAAGGGCTAGGTGAGATGAACCCTGAGCAACTATGGGAAACCACCATGGACCCAGGTGCTCGCCGTATGCTGCGTGTGACCATTGAAGATGCGGTAGCCGCAGACCAGATGTTCACCACACTTATGGGTGATGACGTTGAGCCTAGACGTGAGTTTATCGAGAAAAATGCTTTGTTGGTTGATAACTTAGACTTCTAAGCCAGCTTCAATTAAGTAAAAATAAAAGACCCTGCTTATGCGGGGTTTTTTATGCCCAAGGAAGAGCTGTATCCTAAAATTTTAGTATTAATAATTTAGGGTATGAACAGGATATAAAGAATGGCGCGATAGTATGGATGGTAAGGAGCGGTATTTATCTGGATAGTGATTAGGTTTATTGCTCTTAGAGCTTATGAAGATCCTCCTTCCATTTTGAGTGACGTTAGCCTATAAAATTATAATGTCGCCAAATATTTAAAAGTACTTCTATAAAAGTGAATGCTCATGTCAGAAATTAAATTTTCAAAACCTGAAAAAGATATATTGATTAATAAGCTACAGCAATATTTTGAACGAGAATTGAATCAGGATATAGGTCAGTTTGATGCTGATTTTTTATTGGATTTTTTCTCTAAAGAAATGGGTGGGTACTTTTACAATAAAGGTTTAGAGGATGCACAAAAAGTATTAGCGGAGAAAGTAGAACAAATAAATGATGCGATTTATGAAATAGAAAAGCCAACGAGTTTTGTGCGTTAGCTTTTCTATTTATATTTAAAAGCTAATTTATATATTGGGAAAAGGTTACAAACGCAGAAGTGTTATTAAGGTTTAAATTGTTTATATCTTCATATTGAGTATGCTTAATTTCAAAGTTGAGATGTTTATCATTACCTTGAGCCAAACTTACACCAAGACCTAAATAGGTTAAATCCTGATAATTATTTATAGCATTTATAGTTACTTTAGCTCTACCTAATCCAAGCCTGATAAAACCAGAAAATTTTTGAAGTGGACTTGTTATTAAGCGAAAGCCATGTCCTACGGCACGGGAAGAAATTTCTGTCGTACTATCTTTAGTTTTCACATTTGATGAATGGTTATAATTTAGCTCATACCATAGGTGAGAACTATTAAATAACTCACCACCAGCTAAAAGTTTATAAGATAGTGGAGTATCTGTATTATCAATATTGGCCACATCATCCGAGGAATAGACTGTAGAGCCAATTCCTATTTCAGCATAATTTTTCTTTTCTGCATGAGATAAAAAAGGCATGCCTATTAGGCAAGTGGAAAATAAAGCTATATTAATTAAGTTCACGGTATAATTCCTTATATAAAAAATCCCTTACTAACTATGAATATTACATTACTTTACACCTTAAAAGAATGAAAATTAATCCAGTAGTTCTTTAGTAAACGCTTTTAAATCCGAATAAATAGGAACGCTTTCTAAACCGCTATCTTTATCCAAAGTGCGCTGTCCCTTACCGGTTAACACCAAAACAGGCTTTAAACCTGCCGCTTGTCCTGCTTGTAAGTCACGCAGCGAATCTCCCACCATGTAACAATCTTTAGCGCTCACGTTTAAGGCTTTTTCAATTTGATGTATTAAGCCAGGTAAAGGCTTTCTGCAGTCGCATTTGTCTTCCGAGACATGAGGGCAGTAAGCTATATAGTTAATGTCCGCCCCTGCATTTTTTGCCAGCTTATTCATCTTTTGGTGCATGGCATTTAAGGTATCAACCGTAAAATACCCGCGAGCGATACCAGATTGATTGGTGGCAATGGCAATTTTATAGCCTGCTTTGGTGAGCATAGCCATGGCTTCCATGGAGCCTTCCAGAGGAATCCATTCATCAACGGTCTTTATGTAGTTATCACTATCCTGATTAATAACACCGTCTCGATCCAATATAATTAACTTGTTGGTGTGTGACATGTTTTATCCTGGTGGCTAGGGTGAAGTTAATAGGAGGCAAAATAAAAGGGAGCACATGCTCCCTTTTATTTAGTTATCGTTAATAAAAGAGGGGGATTAAAGAAGAGAAATATCCGCCACTTTTAAGAACAGGTTACGTAGTTGGTTTAATAAAGCTAAACGGTTTTGTTTAATGGCTTCATCGTCGGCCATTACCATTACGTTATCAAAGAAGTTATCAATACTGCCACGCAAACTGGCTAAAGAAAGCAAGTACTCTTCATAGGCGCCTTTATCAAACAATGGCGCCACTTCCTTAGCTTTTACCAATAACTCTTTAGACAGAACCGTTTCAGCTTCTTCCTGCAATAACGCTTCATTTACGACAGGTTCATCCATGTGCGCATTATTCTTAGCAAGAATATTGGAGACACGCTTATTGGCAGCGGCCAGTGCAGAAGCACTGTCTAGTTTGTAAAACGCATTTACCGCTTGTACGCGCAGGTTAATATCTTTTGGCTGGCTGATGCCTTTGGCGCGAACCGCTTGGAATACTACAGCTGGAATGTTTTCGTCTTGATACCAAGCGCTAAAACGATCCAACATGTATTCGGTTAACTTAGACTTAGTTTCCGCTTTTAATTCAGTAGACCAGTTATTATCAATGGCCCAGTCAATTAAGTCAGACAAATCTAGGTTTAATTCTTTCTCAACTAATAAGCGTAAAACACCCACCGATGCACGACGCAGTGCATAAGGATCTTTACCACCTGTTGGGATTTGGCCAATACCAAACAAACCCACCAAGCTGTCTAAGCGATCTGCTAGAGCCAAAGCTAAGCCTGTAACGCTGGAAGGCAATTCATCACCAGAGAAAGCTGGCATGTATTGCTCTTTCATGGCGGAACATACATCGCTGTGCTCGCCGTCGTGTTGCGCGTAATAAGAACCCGCCAAACCTTGTAGGTCGGTGAATTCATAAACCATGTCGCTTAACAAATCAGTCTTACATAATTTTGCTGCGCGTTCGGCCAGTTTTACATCGCCGCCAATAGCACCAGAAATTTTAGCGGTTAAGTTCATTAAGCGCGCTGACTTATCTTTTAGGGTGCCTAATTTTTGTACCCATAAAACCGTGTCTAGTTTTTCAAAGCGGCTTTCTAAAGTGCTCTTGCGATCGGTATCCCAAAAGAACTTGGCATCGGCTAATCGAGGGCGAATGACTTTTTCATTGCCTTCAATGACTTGCTGAGGGTCTTTAGACTCGATATTACAAATGGTGATGAAGTTAGGCATTAAATTGCCACTTTTATCTTCCACGTGAAAATATTTTTGATGCTCTTTCATGGATGAGATAAGGGCTTCAGAGGGCACCGTTAAAAACAGTTCATCAAATTTACCTGCCAGAGCCGTTGGCCATTCGTTTAGTGATGTCACTTCATCCAGTAAATCTTCATCAATGACGGCAACGCCACCCAGTTGTTCACCTTGCGCTTGAACTTGGCTGCGAATCATTTCTTTACGCTCGCTGTAATCAGCCAGTACCTTGCCTTGATCTTTTAATGTGCCTTCATAGGCGGCTGGGCTGGTAATGGCAATTTCACGGTTGGCGTGAAAGCGATGACCCTTAGTGAAGTAGTTAGACTTAATGCCCAAAATGTCTGCTTCAATTACTTTGTTATCAAGCAGCATTAAAATCCAATGAACAGGGCGTACAAATTCAATGCGACTAGAACCCCAACGCATGCGTTTTGCGATGGGCAATTGCGCCAAAGATTCGCTAACGGCTACGGGTAGTTCAGCACTGGCATTGGCACCTTCAAGTTCTTGTGCGTAATAAAGGCGCTCACCTTTTTCATCTGTGATGCGACCCACTTGCTCAAAATCAATGCCATTGGCTCGGGCAAAACCTTGGGCCGCTTTAGTTGGGTTGCCATCTTTATCAAAAGCCACGTTGGCGTATGGGCCTAACTTTTCAACTTTGCTGGCGGCCCCTATGGTTTGTAAGCCATGAATACGCAAAGCCAAACGACGAGGGGCAGCAAATAACTGACTGCTTTCAAATTTTAATTCTTTGGCATTTAGGTGGCTTTCAATGCCCTTTTGAAATGCGCTAGCAAGATTTTTAAGCGCTTTAGGAGGCAGTTCTTCAGTACCGATTTCAACTAGAAAATCTTTAGTTTCCATTACAGTGCTCATTACTTGGCTCCTTTCTTGGCAGCTTTAGCGGCCTTTTTGGCGGCAGCCGCTTCAACGGCTTTTTCTTCAGCGGCAGCTAATGCCAGTACTTCTTCACGTAAGCCTTCAGGGGCCAATGGAAATTTAAGTGCGCGACGACTTTCGAAATAGGCCTGAGCAACGCTTCTAGATAAAGTCCGTACACGCAAGATGTAGCCTTGACGTTCGGTCACTGAAATAGCGTGGCGGGCATCGAGCATATTAAAGGCGTGAGACGCTTTTAGTACTTTCTCGTAAGCAGGCAAAGGCAAACCTGCTTCAATTAGGCGTGCGCAGTCTTTTTCGTGTTGATCAAAAGCTTGGAATAAAAAGTCTACATCGGCGTGTTCAAAGTTATAGGCCGATTGCTCTACTTCATTTTGATGGAATACATCGCCATAGGTAACTTTAGATCCGTCAGGGCCGTAGCACCAAACTAAGTCGAAAATGCTATCGACTTCTTGCAAGTACATGGCAATACGCTCTAGGCCATAGGTGATTTCACCGGTTACTGGGTAGCATTCAAGCCCGCCCACTTGTTGGAAATAAGTAAACTGAGTGACTTCCATGCCGTTAAGCCATACTTCCCAACCTAAACCCCAAGCACCTAAAGTTGGAGATTCCCAGTTGTCTTCTACAAAGCGTACATCGTGAATATCGGTATCAATGCCGATCATTTTAAGGCTTTGCAGGTATTTATCTTGAATATCAATAGGGGATGGCTTCATGGCCACTTGGAATTGATAATAATGTTGTAAGCGGTTCGGGTTTTCACCGTAACGGCCATCGGTAGGACGGCGGCAAGGCTGAACGTACGCGGCGTTCCATGTTTCTGGGCCAATGGCACGCAAGAACGTAGATGTGTGGAATGTCCCCGCGCCCACTTCCATGTCGATAGGCTGGTTAATCACACAGCCATTTTGTGCCCAAAAATTTTGCAAGGCAGCAATCAGCCCTTGAAAGGTTTTTACGTCGTATGTTTGATCTGCCACGGTGGCCGCCAATTATTATATGTTTAAAGTATTCGAAAGCGCCCGATTATACGGCCCTGAACAGAAGCTGACCAGTGGCCAAGGGCTCAATAACGGGGCTAAGGGGTGTGTATGAATCGCTTTTGCAGGTTTCAGTGAGTTCTTGGTGGTTATGGGAAGATCAGTTGAACGCAGGCGCCTGTGTCGGGGTTATTTTTAATGTGAATACTGCCGTGTTGATCGTTGCGTTTATGAGCCTGGATTGCTTGTTGAATTAAATACAACCCTAAGCCACTTTTTCCTCCTTGAATGGTAAAGGTGCTTTCAAATAACTGCTTTTCTTGAAAGCCAGGCCCATCATCTTGGATATTAATTAACCAGTGTCCGTCAGGGAATTCTTCAATTGAGACATTAATATGAATAGCGCCCACCTGTTTGGCATTCATAAAACTATTGTGTATGGCAATCTCCAGTAATTGCTCGTCGTAAAATCCATTAAAGTCAGGGTCCACTTCATGGGTAATCATCAATCCATGGGAGTGGTTAAATTCGTGAATAATGGGCGTGAGCGTGTCTAGTAACCAGTGTTCATCTTCAGTGGGGGTGAAGGCTTGGTTTTGAATTTTAAGAATAGAGAGAATTTCTAGTAGTTTATGGTTGAGTAGCTGGCTGTGTTGCTGAACATTTGCCATGAAACCATGAAACTGAGGGGCTTCTTTAATGGCATTGTTTAAGTCTTCTTGGGCATTTAACAGCGCTTGCATTTGGTTCTTAATATCGTGTAACTCGGCACTGAGTAATGTGTTGTAGTCGAATGCCATAGAAAACCTTTCCTGTTTAGCCTTTTATACTGAACGCTTTAATCGCGCCTGAGCTTTTTTTAATTGTTGCCAGCGACTATAGCGCTCATCTGTGGTGGCCAATTCTCCTAAGCGACTAAATAACTCATCCACTTCATTGACCATGCTTCGCGTGGGTTCTCTTTGGTCCATAAAAGTAACCTTGGCTTGAATGGCATTTACGAGCACAGTATGGCCAGCTTCCTTGTAGGTAGTGGCCTTGTCGAATAATTCAATGGCTTGGGATAGTTGGCCTCGCTCAAAGAAGCTAATGGCTTGATCGTTAATTTCTGTGGTGTATTCGCGTACCACCATTTCGCTAATTTCATTCTTGGTGCGTTCTAATTCGCGAAGTTCTGCTTTTGTTAGGTCTTTACGGGTACCTAAAGAGCCTAATAAATCTTGGGCTTTGGCGTGTTGTTTAGTGGCTAAAAACACATCTGCCATTGATAATTGCAAAGCACCGCTGGGCTCATTGATATCTGCCAGTAAAATTTCGGCTTTATCGGCCGCGGCTTTAGCATCAGCCGTTTTCCCTAGATTAGAGTAAGTGGTGCTTTCAATAATGGTGGCTTCGCATACATAGTCGTTATTGTCTTTATAAAGCGTGCGGGCTTCGTCTACGGCTTTGAGGGCTTCCTGGCTACCTGCCCGACTGTCTTTGGTATTCGTTGGACTGATTTTATGTTGCAGGCTTTTGGCGAATAATAAATAATTTTTAACAGACCGGTAGCAACTATGACGAGCGAGTTTCACCGACATTTTAAAGGCACTCTCGGCTACGGAAAAATCTTTGTTGGCGTAGGCAATGCGACCTAATTCCATTTGTCTTAATACTTGCTTAGGCGAAACCTTAACGGCTTGCATGAGTGTATTTTGGGCATTTTTGAGCTTTTTTTTCTTCAGATGAATCTTGCACAGTAGGTCGTAACATTGCACGTATTTAGGGTGTTCATGAATTGTATGATTAAGCACTTTTTCGGCTGCATCCAGTTCATCTAAATTAAATAAGCAAGTGGCCTTACCCAATAATGCCCAATTTATTTCTCTCTCTTTAAGGATTTCCTGGTAAAGAGAAAGAGCTTGTTTGTATTCCTTTAAGGCCATTAAGGTGCGGCCCTTTATGCGCTCTATTCGTATCTTGAGTCTTGGTTGCTTTTCAATGAGCGCATCACAAAGCGGCAACACCTTACGACGTTCTTGGCGGTCAATGGATTCGTTAATGGGCCTTAATTGCTCTTTAATATTCAAAATACGGGTGAGGCGCTGACGCATCACATCAATGGTGAAGGGCTTGGTAATGTAGTCGTCTGGCTCGTATTCAATGGCCCCCATGACCATATCCATGGCGTTTTCGCCGGTGAGCATAACAAAGGTGCAGGTGGCTTTTATTTGCCTAGTAAACCGCGCTTCTTCTAATATTTGCTGACCATCTCGGCCACGGCCTAGGTTGTAATCGCTAATGATGAGATCGTAGTTATTATTGAATATGTATTCGGTGGCTTCGTCTCCATCCATGGCCATATCTACGTGGTCAGCCCCTAAAATGACCAGCATTTTCTTCATGGCGCTGCGTGATTCCACCAAGTCATCTATGGCAAGAATACGCTTTTTAGCTAACATGGATTCCAATTGCGACATGATCAGTCCTATTTTCTTATTTTAAGCATAGCAACAGCTGACTAATTCGCGATTTGCTGGCGAAATCTCTCAAAATAAGGCAATGTGCGCCCTTTTTTGAGCCTAGAATAGTAGTAATGGATATTAAATCAGCAGTGTCTTTGGGGGTTATTCACAGTCTCAGCTTATTAAGCCTGCCAGTGGCTAGGGTGCTGGGAAGTGGTTTAGGACGCTTTTTAGCTTTCAGTAATAGTAAAATGTATCAGGTTAGCCTTAAAAACATTGAATTGTGCATTTCCTGAAATGCTGCCGGAATTACAACGCCGCTTGGCTCTTCAAAGCGTTCAACAGACTTGTAAAACCATTACTGAAACCGGCCTTGCATGGGCTGGAACCCAAGATAAATTTCAACGTAATGCTCGCCAAATTGTCAGTGTTAAGAATGCACACTTATTTGAAGAGGCGGTGACCAATGGCAAGGGAGTATTGTTGCTGAGCATGCACTTGGGTAACTGGGAATGGCTAACCAGTTATTTACCCCAGCGCTGTGAGCTTATGGGGCTTTATAAAATGGCTAAAATGCCCGGTCTTGAAAAAGCCATGCTAAAAGCAAGACTAAGTTGTGGTGTTCAATTGGTGTCGAGCAATCGGGAAGGGGTGGAAACTTTTATTCAGCATTATGTGGATAAAAAGGCCTGTATCATTGTGCCTGACCAAGAGCCTTCTAATAAATCAGGGGTGTGGTCAGAGTTCTTTGGCGTACCTGCGCTTACCCCTAAATTTATTCACGCTTTAATCCACAAGAACCCAGAAGGGATCGTATTAAATAGCTATATGAAGCGTGTAGCGGGTGGTTTTGAAATGGTATTTGAAGCGGTAGAGCCTGATATTTATAGTGACGATATACAGGTTTCAACCCGCGCCATGAATGTGGGGTTTGAGAAATGCATTCGCCAAGTGCCTAGTCAGTATCAGTGGGAATATAAACGCTTTAAAAAGAATAAAGAGGGGTTTTATAAAGGGTTGTAATTGGAAAAGGCGCTCTGTTTGAGCGCCGCGCAGTCTAGGTGCCGCATCATTGGTGGCAAATACCTAATGACATCATTGACGCCAAAATGTGGGAGTGAACAAAACCAATAAGGTGAATATTTCCAAGCGTCCTAATAACATGGCAAAGCTTAAAACCCATTTTGCAAAATCGGTGATCTCTCCATAGTGCGCTGCCACTTCACCTAAACCTGGTCCTAGGTTATTCATGCAAGCGCCCACTGCTGAAAATGCCGAAACAAAGTCAAGGCCAGTGGCCAGCAGCAGTATGGTCATAATCATGTACAGCATTAGGTAAACGCTAAAAAATCCCCATACCGCTTCTACAATTCTGTCTTCTACTGGGCGGCCGCCCACTCGAATGGGAATGACTGCATTGGGGTGAATAAGACGTTTTAACTCTCGGCTACCTTGCTTGTAAATTAACAACACTCGTATGACTTTCAAGCCGCCTCCAGTACTGCCAGCACAACCGCCCATGAAGGCTAAAAAGAACAATAAAAAAGGTAAAAAGGCTGGCCATAATGAAAAGTCAGCAGTGGCAAATCCGGTAGTCGTGGCGATGCTGACCAATTCAAATAGTCCAAATCTCAGTGCTTCATCCGCTTCATAGCTGTGGCTATTTATTAGAGTGAATACCGTAATGACTCCCACTATTAGCAGCATTCCTAATAGGGTTTTGACTTCGGCATCGGCAAAATAGTGGGTGACAGATCGAAACCGCCAAGTATAAAAA
>OJBM01000228.1_pt1 | contig 20084 bp, 8 predicted proteins | sample 1591061 | NCBI WGS metagenome assembly OJBM01 (sample SAMN05416872, study PRJEB24817) | seawater metagenome | isolation source: Sea water | place: Canada:Atlantic | collected 2013-11
GTGCCGCGTTATTCGTCATTCACCTAGATAAACTAGGCATCAATCCTCATGTCTTGCCCAAAATGCTTTTAGATTGAACAAAATTTGAACCACAAGGACCAACAGACCCTATTATTTAAGTTTTCTAATTAGACTGAATTTTCGACTATCGTATATTGCATTTTATAGCGCTTGATAACAATCGTTACTAGTTAAATAATTGAGTGGATATGTTGAATGTGATAGGAAAAGTATTTAAAAAGCCCCGTGATACTGATATCACAGGGCTCATAGTACTTGATTATAGTGCTTGATTAACTTCCTAATTACGCTGGCTGCTGAATAATAACGTTGTCAGCTTTTTTCATGTATTGTTCCATTTTATGGAAGTTTAAATAACGATAGGTATCTGCTGCCGTCGCATCAATTTGCTTAGCATACTTCATATACTCAGCTGGACTTGGCAATTTACCTAAAATTGCACCAACACCAGCTAGTTCTGCCGAAGTTAGATAAACGTTTGCGCCCGTGCCAAGACGATTTGGGAAGTTTCGCGTAGAGGTTGATAATACGGTCGATTTGTCTGCAACACGCGCTTGGTTCCCCATGCATAAGGAACAGCCGGGAGACTCAATCCGCGCACCCGCACGTCCATAGATGTTGTAATAACCTTCATCGGTTAGTTGCTGCGCGTCCATTTTAGTGGGCGGTGTAACCCACATTCTGGTTGGCAGGGTAATATTAGCAGCATCAATGAGTTTACCGGCGGCGCGGAAATGACCAATGTTTGTCATACATGAACCAATAAAGACTTCATCAACTTGAGTGCCTTGAACGTTTGATAATAGCTGCGCGTCATCTGGATCGTTAGGACAACAAACGATCGGCTCTTGAATGTCATTAAGATCGATTTCTAAAATATGAGCATATTGTGCATCGCTATCGGCCTCCATCAATACTGGATTAGCAAGCCAATCTTGCATACCTTTGATGCGGCGTTCTATCGTGCGCACATCGCCATATCCTTCTGAAATCATCCATTTGAGCATGACTATGTTAGATTCTAGATATTCTTTAACAGCATCTTCTTCAAGTTTAATGGAACAACCAGCGGCGGAGCGCTCAGCTGACGCATCAGATAATTCGAATGCTTGCTCCACTGTTAATCCTTTCAAGCCTTCAATCTCTAGCACGCGACCAGAAAACTCATTCACCTTGCCAGCTTTTTCAACAGTTAATAATCCGTTTTTGATGCCGTAATAAGGGATCGCGTGAACGAGATCGCGCAAGGTGATTCCCGGTTGCATTTCTCCTTTAAAACGCACAAGTACTGACTCAGGCATATCAAGCGGCATGACACCCGTCGCTGCTGCGAATGCTACAAGGCCTGAACCAGCGGGAAAAGAAATACCTAACGGGAAACGCGTATGTGAATCGCCACCTGTACCTACAGTATCCGGCAAGAGCATGCGGTTTAGCCATGAGTGGATAACACCGTCACCGGGGCGAAGTGATACGCCGCCACGATTCATCATGAAATCTGGCAAGGTGTGGTGAGTTTGTACATCAACTGGCTTTGGATAGGCAGAGGTGTGACAAAATGATTGCATGGTTAAATCTGCAGAAAAGCCTAGACAGGCAAGATCTTTTAACTCGTCTCGGGTCATTGGTCCTGTGGTATCTTGAGAGCCCACTGTCGTCATCTTAGGTTCGCAGTATTGACCTGCGCGTACGCCGTTAACGCCGCAAGCTTTACCCACCATTTTTTGTGCCAGTGTATAACCTTTGCCTGTTTCAATGGCGTCGACTGGTTTTGCGAACAAATCTGTTTCAGAAAGCCCTAATGCTTCACGTGCACGGCCCGTTAAACCGCGGCCAATGATAAGCGGAATACGGCCACCCGCACGAACTTCGTCGAGCAATACCGGACTGAGTTCAAAGGTAGAGATTATCTCATTACCTTTTTTAACCACGCCTTCATACGGGTAAATATCAATGATGTCGCCCATATGCATTTTTTGAACATCTAATTCTATTGGCAAGGCTCCGGAATCTTCCATCGTGTTATAAAAGATAGGCGCTATTTTTCCGCCAAGACAAACGCCGCCAGTGCGTTTGTTTGGAACATATGGAATATCGTCACCCATAAACCATAATACGGAGTTGGTTGCTGATTTACGTGACGAGCCTGTGCCAACAACATCACCAACATAAGCTAACGGAATACCATCTTCTTGTAATGCTTCTATTTGAGTAATTGGGCCAACAGTGCCGTCATCATCCGGCGTAATGCCATCGCGTTCAATTTTTAGCATTGCTTTAGCATGTACTGGGATATCTGGACGAGACCATGCATCAGGTGCTGGTGATAAATCATCGGTGTTAGTTTCGCCCGTGACCTTAAATACTTTGACGGTGATTTTTTCACTGACTTTGTCACGAGAGGTAAACCATTGCGCGTTAGCCCAAGATTGCATAACGTCTTTTGCAGCTGCATTTCCAGCGTCCGCTTTTTCTTTGACATCATAAAATGCATCAAACATTAACAGTGTTTTCTTTAGGCCGTTAGCTGCTGTTTCTGCAAGTTTTGTATCTAAAAGGTCAATCATCGGCTGGATATTGTAACCACCCAACATAGTCCCTAGCAGCTCGATTGCACGCTTACTTGATAATATCGGTGAGCTTGTTTCACCTTTAGCAACCGCGGATAAGAATCCCGCTTTAACATAGGCTGCCTCATCAACACCTGGAGGTACGCGGTTGGTTAATAAATCTAATACTAATTCTTCTTCACCTGCTGGTGGGTTTTTGATTAACTCGACTAACTGAGCGGCCTGAGTTGCATCTAATGGTTTGGGTACAACGCCTTGTGCGGCGCGATCTTCTATATGTTGTTGGTAATCCTGAAGCACAATGTTCACCTCTAATATTGTAAGCAAAGTTAGTTTATTAATGTCTCTTTAATACTGACGGCAATACAGATTGGCTAACTTTCTTAGATTAAAATTTCTACATTATCTTACTTCAATCTGCGGATTTGTTGACGTATACCAAGGGATAACTAGCTTATTCCTGTCATCAATGAGAATTATATATTTTAAAAATCAACAGATTAAAATTATAGAGTCGCTGATTTATACGACTAATTAATGAGGTGAGTTATGAAAAATAACCTTTTAGAAAAATACAAATTTTGATATTGGTGACGAGTAAACTATTGTGTAAATGGTTGTCACTACAATAAACTTTGCTTATTCATGGCTTTTATACTGGGTATATTCTTGCTGAATAGTCTTTATTTGGACAAAGGATTTATAGTCGATAAAAAGTCAGGTAAAATGGGCAAAAAATTATTACCCAGCTAATGACCGTAAATTATTAGCATTAAATAGCTAGAGAGAGTATCAAATGAGTCTGTATTTAGAATATTTAGCAGAAATTGAAAGTCGTAAAAATGACCAAGGTTTAGCACCTAAGCCAATTGATAGCGCAGCGCTATTATCTGAAATCATCGCTCAAATCAAAGATACTGGTAATGAGCACCGTGAAGAGTCCCTAAACTTCTTCATCTACAACACACTGCCAGGTACAACAAGTGCTGCTGGCGTTAAAGCGGCTTTCTTAAAAGAAATCATCTTAGGCCAAGAAACTGTTGCTGAAATCTCAGTTGAGTTTGCATTCGAACTACTTTCACACATGAAAGGTGGTCCTTCGATTGAAGCATTACTTGATCTTGCACTAAGCGACGATGCAGCCGTATCTGCTCCAGCCGCTAGTGTACTGAAAACTCAAGTATTTCTATACGACGCTGATACAAGCCGTATAGAAGAAGCATTCAAAGCGGGTAATGCGATAGCTAAAGAACTTCTTGAAAGCTACGCTAACGCTGAGTTCTTCACTAAGCTACCTGACGTTGACGCTAAAATTGAAGTGGTAACTTACATTGCTGGCGAAGGTGATATCTCTACCGATTTATTATCACCAGGTCATCAAGCGCACTCACGTGCCGACCGTGAATTACATGGCAAATGTATGATCACCCCTGAAGCGCAGGAAGAAATCCAAGCACTTCAAGCGAAGCATCCACAAGCAAAAGTAATGCTAATTGCTGAAAAAGGCACCATGGGTGTTGGTTCTTCACGTATGTCTGGTGTAAACAACGTAGCACTTTGGGCTGGTAAACAAGCAAGTCCTTACGTTCCTTTCATCAACATAGCGCCTGTTGTTGCTGGTACTAATGGCATCGCACCAATCTTCTTAACGACGGTTGATGTAACTGGTGGTATCGGTCTTGATCTTAAAAACTGGGTTAAGAAAGTAGATACTAGTGGCAACGCTGTTGTTGACGAAAATGGTGATGTAGTTCTAGAAGAAGCATACTCAGTAGCCACTGGTACAGTATTGACTATCGATACGAAGTCGAAGAAATTATTTAACGGTAGCGAAGAGCTAGCAGATATCTCTTCAGCATTTACGCCACAAAAAATGGAATTCATGAAAGCTGGCGGTTCTTACGCTGTTACTTTCGGTAAGAAACTACAAACGTTTGCTGCTCAAGCATTAGGTGTTGCTGCTCCTGTTGTTTACGCTGCATCGAAAGAAATTTCACATGAAGGTCAAGGTTTAACAGCGGTTGAAAAAATCTTTAACCGTAACGCTGTAGGCGTTGCTTCAGAAACACCGCTACATTCTGGTTCTGACGTTCGTGTAAAAGTAAACATCGTTGGTTCACAAGATACTACCGGCCCTATGACGTGTCAGGAACTAGAGGCAATGGCTGCTTCTACGATTTCTCCATTAGTAGATGGTGCTTTCCAATCTGGTTGTCACACAGCGTCTGTTTGGGATAGCAAAGCAAAAGCTAACACACCTAAACTAATGGCATTCATGAACGCATTTGGTGTAATCACTGCACGTGATCCAAAAGGCGTTTACCACTCAATGACTGACGTTATCCATAAAGTATTAAACGATATTACGATTGACGATCGCGCAATTATCATTGGCGGTGACTCACATACTCGTATGTCTAAAGGCGTTGCTTTCGGGGCGGATTCGGGTACGGTTGCAATCGCACTAGCGACTGGAGAGTCAGCCATGCCGATTCCTGAGTCAGTAAAAGTAACCTTTAAAGGTAACATGGCTGGTCATATGGATTTCCGTGATGTGGTACACGCAACGCAAGCGCAAATGCTTAAGCAATTTGGCGGCGAGAACGTATTCCAAGGCCGTATCATCGAAGTACACATTGGTACGCTACTAGCTGACCAAGCGTTTACCTTCACTGATTGGTCTGCAGAAATGAAAGCGAAAGCGTCAATCTGTATCTCAAACAATGACACCTTAGTTAAGTCGATTGAACTAGCTAAGAGCCGTATCCAAATCATGATCGATAAAGGTATGGAAAACGAAGCGGGTACGCTAAAAGGCTTAATCGCGTTAGCTGATGCACGTATTAGCGAGGTTCAATCTGGCGAGCAACCTGCATTATCACCAGATGACAACGCTAAGTACTACGCTGAAGTTGAAATTGACTTAGATGCTATTTCAGAGCCAATGATTGCCGATCCAGACGTAAACAACGAAGATGTATCTAAGCGCTACACTCATGATGTTATTCGTCCTGTTTCGTACTACGATGGTAAATCTGTAGATTTAGCGTTCGTTGGTTCTTGTATGGTACATAAAGGTGATATGCAAATTATTGCTCAAATGTTCCGTAACATCGAGAAGCAAAATGGCTCTATCGAATTTAAAGCACCATTAGTTGTTGCACCACCAACATACAACATTGTTGATGAGCTAAAAGCTGAAGGCGACTGGGAAATCCTAGAGAAATACTCTGGATTCGTATTCGATGATAACGATCCTAAAGGCGCTGCTCGTACTAAGTACGACAACATCATGTACTTAGAACGTCCTGGTTGTAACCTATGTATGGGTAACCAAGAGAAAGCTGAACCTGGTGATACTGTTATCGCAACATCAACACGTTTATTCCAAGGCCGTGTTGTAGCAGATACAAGCGAAAAGAAAGGTGAATCTCTACTAGGCTCTACGCCATTAGTTGTTCTTTCATCAATTCTTGGTCGTTTCCCATCTATGGACGAGTACAAAGCAGCTGTTGAAGGCATCGACCTAACTCGCTTTGCACCACCGACAGAAGAAATGACAACTAAATACGTTGCTGCAGTTCCAGTTAAACGCGTTTAATCGTTAGTTAAATACTTTAAAAGCCTCGCTTATCAAATCGCAGATAAGCGGGGCTTTTTGTTGCCTGCTAAGTGATACAAAACAATAAAAAAGCCTGATTCATTCGAATCAGGCTTTAATCGTTTTTAAGCCAGTAATGACTACCAAATCTTCACACGCTCTTCTGGTGGTAAATACATACCATCCCCCGGTTTAATGTCGAAGGCTTTGTAGAATGCTTCGATATTACGCGGCGTGCCGAATGCGCGATATTTACCTGGTGAGTGTGAGTCCGTCATTAGTTTATTACGTAATGCTTCATCGCGATATTTACGGCGCCATACTTGTGACCAACCGATAAATACACGTTGCTCGCCCGTGAAGCCATCAATCACTTCAGATTTTTTACCGTCTAACGATAATAGATACGAACGGAACGCCACCGTTAACCCACCTAAATCACCAATGTTTTCGCCTAATGTTAGGTCGCCATTGACGCTAGCATCTTCAAACGGTTTAAAAGCACTGTATTGAGCAGACAGTTTTTTACTGCGCTTTTCAAACTCTGCTTTATCGTTGTCTGTCCACCAGTTACGTAAATTACCATTGCCATCGTATTTAGCACCTTGATCGTCAAAACCATGACTTAACTCATGGCCGATTACTGCGCCAATGCCACCGTAGTTTACGGCGTCATCTGCGGCCATGTCGAAAAACGGAGGTTGCAGAATAGCTGCTGGGAAAACGATTTCATTACCCACGGGGTTAAAATAAGCATTGACGGTTTGTGGCGTCATGCCCCATTTTGATTTATCAACTTTTTGACCGACATCGTCGATCATCTCGTTGAATTCCATTTGCACATAACCTTGGTAGTTGCCTACTAAATCATTAGCATCGATAGTTAATGATGAATAGTCACGCCATTTGTCTGGATAGCCAATTTTATAAGTGAATTTAGACAGTTTGTCTAACGCTTCAACTTTAGTATCGTCGCTCATCCATTCCAGTTCGTTAATGCTTACTTCGAACCCTTTGATCAACATTTTGATCATTTCTTCCATGCGCGCTTTAGCTTCAGGCTTGAAGTGTTTTTGAACGTAGAGTTCACCAACCATTTCACCTAATACACTTTCTGTCGTGCTAACAGCTTCTTTCCAGCGAGGTTGAGCTTCTTCGATGCCTGATAATGTTTTGCTATGAAAATCGAAGTTTAGGTCAACAAATTCTTGGCTTAATAGCTCAGCATGGCCATCGACAAGGTGAAAGCTCAAGTAATCTTTCCACGCTTGAAGTGATGTATTTTTAAAGGCTTTGCCAAAGGCTTCCATATAGCTTGGCTGACTAACAATAAGCTCTTTCACTTGATACAAGTTAGCGTTTGTTGCAAATAAGCTCCAATCAAAGCTACCCATTAATTTATTTAGCTCAGTGCTGCTCATTTTGTTGTAGCGTTTGGTGGCATTACGTGATTCGACACGTGACCACTGTGCGTTAGCAATAGCAGTCTCAACATCGATGATATTCTTAACTGCTGCTTCACTGTTTTCATAACCTGCTTTAGTCAAAAGTGCATTAATGTAGGTTTTGTATTTACCACGAATGCTTGCAAACTTTTCAGTATCTTTAATGTAGTAATCACGGTCTGGCAGAGTTAGGCCAGATTGATAAAGATAAAGTGCATTGTAATCTGAGTTTTTAGCATCTGCATAAACGTAATAGCCAAATGGGGCACCAACACCCACTTGTTGTAATTGCGCCATTAGGCGAATGATATCGCCGTGATCTTTCGCTTGTTCGATGCTATCAAGTTGTGACATTAATGGCTTAATGCCTTTCGCATTAATGCTTTCAACGTCCATATAGCTGTTATAGAAATCGCCAATCTTTTGCGCATTCGAACCTTTTGCCGAAGATTCTTTAGCAGCATCTTCGATGATCGTTTTAAGTGCTGCTTGGCTATCGTCGCGTAATTTTGTAAATGCGCCGTAATTTGATTTGTCGGCTGGGATCACTTGGTTTTTTAACCAATTGCCGTTAACACCCATGTATAAGTCGTCTTCTACACGTACTGATTTATCGAAGTTGTTTAAATCGATGCCAGAGGTTTTCGTTAATTGTTGAGTGACTGATTTATCTTCTGTTGGGGCATGTTGACTGCAACTAGAAACCCCCATAGCAAGTGCTACTGATAGTGCAATAGTGGTGATTTTCTTCATTAGTTTTTCTCCATTACTAATTGTTATTTTTCTTTTTCTTTGACTAACTCGCCTAAGTCGCTTTAAGGCGGGCATTTTAATTAATCGAAAGAATATAATGCTTCATGAAACTGCAAGCATCATAGCAATGGTAAGCGTGAAACAACAATGGTTCATTCAGGAAATTTGAAGGAATGAGTCTAAACACAATCAATAAAAAGTAATGAGAATAGATTGAATGGTTTAGAGCGTGGTTGAAGATGAAAGTTACACCACTGGGAAGTGGTGTAACAGATCATTCTATTTAGGCTCAGTAACAACTATTTGATGATGAGGAATATCATTCAAAATAGCTGAATGCTTGAATAAATACTGGTCACTATCTGCTGTATCTACCACACCCACAACAGCCGTGGCCGAGTAAGTCACGTGCTGTAAATGGAAGGAAGAAAAAGAATAACTGTGCCATTGAGTTTTATTATTGCTAAAGTAGCTGTTCTTTCCTTGCTCTGTTTTTAGCTCGAGCAAATTGCCATTATCATGATGTACAAGAGATAATTGGCTTGGTAATTCATCGTTACACCCTTGGTTGCGTGTGAGCATTGCTAGATCTGTAATCGTAGATAGCCAAGTCTCATCTGGTTGTTTTTGCCAGAACTTTAATGAGCTACTAAAACAGTTGTTGTCTGACGGCTCATCTACTGTTGTCGTATATTGCATGCTCAATAACTCTGATGTCGATAACGAAACTGCTCTTACTTGAGATATTGCGTTATCACATTCAGCACTGTTGCTACACACAAATTCACTGGTCAACTGCCAATTATCAACTTCATTAGCAGTATAATGACTAATACTGTCTGCTTTTTCAGCGCGCACAACTCGCCACGGCTGCAAACTATTGTCGCTAAAATTAAGAGCATCAGAACTTGAAAATTCACCTAGGTCAATTTGTTGAGGTGCAGACCAAATTGAACCGTTGCTACTGCTGCGATAGAAATATTGATTGCCTTCATTTTCAACCGCTGACTCTTGGATTAAATGAACTTTGTTGTTACTGGCAAAACTTTGATGAAGAAAAGCAAAGTTGCCATTAATCTGATTCGGGGCGGCTACTTTTGTCCAATTAATAGTATCCGTTGAGTGAAAATAGTCCTGTCCAATCGCGAGCCAACTATTATCATTAATTTTTACAACATTTCTTGGCACAATTCTATCTTCTGGTTGCATGTTGATAATTTGCAAAGGATGCCTAGTCCAGTTTTGTCCACTATCAATTGAACGTAAAACAACTGACTGAAGGGCTGGGGTTTCAACGCCGAAAGCAATAAATGTGGTGTTGTTATTTGTGATAAACGTACTTTGAATAACAAGCCCAGACTGATTATTAGTGACCGTAATATCGTCACTTGTAATTAATAATTCGTTACCGTTAGCACCGGCAGCAATCCAACGATTAGACAATGATGTATCACAGCGGCCAATAGTGTTAAGTGGTAGGTTGGCTTGCTGTGTTACCCAAGAACTACCGTCTGCGCTTGATAGGAGACCCGCGCCATTTTCAACAGTATTATCAGTGGCTAACCATCCTAAAGTTGGATGGCGTACAACGCTTGATAAGCCTGCACGGGTGAGATAATCAAAGTGTAATTCGTCATCTGTTGGTTGCCTTATTTGCAGTTCGGCTTTAGTCCACTCCACACCATCATCACTTACATACACGGCATTTTGAATAGGCATCACAGTGCCATCGGTATAACCTTGAAACTGCGCCGAACCAACCGCAATGTATTGTCCAGATACACTATCAAACTCAACGGCATTTAAACGTCCGTTATGAACCATTGAGCGTTTATATACTTGGCCAACTCGCTGCGCAGAAAATTTCGGCGGTGTATTTAAAGATCCTTCGCCAAAGCGATCACTGTCATTAGTGATGGTTTCGACATCAGTTATCAATCGTTTCCAAGTTGCCCCGCCGTCATTACTACTAATGATGAGATAGCCCGCTAGACGATTAAATTCATTAGAAACATCTGATACTTCACCAACCAAAATAAAATTGTCGTCAGCGAACAGCCCATCAAATATTGTAAAACTTTGATGTTCACTGCCAATGAGTGCGTTATCTCCAGCTGTCATATCACTTCGAAGCCAAGTATCGCCATCGTTCGCACTATAAAGAATTTGGTTGTGGCCTGCGGCAATGACAGTGCTGCCATTAGTAACCAAAGTCGAGAAAGACGCATGTGTTGTGTTATCGATGACAGGTAAATTAGCAAAGTGAGTCAAACTACCATCATCACTGACTTTTCCTAGCCCCGCGCCAGCATTATTGAGGCGGTTTTCACCTGCCCATAAAAGATCGCCAGATGATGTTTCTGCGATATCTGTAATGCTAAATTGATTGATTTCTTCTGAACCTACATTAACAACACGTTGCCATTTAGTGGCTACATCGAGCTTAAATAAGTCGTTATCTCGACCGCCAACTAGATAACAGGTATCGGCGAGTTGTTTTATTCTAAATGGCTCAAGTGTTGGCAGGTGTGCCGCCTGATAACCAGTGTTTACGGGCTGTTGTGCGGTGTTTAACGTGAAGACTCGATTTGTATCTATTCCAAATCTATCTGTTGCTTTTACATTTACAGCAACTGCTGTTTGAGCAACAACACTTAAGGCGACTTCAATGCTCGGCGTTGTCGTGTTGCCATTAACTATTGAGATCCCATCAATAGGAGACTCCAGTGTTACGACATAGGTCAAATCGCCACCTTCTGGATCCGCCGCTTCAATAATGAGAGGTGTCGTCTCTCCATGAGTGATACTGGTGGGGGTTAATGATGAAACGATGGGGGCTTGGTTATCGGCTGATTGAATTACCAGGGTTAGCGTAACCGTTAGACCTGTCGGTTGAGTGACGGTGAGTGTATGGCTCCCCACATCGAAACTGGTACCAGAAAACTCCCCAGTATTAACGTCAAAACTAATGCCAGTCGGTAGTGCTCCCGCTAAATCCCACGGTTGCTGTGCGCCCTGAGTGTAATCGTTAAGGGAAAATTGCCATGCACTTCCTTGCGTAAATGTTGGGATCGCAACATCTAAACTGTACGTTTTACTTGCTTGGCCAAAATCATTATTTGCAATAAGTTTAAATTCAAATTGACCGACAACATCAATGATTCCTGAGATAACACCGCTTTGACTATTTAGCGTCAAGCCACGTGGAAGCGAACCTTCAATGTTATAACTCGTTACGGCGCTGCCACTTAACACACTGCTTGATTGCCACTGTTGTGCAAGTTTAAGAGGTATTGTCGCTGATTCATTTTCAAAACTTGGTGCCACGCCCACCGCTTCAATATTAATGGTTAATGGTTGTGAACTTGGGCTTTTAAAACCATTGGCGTCAATGACGTAAAAGGTCATTGTTAAATCTGATAAGGGTGCACTTGCGTTTCCAACGAGTAAACCTTGTTCGCTAAACACAATGTTGTCGATTGCCGAACTTAACTGTGCAGTATCAGAAATAGCATCAATGAAGAGCTTAAATGGTGCGCGTCCCTGATTGATGACGATGTCTTGCCAAGAAAGCTTATCACCTACTTTTAAGGCAATAGTATCGCTAGACAGCGTGAGTGTAGGTGTATCAATCACTTTTATGGTGATGGGTTGTGTGGTTACTTCATTGTTAAATCCATCACTTACAACAAGTGTCATTGAATAGGGTTGTTCACGGTATTCAAGTTCGCCTAATATCGAGAAGTGACGCTGTTCGTAATCAAATTTTAATTTAAGGTTCTGCCATTGCCCTTCACTAATATCACTGTTCAATACCGTTATTTTTATATCGTTTTGTGTACTACATGATGGACAAACAACGAAATTCTTGGTGTCCAAAAACTTAACCTTGTTAAATTTACCAGCAAACATTTTAATAGAACCGTCAACGCTTGGAGTTGACTCTCTCGCATCATCATCGATTAAGTTAACAGCCGCCGTCGTCGCTTGATCTGTTACGTCAATGGTAATTGTCTTAGGGATATTTCGTGGTACTCGAATAGAGCGAGTATCTCGATACACTGGAATGTATGACTCGCTATCTTCCTGTAGTCGGTCTATATAAATATCAACGATCAATTGAATATTCATATACACAGGGTAGGATTTAGAAATAGTTCCAGCGTTAGCCTCGTCATTGGCAACAATAAAACTATCTTCTGCCGTGGATGCACGTCCGTTGAGTGGCGCAACGCGATAAGTAACTCGATAGTCATTATCAAGGTCTGTATCAAGATTTAAATCAAAGGTTAACCCCTCATCTTGTTCGGGTGGCGCGACATCAACATTCCACCATGTAAAATGACTTACTTTACCTGATAACGCCCAACCCGATGGAGAGGTGTTAGACGCAACAACGTCACCTTCACCCTCTTGAATCCAGATCCCTGTTGTTTCGTCAAGGTGCCATAACGGAATTTTATCCCCGGCTTTGATCAATGTGCCATCAAGGTGTTTTGTAAGGTAAATTGGCAAGAGTATATCGGCAGTCTCACCATCTTTGAGCTGTAACTCATTACCATCATCGTCGGTAAAAACGAACTCTGTCGTGCCGTAAGTAACAATATTTACTGTTTCATCATCTTCTGTAACACCAGAAAAAGAGCCAGGGAAAGCGCCTTGCTCTGCAGACTCATTGGACACGTCAACCGGTGTGATGTGTAGTTTTATTTCGCTAGTTATTGTCTCTCCTTGTGCATTTTCAAAAGCATTGGCTTTTACAGCAACAAAAGCGCCATCATCACCCGTCACTTGGCTATCAACTGAACCATCAAAGGATTTCGCTGCAACGCGTTTTAGCAAGGTAACAGTTTGAGGATTGAGTTGTTCACTGTCACTGGGCACCGAGAATTGAATAATTTGGTTTGCATAGCCTGACTTACTTACTGCGATAGAAACATCTTTACCATTTGGAAACTTATTGGAAGATAGGAATCCTTGCGCGTTAGTTGTACCGAGTCGCAGTGGCTCTTCACCGTCAACATTTAAAGTTAAGCTGGCGCTAGTGACCGCAATTGCTTGTGGATCTTGAATAAAAAATGAAGCACTTGATGTTGTTGTCGCTGGAACATCGAGAGTTAATATTATTGTTTTTGCGGCGATGACTTGTGGCATTTCTGGAACAGTGAATTCAAGTGTGTTGTCAAGATAACCAGATTTAGACACTGAAATTTTTACTGCAGTGCCATTGGGGAATTCATCAAACTTTAGTAACCCATTCTCATCACTATTACCTAACACGACAAGAGGCTGTGCTCCAACGATCATATTAATCGCCGCGCCACCAATATCGTTACCTTGTTGATCTTTTATTAAAAATGAGCCTGAAGAAACAGCAGAAATAGGATTATCAGAAATCAACTTAACGGTTTGTAATGTGAGTTCATCGAGATCTGGAATGGCGTCGTAGAGAATCTCATATGCGACATGACCATCTTTCGTAATCGTTAATGTGGCTTGTTTTCCTCTAGGAAAAACCTGCGAAGAAAAATTTCCAAGACTGTTACTTTTTCCCAACGTAATACTAGGATCTTGAGCCACCTTTAAAACAAATAGCGCATCGCTTACAGGTTGATTGTCTTCATTTTCTACTTTGAATACTCCCAGAGCATTGGCAGTAAGATCAGGAGTCGCAAGTGCTGATGTTGGTTGAGAAACCTTTGGTCCCTCGTTACACGCACTAATTGCGAGTACGCACATCAATAATAGAAAACGCTGAATAGCAGAAATTGCACGCTGTGAACGATTCATTGGTTACTCCGTGTAAAAGATAATATGTAGATATTAAATATAGCCACGTAGCTTAAATTGAACCGACTAAATATCCAACAAATAAAACATAAGTTATTGTTAAATAGTTATTTAGTTGTGTGATGCGCTTTGCTGTAGTTCTTTAGTGCTGGATTGCCGTAGAAAAGAGAAATCTAATGTTTTATTGACTTCTTATTTTAAATTGTTGAGGGGATAAGCCGTAAAAACGCTTAAAGCTGCGGCTAAAGTGACTAGTATCTTTGAATCCACAATTATAACAAGCTTGTGTTACTGAGTTATTATTCTTTAATAGTTGAGCTGCATGTTTAAGGCGTGCTTGAAATAGAAACTCGGCAGGAGAGCTGCCGAGATGTCGTTTAAATTCACTATAAAATTTAGTGCGGCTCATACAGGCTTTTTTACATAACTCATCAATATTCATTTCTTCTCTTATATTCAGCAAAAGATAGTCGATAGCGGCATTGAGGCCATTGTGATCCGGTTGTGACAGACTATGGCTGATGATGAAGTCACGAGTTTGATGACGTAACAATCGTGCTATTAATTCTCGGACAGCCAAATCAATCATGAAATTTCGGTCTTGGTGGTTTTCGGTGAAAATAGTCACCATGCGATCTAGCAACGCTTGAGTTTGTGCATTGTGATGGGTGTGTACCAGAGACTCTTGATAATGCCATTCTTGCTGGTAGTTATCCAATGGGGCATTTACATTGAGGCCATCACAGACTTGTTTGATCCGATTGTCGCTCATTTCAATCGCAATGCAAGTGGTGGGTTGATTGAGCGTTGCGGTAGGAAAATCGATAGCAACTGCATGATTGGGTGCCATTACAAATGATTCGTGAGGAAAAAAATCACAATTAAAAGCCCCTTTATTACTGTGCATGACCTTTTTACCACTTACCATGCCGCAAAACATCAGCTGATCTGAAACAAGGTCGATGGCATTAGCTTGCTCAAAGGTGTCGTAAATACTTAACTGTGCATCATCGCCAGCAAAAGATAATTTGTTTTCCACCAATACTTGTGGCGCTCGACGTTGTTGGTGAATGCTTTCCTTGATCATATGTCTATCATTTCCAGTTAATTGGACTCTCAGTCAACTAATGTGAATTGTCAGTCATGCAACTTTGTATTTTGACAATAGGATAAATACTACACAAGCAAATAAAAATAACTAGAGGTGTTTATGATTTATCCAAATCCTGGGACAAGTGAATCAAGTGTATCGTTCAAATCAAAATACGATAACTATATTAATGGCCAGTGGGTGGCCCCCGTCAATGGTAAATACTTTACAAATACGACGCCAGTTACTGGTGAAGCGATATGTGAAGTAGCGAGATCTGACGGTGATGATATTAATCTTGCGTTAGACGCAGCACATGGTGCAAAAGATGCGTGGGCAAAAATGTCGGTGACTGAACGCTCGAATATACTACTAAAGATTGCTGATCGCATTGAAGAGAATTTAGAACTTCTGGCATTGGTTGAAACGTGGGACAACGGTAAGTGTATTCGTGAAACCATGGGGGCTGATGTGCCATTGGCCGTTGATCATTTTAGATATTTCGCTGGTTGTATTCGCGCTCAAGAAGGATCGATTGGTGAAATTGATAACAACACCGTTGCTTATCATTTTCATGAGCCTATTGGCGTTGTCGGACAGATTATTCCGTGGAATTTTCCGTTATTAATGGCGGCTTGGAAGATTCCACCAGCGTTAGCAACAGGTAATTGTATTATTCTAAAACCTGCTGAACAGACGCCATTATCCATTGCGTTTTTAATGGAGCTTATTGGTGATTTGTTACCGCCGGGCGTCTTAAACATCGTTAATGGTTTTGGCGCAGAAGCGGGTGAAGCTTTAGCAACGTCACCGCGTATTGCCAAAGTAGCCTTTACTGGTTCAAGCCCTGTCGGTAAGCATATTCTGAAATGCGCTGCCGATAACTTAATTCCATCAACCGTTGAGTTAGGTGGTAAATCGCCAAATATTTTCTTTGAAGATGTGTTGCAGTTTGAAGATGAATACATTGATAAATGTTTAGAAGGTGCAACGTTAGCATTCTTTAATCAGGGTGAGGTTTGTACTTGTCCATCGCGATTATTGGTACAAGAATCCATTGCTGACGAATTTATTGAGCGTTTAATCGAGCGTACTAAAAACATTACTCAAGGTAATCCATTAGACATGGGCAGCCAAGTGGGCGCGCAGGTGTCAAAACAACAGTTTGATCGCATCATGAGTTACATTAATATCGGTCGTGATGAAGGTGCGACTGTGCTTACTGGTGGTGATTACGAGAAAGTGGATGGCTTAAACGATGGGTATTACATTAAACCCACGTTACTTAAAGGCACTAATGACATGCGCGTATTCCAAGAAGAGATTTTTGGTCCAGTGATTAGTATCACCACCTTTAAGGATGAAGCCGAAGCGCTGGCGATTGCTAACGATACCGAGTTCGGTTTAGGTGCCGGATTATGGACACGTGATATGAACCGTGCTTATCGCATGGGGCGCGGAATTCAAGCCGGTCGTGTTTGGACCAACTGTTATCACCTATATCCAGCACATGCCGCATTTGGCGGTTATAAACAGTCAGGCATTGGCCGTGAAAATCACAAAATGATGTTAGATCATTATCAGCAAACCAAGAACATGCTGGTGAGTCATGACATTAACCCAATGGGTTTTTTCTAACTTAATATTTAGGCAAAAAGAAGGGGACTTAGCGTCCCCTTAAAGAGAGATTAGTTGGCAATAATGCTATCAAGGTGATGTTGCAGTGCCTTGGTTTGATCAATCATGATGTAGTGACCTGTCTCATCGATCACATTGACCACAATACGATCTGTAATTCGATGGTCAAGAATAGGTTCATGCACTTGAGCAATTACCGAAAATATCGGCCCTTGATATTCTTTTAAATATTTATCTCTATCCCATGCTAAGTAACTTTCTAATACACGAATACCAATATTGGCATCGCCGTTATACATGTCTTTTGTAATCTGTGTTCGCGCTGCAATTGGCGTATTTTCACTGAAGTATCCAGCACTCAATCCGTCGATTGCTCCGTTAAAGTCGTTCTTAAAAGGCGCGGTCATTTCTACTATCGCTTCTCTTGGTGTTGCGGGGTATATGACATTAAAGGCTAATGAGTCTACCGCCATGACCGCTAACGCTCGCTCTTGTAATAGTGCAGCAATCGTTAACGATATCGCACCCCCAAGAGAATGGCCGACTAAGATGCAATGGTTGACATTAGCATTGTCGAGCGCATCAACAATAAGTTGTGCCGCTTGTTCTATGTCGACTTGCGCCAATGGCACCTGCGATTTTCCAAAGCCTGGCAAGTCAATGATTAATGAGTCATGTGTCTTAGCGCATTGTTCAAAGTTTTCTTGCCAGATCCAGTGGTCGCCACCCCAACCAGGAATAAAGCAGATAGTTGTATCGGTTTTTGGTCCGTTGCGGGTGATGTGTAATTTCGCATCACCCTGTACAAATTGATACTGCTTGTTGGTTGGGAAAGTCATATTAGAAGCTCCAATCTAATGTTAGACCGAATGTACGTGGTGGCGCATAAAAGCTTGCGACACCTAGTAAGTTATCAGCGCGGATTGACGATTGTACGGTCTCTTCGTCGGTAAGATTACGGATCCAAGCTGATACGGTCATGTCGTCAGTTAATTCATAGTTTAGACGGGTATTGATCATATAGTTCGACTCACGTTGTACTTTATCGTCTTGGAATACATCAAGGTATTGATCACCTTCATAACGAAGATCGGCATGCCATGTTAATGCACGTTCACCAATGATCCAAATGTATTTTGAGCTAAAGCTTACACTAACTTCCGGTGCTCGTGGCATGGTTCCGCCAGAACGATTGATTTCGCCAATAGCTGGTTCATTTGGGTTTTCAGCGACAAAGTCATCAAATGTCGCATCAAGTAGCTGCACGCTAACACTGTATTCAAAATCATCGTTAGGTACAAAGGTTGTCGCTAATTCAATCCCTTTAACAGTGGCTTTTGCTGCGTTAAATACCACTTGGAAAGAGCCTGTCTCACCGCCCGGTGGCAGAGAGTTTAGCTGCATGTCTTTGTAGTCGTAGTAAAATGCTGCGCCATTAATGCGTGCTCTATCATCCCAAACTGTTGACTTAAAACCACCTTCATAAGCCCACACAAATTCCGGTGCGAAAGACTCTTCTTGATAAACGTTGGTGTTAAAGCCACCCGCTTTATAACCGCGAGAAGCCGATGCGTAAAACATTAAATCTTGCTCAGGTTTGTATTCAGCAACAATACGAGGTGTGGTGGAACTAAACTCTTTTGAGTTTTTATGTGCCAACGTTGTACCGGGAATAACGGTGTTGTTTGCAAGGTTAATGGTGTTTTGTACAAAGTCGATCGTACGTTCGTCATTGTTATAACGAATACCACCTGAAATCGCCCATTCGTCATTTATATGGTATTTCACGTTACCAAAGAATGCATAAGCGTCCGTTTCAACCAAACCGTCGGGTTGAATTTTAAAACCTGTTCCCGGAAAGGTTAATTCGATATTTAGTTGTTGGGTGGCTTCTTCACTTAAGAAAAATGCGCCGACAACCCAGTCAAAATCACCGCCGTCGGTTGATACTAACTGAAATTCTTGGGTCAATGATTCTGACGTGAACTTAGGTGAATTGGCTAGGTAATCCAGTTCAGTACCGTCCAAATCAAGGTGCTCTTTTACATCTGATTCACGATAAGCAGTGATTGATTTAAAGGAAACGTTGTCAAAGTCGACATTGGCCGTTAGAGAGTAACCACTTATTTCGCTCTCAAGATAGCTATCTTCGTTTAACGATACATCGTGCTTGTCTTTTACTGTTAGTCGATCGGCAGCACTCGCTGGCCCAATACCGTAATCATCAATATGAATAGCTAAGTTACGATCACTGTCTTCTTTGGTGTGATTTGCAGAGAATAGTAGGTTGAAATCGTCAGTTACATTAACTTTAAGGTGGGTACGAAATGAAATAACGTCGTCATTATCGACGTCTTTACCAGTGAAAATATTTTCAGAATAACCGTCACGTTGACTACTGAGTGCTGCAAAGCGCCAAAATACCTTATCGTCAACCAGTGGCACATTAATCATGCCTTCAAGACGACGTTTATTAAAGTTACCAATGGTTGCACTTACTTTACCTTCAAAATCTTCGGTTGGTTTGTTTGAATAAACGTTAAGCGCACCACCGACGGCGTTACGACCAAATAGTACGCCTTGTGGGCCTTTTACAACATCAACACGTTCAATATCTAAGAAGTCTTGCAGTGCAGACGTGGTACGGGAAATGTAAACGTCGTCAACAAAGGTCGCGATACTTGATTCGGCACCTGGTGTGAAAATATCAGTACCAACGCCTCGCAAATAAGGTTGCGCCGCAACAGTATTAGTCGTGATTACCAGCGCAGGATCTATCATTTGTAAATCAAGTGAGTTTTCAATACCTGACTCGACTAGACGATCGCCAGAGAATGCAGTGATGGCAATTGGAATATCTTGCACACTTTCTACGCGTTTTTGTGCGGTAACAGAAATAGTTTCTATTGGTTTACGTTTTTCCTTTTTAGCCTCGTCTGACGATTTAGCATCTTCAGCGAAAGCATTAACACTTGTAAACATTAGAGCACTAACAGCAATTGCTACATTTGAAAGTTTCATAATCTTTTCCTCGACATTACTTATAGTTATTCAATCTGTGAACATTATCGATTGAGAGCTAACTGACGATATTTTGTTCACGTTGTAATTAGAAATTAGATTAAATTCTGTCTCTTATACACATCTGACGCTGCCGACGAAGAGGATAGTGTAGA
>OJBM01000229.1_pt1 | contig 20035 bp, 18 predicted proteins | sample 1591061 | NCBI WGS metagenome assembly OJBM01 (sample SAMN05416872, study PRJEB24817) | seawater metagenome | isolation source: Sea water | place: Canada:Atlantic | collected 2013-11
ACGAGATCATGCCTAGTCTCGTGGGCTCGGAGATGTGTATAAGAGACAGGTGCTTGATCGTTTTATATTATCTGGCGCCCATTGGGATGTTAATCATCGTCCTAAAAAGCTCAAACCAGTGACAGCTATGGCGCCTCAAACTAACGAGGCTGATGTTGAGTTATTCTGATAAATACGTTCTGCTGTTTTTCTAAAAGGTGCGAAAGCACCTTTTTTATTGCCTGAATTATAATCAGTTGATTTGTGTTTTCTTGACATATTATGACGTGCGATGTAATTATGAACTCGCTTTTTAAGTAAACCGTTAAATATCTACTATTATTTATGTCTCTGTTTAAACAGCGTTGTCGTAACAATTAAAAGGACGTTAATAATTAATTATCAGCATTTTATGTTATATAGATGCGTAGATATTTAATGTTAGCACTTCAACTCATAAAAGGAATTAGGCCATGTTTGAATTTCTCGTCGCCGATTTTAATACACCATTTGCAATCGCCTTAGGTTCAGTGCTCATTCTCGGACTTTTTGAAGGGCTAGGGCTACTTGTCGGTTTAAGTATTATGAGCCTTTTTGATCAATTCTCTCCGTTTGAAATGGAAGTTGATGTTGAGTTAGATGGCAACGTAACTTCTGGCGGTTTAACCTCTGTCGTGGGTTGGTTATATCTCAACAAGTTACCGTTACTCGTATGGTTAGTTCTGTTTTTATCGACCTTTGCCATTGCAGGCTACTCATTTAACTATTTAAACCTTAATTGGTTAATGCTGGCGCTACCGTCGTTTGTGGCATCTATTTTTGCAATTTTTGCGGCGATAGTTATGACACGAACCATTGGCAAGCCGCTCGCTAAACTTATGCCAAAAAATGAAACATCGGCAGTATCAGCTGATTCATTTACCGGGCTCGTTGCAAAAATCACTATAGGTAAAGCAACCCAGCATTCACCTGCTGAGGCTGTGCTTACCGACCAATTTAATCAAAAACACTATGTGCTGGTTGCCCCAGAAACCAGCGATGAAATATTTGAGCAATCTCAGCAAGTTGTTCTCGTTGAAAAACAAGAAAAATGCTGGCTCGCTATCAAATTTAACGCGTAATTAAGCGTAATATTCAATAAAAAGGAAACTCTCTATGGAAGCATTAGATTCAAACACTACATTTATCCTGATCATGGCAGGTGTTGGTGTATTAACTGTACTCATTATTGGCCTTATCTTTGCCAAGCTTTATGTACGTGCAACAAAAGAAATCGCATTTGTTCGTACCGGCATGGGCGGTGAAAAAGTAGTAAAAGATGGCGGCGCAATTTGTTTGCCGGTATTACACGAAACCATCCCGGTTAACATGAACACACTGCGCATCGAAGTTGAAAAAGTACAAAAAGATTCGCTTATCACTAAAGATCGTATGCGTGTTGATGTAAAAGCTGATTTCTATCTACGTGTTGCGCCGCATGCTGAAGGCATTTCAATGGCAGCTCAAACACTAGGTAGTCGTACCATGCGTGTTGAAGAGCTTAAAAAATTGATGGAATCAAAGTTTGTTGATGTACTGCGTACCGTAGCGGCTGAAATGACCATGACCGATATGCATGAGCAGCGAGCTAATTTTGTACAAAAAGTTCAACAAAATGTATCAAACGATTTGGAAAAAAATGGTTTAGAGCTTGAATCCGTATCACTAACTGGTTTTGACCAAACAGACTTAAACTTCTTTAACGAAAACAATGCGTTTGATGCGGAAGGTCGTGCACGATTGGCTAAAATCATCGAAGAGAAACGTAAAGAAACCAATGATATTGAACAAGAAAACCGTGTTCAAATTCAGCGTCGTAACCTTGAAGCTGAACGTGATTCGTTAGAGATCGAAAAAGAAGAAGAAGAATTACGCATTGCTCAAGAGCAGGTACTTGAATTCAAACGTGTTGAGCAAAAAGCTGAAATTGCTAAAACGCGTGAAATTAAAGAACGCGAAGAACGCGAAGCACAAATCACTAAAGAAAAAGCAATCGAGTTAGCTGAAATTCAAAAATCTCGTGACGTTGAATCACGTGAAATTGATAAACGTACGGCATTGGAGCAAGCGAGAATTCAACAACAGCGTGATGTTGAAGTGTCTGAGCAAGATAAACAAATCGCCGTTGCTGAAAAATCTGAAGCAGAATCGGCAGCCCGTGCAAAAGCGGCTGAAGCTGAAAAAGAACGGGTAGAAAAAGAAGAGGCGGTTGTAACCACTCGTCAAGTTGCCGAAGCTAATCGCCGTAAAGAAATCGAAGTTATCGACGCGAAAAAAGAAGCTGAACGTGATGCTGTTGGCATTACAGTGCAAGCTGACGCCGAAAAACGCGCCGCAGAAGATAAAGCCAGTGCGGTGTTAACAGAAGCAAAAGCCAATGCTAATGCCACAATTTTAAGAGCGCAAGCCGACGAGAAAATTTATGCGGTTGAAGCTGAAGGTAAACGAGCGCTTTATGAAGCGGAGAACTCCTTACGTGATGAACAAATTGAGCTGCAACGTGCTTTAGCAACACTTAAAGCGCTACCAGAGATTATCGCTAACTCTGTTAAACCGCTTGAAAATATTGAAGGCATTAAAATCTTACAAGGTTATGGCGGCGCTGGCGCACAAGGCGGCAATAACAGTGTCGTAGGTACTGGAGCTTCAGGTAGCATGTCAGAGCAAATCACGTCAGCTGCATTAAACTACCGTGCCAATGCACCGTTAGTTGATTCAATGCTGCAAGAGCTTGGTTTAGTGAACAAAGAAACGGGCTCACTTAATGATTTGTTAACTGGTAATAATAGCTTAAATCCAAGTCAGCCAGTCTCAGACTTGAATGGTCATAATAGTTCTGACTTTTCAATGTCTAGCAGCGTGGAGGTGTCTAGCGATAAATAATCGTTAAACATTAACCAACAATAAAAACGCCCAACTGGAGTATGTACAGTTGGGCGTTTTTTATGGTCGAGCACGTTAAAAATAGACCCTAACTATAATAATTGCATCAGCTGTATATAATTACCACACGTGTCATCAAACATGGCAATTATTACCGTACCAACGTCTTTTGGCGGCATAGAAAATTCAACACCTAACTCACATAGTCGCTTGTACTCTTCTTCTACATCATCAACTTCAAATGCTGTCCATGGAATGCCAGCCTCTTTTAACGATTTTTGATAGACCTTCGCAGGCTCAAATGCCATGGGTTCAAGTAACAACTCAACGCCTGATTGCGCTGCTGGCGACACGACTGTCAGCCATTTGTACTCGCCAGCAGGTACATCTGTTTTCTTAATAAATCCTAACTTTTCTGTGTAGAATGCTAATGCTTTATCTTGATCAGATACTGGAACGCTGGTCATGTTTATTTTGATCATGTCGAGAACCTCTTTGCTGAATTAATAATGAACTTAACATAGTTAGTCGTTAACTCTAACTGTTATGCTCGGTTGACTGCTTAGTTAGCAAGTCGCTTGTGTCATACGTACTCAATTGTTATTTCGTAATAGCATTTCGAAAAGAGTCAACGCGGCACTGCCAGTTTTACTCCCTTTAGGTAATGTTAAATGTAATGGCACTTGGTATTTTTCATTATGCTCAATTTTGATTACTTTTAGTTGGTCATTTTTTTGCTGTTGCAAAATATGTTCAGGTAATCGACAAAACCCTAGCCCTTGTTTTGTTGCCTTAACGGCGTGATCAAAGTTATCGACAGTGATTCTTTGATTTGCCTTTAACCATCCTACATCCTTACTATCACTACTTGACTGAGTTGCCCCTAGATCTCGTATGACAATCTGGCAATGATTGACTAATTCTGAAATACAAACATGGTCTAACTGAGCAAGTGGATGATGAACTGATACCACAGGAATCATTGTGGCTTGAGAAAACATCTGGGCGGGGTAATTGGTAATTGGCAACGTTATTATTGCAATATCAGCTTCTTCATTGGTAACCATGCTAGATGTTTTTGATAGACACGTTTCAATAACCTGTATTGATGTCATTGAGTTAGCGCTTAAAAACTCTTTCATTGGCTTATAGAGTAAATCTGGATCACATAAATGATCGATAGAAACGATTATTTCAGATTCTACCCCTTGCGAGAGTTGTTGGCTTATATGTTCCAAATCTCTTGCTTGTTCAATCATTCCTTTAGCCCTTCTAAGCAAAGATTTGGCATGATTGGTTAGCACAGCTCGCCGCCCATTTATTTCAAGTAGCTTCACGTTCAACTGTGTTTCTAGCTTATTAACAGAGTAGATTAAGGTTGTATGACTCTTGTTGAGTGATAGGGCTGCAGCTTGAATGCTTCCAGCAGCATCGATTTCTTGCAAAGTTATCCATTGTTCAAGTGTGCTTTTTAATCTCATTATTATACCTGTCAGTTTTTTGCACACAAAAGTGTGAAATTATGAACTTTAATGTTCATTTATTGTAATGAATAATAGCCTCAATAGAAAACACAACATTTAACTGTGATTATTGGAGAATAAATATATGAAATTATTACAAGTCGATTTTGAATACCAAGGGCCTATGGGTGAAGAGATGTCAAAGGCACTTGTCGGTTTAGCTGAGTCTATAAATAAAGAAGATGGCTTGATTTGGAAGATTTGGACTGAAAGTGAATCTGATAAATTAGGTGGTGGAATTTATCTTTTTGAAGATGAAGAAAGCGCTCAACGTTATTTGAACATGCACGCGAGTCGATTAAAAGAAATGGGTGTTAATGAGGTTAGAGGGATAATTTTTGACATTAATCTGCCATTAACTCAAATTAACCAAGGCCCAGTATTTTAAGAATGTAATTAATATGAATAACAAGGTATTTTTGACGGTTCATGGCATTATTTATTTGGTGTTTGCATTGGCGCTATTTTTCCTGCCAGCACTTATTTGGCCTATGTATGGCGTAGAAATTAATGACAATTATGCTTATTTTTTGTCACAGCACACCAGTATTTTTTTGGGCGGGTTGGCTGCTTTTAGTCTCTTTCTAAGAGATATTGATGACAAAAAAGCGATCAATCAGTTATTAAAAGCACTTATAGCGACGAACTTACTTGGTGTTATTATTACGGTTTATGCTGGTGCAATTGGTATTTTTGTGGGGTTTGGCTGGAGTGATCCCATATTCTTCGCAATATTGACTGTACTGAGTTTTTTGCAGTTCAAAAAACATAATCAATGACAAAGAAACAAGGGATGAGCTATAAACTCATCCCTTATTTTAGACATTCAATTTAGAAAACATTTAGCTGGTTCTATTTAGATTATTGCGAAGATTTTCTTTAACACTGTCCCACTCGTCAGCAATTATTGAATAAACCGCCGTATCTCTAAGCGAACCGTCTCTTAAAATCTGATGATTACGTAATACACCATCGAACTTTGCACCCAATCGCTCGATAGCACTACGAGACGCGGTATTTTTGCTGTGCGTTCTAAACTCAACTGCGATAGCGTCGTAGCTTTCGAATATTTCGCGCAATAGTAGTAACTTACATTCTGTATTCACTGACGTGCGGCGAACGCTGTTGGCATACCATGTGTAACCTATCATTACTCGTCTATTGGCTTCATCGACCTTGTAATATCGAGTTGTACCGACAATGTTATTGGTTTTGTTATTTCTAACGGCGTAAGCGATATTTCCTTGCTTAGCATCGTCAATAGCGTCTTCAATGTATTGTTGCATTTTTTCTGGGCGCGGCACATTAGCAAACCACAGCTTCCAACTTTCACCGTCTTTAACGGCGTCTATAAGCTCATTTAAGTGATTTAAACCAATAGGTTCTAAAGTGACAAATTGGCCACGAATTTCTTTATTTTCTATCCACATTTTTATTATTACTTCTGTGTTTTTTGGGGGGAAGAGTAGGGCATTGTAAACGCCAGAATCTATTTATCTTAAGGAAATTACTGAGGTCTTATCGTACTAGTCTAGTTTTGATATTACAAATCAATGGGATATTTATGCGTGTCCCTTATTTCTTTTATTTGGTTTAAGGCAGCAGTCGTTATCTTTTTAATGCATTTGCACTGGTTAAAGTCTGGCGAGCCAGAATGCTCGACGGTATTAACCAACACCACACTTTGAGCCTTCCTGATTATCACGCAAAACCATTACCTAAAAAATGGGTGGTTGATTGTCAACAGGTAGGATACGGCTTACCTGCATTAAAATATCTATCACGTTACCTTTATCGCGGTGTGTTACCGGACAACGACATCACGACTATCACCAGCACCACAGTGACCTTTAAATACAAAAATAGCCAAACGAACGCAGTGAAACATCGAACATTACCCACCTTAGAGTTCTTATGGCTCATCTTGCAACATGTTCTACCAAAAGGAATGCAACGAGTACGTGATTATGGCTTTTTACGCGGTAACGCCAAAGCACTTCGCTGGCAGATAATGCTGTTCTTAATGCGAACAACTAACTGGATAGCACCTATCCAAACAGCGATTAAACGTCACGCCAAACGTATTTGTCCTTGTTGCCAACACGACATGTTGTGCACAGGCGTTTCACGAACGATGTAAGCGCGGCCAACGATAGGAAAAATGGTTTACATAAGGTTAATGGGAGGGATAAGTATTTTATGATAAAGACGCTAACTCATTGATATAAAGTGGCTTCACTTTATATGTTAACCACGCTCGGCCTGATTTTATCGACAGGTTGAATACCCATCAGATGACATTTCACTATTTGCTATATAAGTAAGGGCTCCGGGCTTGTCCAACACCCGAATAAGGTGTCGGCTGCGCGACACCTATCCTTATTTGTTAGGCATTACCAGCACCAAACATGACACCGACATTTGAAAATGTGTTTTTTGTAAAAGTGTTATTCATAAACTTCACAGAATCATTTGTAGCAACAAAGTTAAGCCCTATTAGAGTTAAATCTACTTTAGATACTTCTATAACCCCGTCACTTCGTTTTTTGCAAGTAAGAATATTTCCCTGCTTTGTCGCAATAGTTGTAGAACTTTTATCTCCGATAACCAATACATTTGGATTTGTGGAAAAATTATCTTTAATTAGCGGGTACCATTCATTACCGTTGTTGTCAGCGGGAATGTATAACCACACTCTTGGCTTATCGCCGTCACCGATTAATAGAGGTATATTTCCATTTACTTCTAAAATAGCAGTTACATTATTAAGTTTGTTTGTGCCTATTTCTAAATTTGGGGGTGTAACATAACCAGTAGGTAAAGAGTTAAGTTTCATCGTTATTCTCCGTACCTGTTAAGTGAACTCTGCGAGGTTTTGAATCTTCAAAATGACTTTCCACAACTTTGATCAATTCCTCTTTCTTTTTATCTTCTTCAGTTTTTATTGCATATTTAAAAAGTAACGTTCCAATAACTCCAATTATAATTGCAGTTAACTCCCAACTTTTTAACTCTGGTGTTTGTTGTTCAAGTAAGGAGAATATGCTTTTTCCTAAAACAGAAATTATCAAACCAGCCGTTGCTCCAGCTGTAAGGTTTGACCAAAAATTTCCAGTGTAATTTCTCTTTAGAAAGCTATATTCATAGCGAGTCAAGTCATATGGTTTTTCAGCCACATACCTTTGTGGCTCAAGATCAACTCGTCCTTGTAATATGATAGGTGAATCATATTCACCATCACTAATCGTTTGATTATCTTCTTGAGTCATACTCACTCTACTTTGTGATGCCTAACGCCGCCTTAAGCTGTGAGTAATAGTTGGCTAAAATGTGAAGCGAAGCGGAACCGAGCCAACTGTTACGAATCCGACTTTAAGGCCTTGTTAGCCATCAATTTCATTAAACCCTCTATATCAGGTTCATTCTCTGGCTTTTTATTAATATGAGCATGGTACGATTGTTGGTCTGGCCCCCAATCATGATATAGCCCCGTATTTGGTTCATTTAAAGATGCGGCTTGCGCATCTGTTATTTCTAAACTTAATTGAGATAGCTTATTTGGTTTACTGCTTCCTACTAATTTAGCAAAGACAACAACATTGTATTTGCCAGCGAAAAATTTAAAATCTGCACCATCTTCTGGAAGGAGGAAATGATGATCAGCTGTAACTCCCTCTTGAGGAACAAATAAGCCACTGCCTCTTTTTAAATCCCCTTTCTCTCCATAAACCCAAACATTAAAATTTTGTTTTGATTCATTACGCTGAATTGAAACATGTAAGCTTTCGATAACTTGACCACGTTTAGAAGTGCTATATAAAAGTGTGCGTAAATAAATTTTGTTCTTTGGGCTGTTAAAGTTTGAACCATCCGGACCGAAAAAAACAACCGTTGGCTGAGTCATAACAAGCTCACCTTTACGGAAAAAAGTAAGCCAAGCTGTGACACCTGAAACGATTAAAGCTAAGCATGAAAAAACAAGGCTAACTAAATACAATTCTTGCGGCAATGTTCAATCTCCATTTGATGGCTAACAGCATACTATCGTGAATTATCGATAGTACCGCCGTCTATTATTAATAATTTGGACATAACATTAATTAAAAATATCAATTTTGTCAAAGTGTTAGAGGTGGTTGGTGTTAGTTATTTACAAAGGGTTTAGTGTAGAAACTAAGATTTTCATCATACTCAGCCTCACAAGGCTGAGTATGACGCAATAGCTAATAATTGACTTTAAATAAATCAACTTGTTATGAGCCTTCTGATGTGGAAAGTAAGCATGCCTAAGCTCACTTTCTACAACTTATTACTCGACATACACGCTTCAATCTCAGCAATTGTCCTTGGTGCTTTTTCTGTCAGATTCAGATAACCACTTTCCGTCACTAGAATGTCGTCTTCAATGCGTATAGCTATGCCGCGCCATTTGGCGTCGACTTTATCGCAATTGGCTGGAATGTAGATGCCCGGTTCTATGGTAAATACCATGTTGGACTCCAGAGTAATCCATTCATCGGAGTTTGATGCTTGGTATGAGCCAACATCGTGAACGTGGAGTCCCATCCAATGACCGGTTTTATGAACCGTGAATTCTCGTTGCAACCCTTGCGCTATTACCTCTTCAAGATCGCCAGTTAAGATGCCTAAATCAAGCAGACCTTGGGCGAGTACGCGTTGATTGGCTTCAAATAATGTATTCCACTTTGCGCCGGGTTTGACTAGGGCGATTGACGCATCTAGTGCGTCTAATACAATCTGATAGATCGCTGCTTGTGGCGCGCTAAAGGTGCCATTTACAGGGAAGGTACGAGATATGTCGGCGGTATAGCATTGGTATTCGCCGCCTAAGTCAGTTAATACTAAATCGCCGTCTTGGCATTCACTGTTGTTCTCTTCGTAATGCAGGCACATGCCATTGTTTCCGCTGGCGACGATGTTGGCGTAACCCACGCTGTCACACCCATATTGACTGATGGTGTGATTGAACTCTGCACTTAATTGTCGTTCATTAATGCCAGCTTTCGCCGTTTTCATCACCTTGATATGACCCGCGACAGATGCGATTGTCGCCTGCTTGATAAGTGCAAGTTCATGATTGTCTTTTATCACGCGCATTTGCGCAATCATGGGGGATAGCTGGTGGATTGAGCGATGAATTTTAATGCTATCAAATGCGTGATCAGGTTGTTTGGCGGTTAACCAATGGCCTAAAGCATGGTGGTAATTGCCATGGTTGTCGCTGATAAATAGCTTGTGACGTTTTTCAAATAGGCTGGTGATAAGCGTTTCAAATTCATTAATTGGATAAGCTTTGTTTACGCCGTGATCTGATTCAAGCCCTGCGAGTCCAGCGCGTGCGCCAAACTGCACTTCCATGTTGGCGTCGCTATCGCGTGAGAACATGACAAAGGGTGTGTCGTGGGCGGGACGGATCACGCACACACAATCTGGTTCGTTAAATCCCGTGAGGTAAAAAAAGTCGTTGTCTTGTCGAAACGGGTAGCCGATATTGAGGTTTCTAACCTGTTCTTTATTGCCTACGATGATAGCGACACTGTCGCTATCTAGGGATGCTGCTAGCTGTAATCGTCGTAATGAATAAGGAGACATATAATCCTCTAACTATAAAATTGAGCAACGAGTTTGGCTGCTGCCAAGTCTTCGAGTGCGTGACCAACGGATTTAAATAAGGTGATTTGTTCGTCGCTTGTACGGCCTTGGTGTTCACTCTTACTTAACTCAAATAAGTCTGCATTTAAATCATCAATGCTGATAACGCCAGTGTCGAGTGGTATTTTTATATCGCCGGTTTCTTTGATGGCACCCGGTCGTGAATCAACAAAAATGTCGCAGCGCTTTACAACGTTATCGTCTGCTTCTCGCATATCAGGTCGGTAAGCGCCTACTAAGTCTACATGTTGTCCTTTGCTTAACCATTCACCTTTTATAAGTGGTGTTTGACTTAAGGTTGCGACGCTTATTATGTCAGCTTGTTTAACACCTACTTCAAGTGAATCTGTGATGTCGCAAGACAATCCTAAATCAGCCACTTGGTCAATAACGTGTTGTGCTTTTTCATTAGAGCGACCCCACACAGTGACATGCGTAATAGGCGATATTGCATGATGCGCGCGAATTAATTGCGGTGATAATGCGCCAGTGCCAACCACAAATAAATGAGAAGAATTCTTACGGGCTAAAAATTTAGCGGCGAGTGCAGATGCAGCGGCTGTCCGATTGGTTGTTAATGTTGGTGCGTCCATCATCAATTCTGGTGTGCCAGTGTGTAAGTCCATTAATAAATAGATACCTTGAATTGATGGTAAGCCTATCTGCGCATTATCTGGCGCAACCGTCACCATTTTTACACCTGCTTTTTCACCTGATTGCCATGCTGGCATTAGTAGTAAGGTGGTTTCACGAGAAGCATTGGGGTTATCCATGTCGTGATGATGGCGCAAAGGCACGGTAATATCGCTACAGAATGCGTCTTGGAGCGCATTTATTAACGTAGGAAAAGATAGTGCGTCTTGCACTTGTTTAGCGTCTAGGTGTTTCATAAAGTAGTCTCAAACCTTGATTTGTATACAATATATCATGCGTAGTTGGAAAGTTAATCGATTTTTTAAATCAGTTGATTAAAGCGCTGTTTAAGGACTTTTTCAACAGAGGCAATGTGGTAGACTAGCGCCATTAAAATTACCTAGAGAAATAATTCAATGTCAAACAAAGCCGTATTTTTAGATCGTGATGGCGTAATTAATGTAGATACTGGCTATGTAAGCCACAGCGATGACTTTGTTTTCATTGACGGTGTGATTGATGCATGTAAAGCCATTAAAGAAAAAGGTTACCAAATTGTGGTGATTACTAATCAGTCTGGTATTGCTCGTGGCTATTTCTCAGAAGACGAATTTATGACGTTAACAGAGTGGATGGATTGGTCACTGGCTGATAAAGGCGTTGATATAGACGGCATTTATTTTTGCCCGCATCATCCTGAAAAGGGCATTGGTGAGTTAAAGCAAGATTGTGATTGTCGTAAACCACAACCTGGAATGATTTTAAGTGCTAAAGAGCATTTAGATATCGATTTATCACAGTCATTTTTAGTGGGTGATAAACTTTCTGATTTACAAGCGGGTAAAAATGCGGGCATTGCGACTAATATCCTTGTGCGTACAGGCAAAGACGTAACAGATGAAGCAACTGAAAATGCTGATCACGTCGTTGACAGTTTAGTCGATGTCATTGATTTAATTTAAGCTTCATTTCTTTGCTAAATTAATTTCGAAATTTTGAATACTTTATTGTCATTGGTGGGTCTTTTACTCAAATTTTACTTTTGGTAACCCCCCATGACAGACAAACATTTTCAACTCGCGGTAAAATCACTACTCGGTTTAAGCTTTTTACTATTGGGTTTATCGTTCTTTTTAGGACAAAACCCTGGCGCTATAAAAGCAACGTTTAGCTTTTATTCACTCACTCAAATGATTGAGCCAGCAATCCTTGGCCAGTTAACGGGCGCTTTGTTTGTTGCTGTCGCCATTGCATTGTTCGTACCCCATCAACAGGCGAGTAATTTCGCGTTCATTGGCATGTTAGTTATTGCTGCTGTGCCTTTATTGACGTTGTTAAGTGAAACACGCTGGGTCGCTGCGCATGGTGGTTTTCCGGTTATTGGCTCTGGTCAAGGCATTATCAAGTACTTTGCGATTATTCCACTTGCTGTGTATTTGTTTAAACCACATGCGTTAAGTGAGCGCCAACAAGCGTGGTTTAACTATGCAACAATGGCGATGGTGCTGTTTTGGATTGGCGGCGTTAAGTTTTTTGAATATGAAGCTAACGCTATTGAACGTTTAGTTGTTAATTCGCCGCTGATGTCTTGGTTATATGACGTATTTTCTTTGCAAGGCGCATCAAATGCTATTGGTAGTTACGATATCGTATTTGCGTTATTACTAGCACTAGGCATGATATTTGGTAACAAAAAGTTGATGTGGATCGCAGGCATTGCCTGTGGCGCTGTATTTGGAATGACACAAACATTTTTAATTACATCAAATGGTTTCGACGCAAGCACCGTTATCAATGGTCTTGGTCAGTTTGTGATAAAAGATTTATGGTATATCGCTAATCTATTGGTTATCGTGCAATTTTTAGCAGTAACGAGAAAGGCAAAAGTCGCGTAATTAAGATTAGGATATTTATGAGTACATCATTTTTAAAGAGCATTCATCATGTTGCTATCATTTGCAGTGACTATAAAGTGTCAAAGGCTTTTTATTGTGATGTACTCAGACTAGCTGTTATTGCTGAAACATATCGTGAACAGCGCGATTCTTATAAGCTAGACTTGGCATTGCCAGATGGCAGTCAAATTGAGTTATTTTCATTTCCTGATGCTCCATCACGTCCTAGTTATCCAGAAGCCCAAGGCTTACGCCATCTTGCATTCGCCGTTGATGATATCCGTTCGGTGGTTGAATATTTACAGGAGCAGCGCGTTGTTTTTGAGCCTATTCGCGTCGATGAATTAACCGGAAAACAATTTACTTTTTTTAGTGACCCTGATGGTTTGCCATTGGAGTTATATCAAGCGTAACAATGCTTAATCTAGCGTTCACCGAGATTAAGAAATAATGCTTCAAATAATTGATGGAGCATTATTATGGCAACTTTCCCTAGCAAAAAACGTATCGTATTGATGTGTGTGATAGTCACTGTTATCGGTGGACTATGCTTACCTGAAAACCTTATTACCCCCGTCAAAGGCGCTACAAGCAAAGATTGGAATCATCAAACGTTTTGGTATTCGCCATGGGGAGCATCAGATGTTCACAAGGGCATTGATATCTTTGGTAAGCGTCATCAGCATGTAGTTTCGCCAGTATCGGGTATCGTTATTTTCTCTGGTGAATTAACTCGCGGTGGCCACGCCATTGCCGTATTAGGCCCCAAATGGCGAATACATTATATGGCGCATTTGCAAACGAGATATGTCAGTGTTGGCAGCTGGGTAACGCAGGGAGACAACATTGCTACCTTGGGTGATAGCGGCAATGCATTAGGTAAACAACCGCATGTTCATTATTCAATAATGACACTGGTACCCTATTTATGGCGAATTGACTTGAAAGAGCAGGGCATTAAAAAAGCGTTTTATCTCAATCCACATCAAAAACTAAAAAACGCCGAGTATTAAGTCGGCGCTTGTATGTTTTTGCCTATTGCTCAGTGGTTAGTTTGGTATGAAGCGTTTGACAAATTTATTAGCATTTTTCATCCCAACACTACTATTTTGAGCTGTTTTAGTTAGTACCAGATACAGCCACGGTACTAGATAAAGACTCATAACAGTAGAGAAACTTAAACCGCCGATTATCGCAATGGCTAGAGGACCATATGATGGGCCATCTCCACCAATCTGAGCGCTGCCAATTGCTAGTGGTATCATGCCAAGAATGGTGGTTAATACCGTCATTAGTACTGGGCGCAGTCGCGTGACACACATGTCGCAAATAACTTGTTCTAGCTCTTCACGTTTGGGTGTCATTTGATTGATTTGATCAATGAGCACAATACCGTTATTAACGACAATACCCATTAAAATCAAAATACCTATCATGCCCATCACACCCATGCTGGTGCCTGTGATCATGAAGAACCAGAACACACCTGTAATAGAGTAAATAATTGAGCTTATAATCGCAGCCGGCAGTAATAATGATTCGAACAATGCCGCCATCACTATGTAAATCATTGCAACAGCCAGCAACATATTAACCATCATAATATTTTGTTCTTGTTGTTGGCGTTCAAATCCTTGACCGAGTTTCCATTGATAACCAGCTGGCATATTCACATGTTCCATCGCCTCTTTTAACCGCTCGCCTGCTTGCTCAGTGGTGATGCCATCAAGATTGGCGCCGATACTCAGTGATGTCTGACGATTTTGACGATTAATATTGCTCAGTTGTGGTTTTACGGTGAACGTCACCAAATTTTCCAAAGTGATCATACGCCCATCAAATTGGGTGATTGGAATTTGCTTTAGCTTGGCAAGAGAGTATTTAATTTGCTTATCAAATAACATTTCTATGCGCACTTCACCTTGGGGATCATGACGGAAGCTGCGTAAGTTTCTACCACGCAGTGCGCTAGAGACTAGTGAGGCAACTTGCATGGAACTCAGGCCATAACGACTGGCTTTTTGTCGATCAACAGTAAGCACCATCTCTTGTTGCTGTTGTGACATTTCACTTCGAACATCAGACAACCCTTCGATTTGCTGTAACATCGGAATAATCTGATTACTTAGCTCTACTAATTTGTCAGTCGACGGGCCTGTAAGCGACATTGATGTGCCGCCAGCTGCTGCGCTGCGCCAGCTAAACTCAGGTTTGGCGATGGCGAACTTTGGCATACTTTCTCGAATACGCTTTTTTATCTCCTCAATACCTAACGTTGCATCTTCTTTAAGCAATAGGGTTGAGCTTGCATATTCTGGGTTGTAATAGGTATACACCGACTCGATATCAAACTTATCTTGGTTGGCATATAAGAATGTTTCCATCTTATTTACCAAAGTTTCAACTTCTTGCAGCGGGTATTGACCATTCATATGATAGTGCAATCTGATGCGGGTCGTGTCATCGCTATTGTTATTATCAGAGGTAATCACGCTAAACGGTAATGCTGTGCTTGCCAAGATCATGATGGCGAAGAATCCAGTTAATTTTGGACGGTGCAATAACCAACTTAAACTTTTCTTATAAAGTCGATTGCCCGGTTTATCGGCGTTATTTTTACTTTTCTTTGGTAATAGTTTTTCTAACGATACTTTCGAAAGTAGTAGCGGCAATAATGTTTTGGCCACTAACAATGAAGCAGCCAATGAAATACAAATGGCGATGGCGACGTGTTCAAGAAAAACCGTTAGCTGTACTTTCTCACCAATAATATTCGGTAAGAACACTATCATGGTGGTCAATGTGCCTGTGATAACCGCTAAGCTTACTTTTGATACACCTGTTTTTATATTGTAATGGACACTCTTGTCCGGGGATTTCTTGTATTGCGCTGCAATGGACTCGGTAATCACCACTGAGTTGTCAACCAACATACCAACGGCTAGTAATAACCCCATTAACGACAATACATTGAGGGAGTAGCCTAACAAATGCATACAGGCTAGTGTTAAACAAATTGAGAAAGGCACTGACGCCACAACTAATAAAGTAATCGGTGTATTTCTAATAAATAAATAAAGCACGGCAAAGGACAATAGTGCGCCGATACCGCCAGCTTGAAGTAAATCAGACAGTGAGTCTGTAACGCCTTTGGCTTGATCTTCCATTAAGAAAATATCAATACCTTCAAACTTTTCACTGGCAGAGACTTCGTTAATTGTTTCAACAACACGAGCAGATACATCAACAAGGTTGGCACTTGATTCACGAAAAACATCTAAGCCAATGGCGTAACTTTGGTTAAGATGACGGCCTTCTTCTGGATCTTTACGCTCATAATTAATGGTGGCAATGTCGCCCAAATAAATATGCTCGTTAACACGTAAGTTACGAATATCATTTAAGTTAGTGTATTCACCTTGTGGTGATACCCGCATGGTTTGATTGTCACTTTTGATAGCGCCTGCATTAATTGAAAAGTTTTGCTTGTTTAATAAAGCGGTTAATTGGTTTACATCAATGTTGTGACTTGCCATGCGATCGCTTGATAAACGAATAATGATTTGGCGTGGATCGACGCCGTACAAATCAACTTTCGACACGCCAGATAAACGCTCAAGTGGTTTCTTAAGAAAGTTATTAAGTAAATCGTAGCTATTACGCAACTCTCGTTCACTTGATAAGCGCATCGTAAGAATCGGCATATCTGTGGTTGAGAATTGATAGACAAAGATACGTTCTAAGTCATCGGGTAATAGGTGTTTAACCGCATCAATTTTCTCCCGTGCTTCAATGCCTTTACTGGTGATACTTTTATCCCACGCAACTTCAACAAAGATATTGCTGCCATTTTCGCTTGAATTTGAATTCATGCGAACAATGCCGCCCATTGTTGCGAGTGCTTCTTCAAGCGGACGGGTTACTAAGCGCTCAACCTCTGCTGGACTCGAACCAGGATAAGGGGCGTTGATCATGATTTGCGGCACATCAATACCAGGGAATTTCTCCAGTGGTAACATGCGTGATGCAGCAATACCGAGTAAAAGCATCGTTAGTGCAATCATAAAGGTTGTAACTGGGCGCTTTAAAGCAAGCGCTGTTAACCCTATATTATTTGAATCATCCTTGCTCATGTTATGCCTCCGTCGCCGATGAGTTATCGAGCTGTGCATTTTCCGTTGCTTTGACAAACTTCTTACTATCAAACAAGCGATAAAGCACTGGAATGACAATCAGTGTTAACAAAGTCGAGAAGATCAAGCCGCTAATGACGGTAATTGCCATTGGAGCGCGTAATTCACTGCCTTCTCCAAGACCAATACACATTGGTAGTAACCCTAAAATGGTGGTTAATGTGGTCATGACAATTGGGCGTAACCGCGACTGGGCAGCAGTTTTAATGGCTTCAACTTTTTCCATGCCTTCAAGGCGCAATTGATTGATGCGATCCACAAGGACAATGGCATTATTAACCACAATACCACTTAGCATGATTAAACCAAGGAACACGATAACGCTTAAGTTAGTACCTGTGATGTATAAGCCAAGTAGTGAACCCACACCTGCTAGCGGCACACTAAATAAGATAAGTAATGGATGAAGTAGTGACTCAAACTGAGAGGCCATCACTAAGTACACTAAGAATACAGCAAGGGCGAGCGCCATCATCATTGAGTTGAACGATTGTTCCATTTCTTCACTTTGACCACCAAAGTTACTAGTGACATTTAGCGGTAAGTTTAGCTGTTCAATAAGAGTATTTGCTGCATCGATAGCACTTTGTTGATCGCCAGTTGCGATATTGGCGCTAATAACGGCAACTCGTTGTTGGTTGATACGGTTAATTTGCGCTGGACCCACAGTTTCTCTAATTGTCGCCACGCTATCTAACGAGATTGGCTGTTGACTATTAGGGTTAACAATCATTGCGCGCAAATCGTTGATTGAGTTTCTGTCTGCTAAGTCACTGCGCACCAGAATATCAATTTTACGATCGAACATGGTGAATTGGCTCGCCACGTTACCACCTACTTTTACGGCGATAAGTTGTGAAATATCTGCGCTATTTAGTCCAAGGCTCGCGATGCGTTTATGATCAAATTCAATCGCTAATTCTGGCTGACCACGTCGCATACTATTCACAACATCATCAAATACCGCAGATTGATTCATCAATGTCGCTAGCTCTTTACTATAACGATCAAGTGACTCAAGATCGTAGCTTGCCAATTCAATACTCATTGGTTTACTTAAAGTAAATAATGCAGGGCGATTAATTTCGTTACTGGCTCCAACAATTTGTCGCGCGATTTCACGGGTTTTATCCATGATAGCTTGCTCATGAATCTTATTGTTTACAATAATTTGCAATCGCGCTTGATGCTCACCACCTTTACTTGCACTGCTTGTCATTAAACTACCGCGACCAGAAAGTGAATAAGTACTTTTCACACGATCGTCATCTTTTAGCGCGTCAGATATGCGGTTAATTGCTTCGTCTGTTTTTACAAGTGGCGTGCCTGGCGCCAGTTCGAGCTCAAGATAGAATTCTCCTTGAGATAACGAAGGCAGTAATTCAAAACCAACACGCGGGGCAATAACAACACTGGTACAAGCTAGGCCTAGAGTGATTACAAGTGTTTTAAAAGGATGTGCTAAAGCACCAGATAACAACTTTTTGAAGCCGCCGGCTAGTAAATCAAAGACTTTATTAAATAGCCCTGTAATTGGATTAAAGATAAATCCAAATACTTTGCTTAGACCATGGAAAATCACTAAAACGATGCGAGTCAATAACATCGGCAGTAGTATGAATATGGCATAAAGCGGTGAAGTTAGAACATATAGAATCTTACCGCCAAGATCTCGTTCTGAAAATGGCACGCGCTGATAACCAGCTGAATCATCGTCATTTGACGATTTTTCGCGTGATGCCAACATTGGAATCAACGTTAGTGCAACAAGCAGTGAAGCTAGTAGGGCAAAGGTGACTGTCATCGCTTGGTCATGGAACAATTGGCCTGCAACACCTTCAACGAAGATCAGTGGGACGAAAACGGCGAGGGTCGTTAAAGTTGATGCGACAATCGCGCCGCTTACTTCTTTCGTACCTTTCACCGCTGCGTCACGATTTGATAAACCTTGCTCTTTGTAACGAGCGATATTTTCTAACACAACGATGGCATTATCGACCAATAAGCCTGTCGCCAATGCAATACCACCAAGCGACATGATATTTAGCGTAATGTCATTACCATACATTAGATTAAATGTGGCAATGACTGACACTGGAATTGATAGTGAGATGATGAGCGTCGGAACAATTGAGCGTAAGAAAAGATACAACACCAGCATAGCCAGTAAGCCACCGATAATCGCTGCTGATTTTACTTCGCTAATCGCATTACTGATAAAGGTTGATTGATCGTAAACCAGTGTTAGTTCATAACGATTGTCGCCTTTGTCTTTTTGTCTGTCTAATTGACGTTTAATTCGAGTAGCAACTTCAACGGTATTAGCATCACCTTCTTTGTAAATTGCTAACTCAACCGCTTCTCTTGCATTAATTCGCGTAACGTCAGTACGTTCTTTGTAGGCATCTTTAATATTTGCAATGTCTTTTAGGTAGATGATTTGATCGTTTTGTTGATACACCACCAAATCACCAATTTGTTTAATGTCACTAAATTGATTGAGTGTTCGAACGAGGTATTGAGTATTACCTTCGATGAGTTTTCCAGCTGAGATATTAATATTCTCACGGCGAATAAGTTGGCTTACTTGCTCGCTACTCAAATTTAACTGCGCCAATTTATGCTGGTCGATCACCACTTGATATTCTTGTTCTAAACCACCACCTAATTTGACTGAAGCGACCCCAGCAATCGATTCTATTTGACGCTTTACATCATATTCACCGTAGGTTCTCATCGCAGTTAAAGTATGGATGCCTGCATTCGTATCCGTTGTAACGGTGTCTTTCGGTTGCAATGCCAATCGAACAATAGGGTCGAGACTCGGGTTAAATTTTAAAATTAGTGGTTTTTCGACATCCAGTGGTAAAGAAATTAAATCGAGTTTTTCTCGAACTTCAAGGCTGGTGATGTCCATGGCAACATCCCATTCAAACTCAAGTAAAACATCAGATTGGCCAGGTTTAGAAATCGAGCTGATTTTACGTAAGCCTTTTACAACACCAACGGCTTCTTCAATAGGTTTACTAATAAGTTGTTCTATTTCTGACGGCGCTGCACCTGTGTAAGTTGTACGTACCGTTAAGGTTGGGTAGCTTAGTTCTGGTAAAAGGTTCACCGCTAGACGCGATAACCCAACGAGACCAAATAAGATGACGGCAAAGGTCGCCATCCACACCGTCACAGGACGATTGATTGCTGTATCAATAATTTTCAT
>OJBM01000230.1_pt1 | contig 19845 bp, 22 predicted proteins | sample 1591061 | NCBI WGS metagenome assembly OJBM01 (sample SAMN05416872, study PRJEB24817) | seawater metagenome | isolation source: Sea water | place: Canada:Atlantic | collected 2013-11
TGGCAAATAAATCAATGACAACAGCTAAGTAACACCAACGTGAACCAGCCCAAATATAGGTCACATCGCCACACCACGATTGATTCGGCTCTGTCATTACAAATTGCCTATCTAAATGATTAGGTATCGCAGGATGTTCGTTCACAGCTCGTTTGTAAGCATGCTTAGGTATCTGACAACTAACTAAACCTAAACGCTTCATGATGCTATTGGTGCGGTAACGGCTCAGTGGAAAATCTCTTGTTGTCGCTATCTGAGCGATGGTTCTCGCACCCGTCGAATCACCGCTTTCGGCGAAGATAGAACGAATCATTAGCTCTGCCTTCACGCGTTTATTGCAATGAAAAATTTTTGCCTGTCCCTTTTTTCATTTTATCTTGATGCACAGCCTTTGTTGTTGGAGTACCTAAAGTTTGCATTCGGTATTCATCACAACGACGCCACAGGCGGCCTTCGCACGCTTGGTAAGAAATTAACTCAAGCAAAAATCGAAGATGTTCGCGCAAGATACGCGCTTGCCAAAGAACGCCTAGCGGTGCTTGATTTGTTGGATTAGTAGTTGATATTAACATTTGAATTTTAAAGCCTCGATAATTCGGGGCTTTTTTATTAGAGGGATATTTATTGGTATCACGTGCTTTGCCACTAAATTATGCGAAGTGCAACGATGAACTCAGGGATAATTTGAAGTGGCTGATAAATCTACCCGCTGCTGGAGAGCATGAGTCATAATTACTTACCTCTTAACAACGAGCGCTAATTTAGCGTAGACCAAGACTCGTTTAGCCGCCTAAATTTTATGGCTGTCCTTTATCTCCTTATCTCAGCGAAATTAATCAAAATGAACTTAACGTCGGTGTCGATACTGGTAAAACTCAACTAGATATTTAGATAAGATCATTAGATATCGATTTCACCGTAACCAACGACGAGAAAGGAATTAAACAAGACATCAAGGAGTTAAAAAGACATACTGTAACACGCGTTGTTATTGAAGCAACTGGAAGACTTGAGCAACCTTTCATTTTAGCCTGCGCTTATGCAAAGATTCCGTTCGTTATAGCTAATCCAGTAAACATCAAACGTTTTGCTGGTGCCATTAATAAAAATGCTAAAACCGACAAACTTGATGCACAGCTAATTGCATTTTACGGCGAAGCTATCAATACTAAAGCGCACAACAAATGCGCTTAATAAGCGACCTACTGTCTCGAAGACGTCAGTTAATGGATATGCAAACTATGGAGAAAAATCGTTCTCAAATTATGCCTAAAGCAGTTTCGTCACTCATCAAACCCATTTTAACAGCGCTGAAAAATCAGATCGAAAAGGTTGATGGTAAACTACAAAAACTAATTACGATTACAAAGCTAAAAATGACATCATTCAAAGTGTTCCAAGGGTTGGAAATGTCGTTGCATTTAATCTATTAAGCGAAATGCCAGAACTCGGGTATATCAACAATAAAGAAGCTGCTTCACTCATCGGCGTGGCACCTTTTAATCGAGAAAGCGGCGCTTACCAAGACAAGAGAATGATACGTGGTAGACGTCCTAAGATCAGAACAGCGATGTACATGGCAATAATAGCCTGCATAAGAAAGCTAGTTATCGTGATTAATTCGATGGTAAGGAATGGTGTCATGTGGGATCCTAAAATGATTTAGAATTAGGCATTGACACCATAGTCACTTGTTATGTTTTTGCATAGCAAATTTTATTCATCAGCAAGTTTTTGTACCGCTCGTAAACTATTTTTTTTATCTGACTCTATGTTTTCGTTTAGAGAAATAAAAGCTCTCGCATTTTTAAAGCGACTAGCATTCAATACAAATTTTGATTCATCATAGCCTGCTACACAATAAGCTGTATATTTAGAATTACCTTCAGCCTCATACTTGATTTTATGAATGTTATATACATCATAGGAAGAACCCATAGTATTTTGGCACCTAATAGTAATTGTATATGAACCGGGCTCTAAAACATAAACATCGCTGTTTGAAAAAGAACCATCACTATCTAAACGAGATTCACCTTCAATTTTAATGATGTACGCGTACATTTCTCTCACACTAGGTAACCAACCAATTTGCTCAGCTTGTAATTTAGCTAAACTTTTTCCGCTTGTGGAACCGTTAACATAAACAGTACTACTGCAACCTGAGAGTATAAATAATGACATTAGAATTAAACTTTTCAATTTGTAAACCTCAAAACATAACGAGGCTGTAGAATTAATCATTCACAGCCTAAATTTTTATAGAGAAAGACAATAGTTGAGTTAGCTCTGACTTTCAATAGTTAAGTAATTGATTAAGGATAATTTTTATTTAAGGCGTATTTACTGCTTGTTGAACGTTTAAATGCATATAGAGGACGATAACGGGAGTGTTTTATAGGTTATTCCTCCTACAGCATGCTGTTACGTAGTTTTTCTATATTATGAACGAGACAGTTCATTTGCCATTGGGCATTAATTTATCTTGGCCTCGTAACGTGAATTGATTTACAAATTTATTGACTGTCCTTTATTTCTTATGAATACCATGAAGCATGGCCTAGCATTTAATGCTTCAAGAACCGGTGCTTGTTGCAGTATCCGATTTACTTGACTTGTTAAATTCCAAATTCCACGTTACTGAGCCTTTTACTTCCTCATAAAGCTCACGTAACACCTTAACTTTTCTGATTAATTTAATAAGCTCTTCTTTGCTACCATTTTGCACATAGACTTCATACCACGCCTTATCTTCTGTTTTGTAGTAGTTTTCTAATGCATAAATCATTAATGAAATCTAGGACACTCAATTCTTTTAGACGTCCAAAAACAATAGCCCAAATTATCTAACTTAGCTACTTACCTAAGTTCTCGATGAAGATGTCATCAAGCCAGATGCTGATGACAATAAAGCTTAATACTTAGCGATTCACTTAAAGCGTTTAACGATGTGTTGATGCGGACCAACGTCCGTAATATCAAACACAGCAGGGTTAATCTCAAAGTCTGCTTGTTGATAAAACGTAATCGCAGATACACGGGCATTAGCCCACAAATAGTCAGTATCAGTCGCTAGTTTCTGGCATATCCCTGCGAGTAACTTATGTCCAAATCCCTGCCCTTGCTTATTTTCAGCCACTGCCATGGAGCGTAGTTGGCAACCGCGCCCTCGATAACCTTCAGAATTACGCGCATATAACGACGCAATAGCGACAAGCTCTGCGCCATCGAAATAACCATAATGATGAGTAGTCGCTAATTCATCGCCAGCAAACATACAATCTTGTAGTGTGCCATCTGGGCGTAAAATAACTTGGCGCAGTGGGTAGGCTTGCTCAGCAGTAATGCGTTTAATCACCATCGGCTCCAGTTGCTTGAGGGAAGACTTCATCAAGCATCAACTCTTCGATACCTGTACCTTGCGCGATGCTTAATTGTAATAAACGCTCTGCCACTTGCTCACCTTTAATGGGCCGATAGCGTTTAAGCCCCGGCAAACGACACAAAGTAGGTAGAATGACACTTGCGAGATTTTCTCCCAAACGCGTTTGGTCGCGATCCCCTAATAATAGCGATGGTTTAACGATGCTAATACGCTCAAATGTCATTGCCTTAACCGCGTTATCAAGTTCACCTTTCATTTTCAAGTAACTACTGCGGCTCGCGCAATTGGCACCGCTTGAAGAGACAAGTAAATAATGAGGAATACCATTAGAACAAGCTAATGTCGCTGCTGCGACTTGATAGTCATAGTCGATAATCCACTGCGCTGCAACAGAGCCCGCTTGTTTTAGGGTAGTACCAAGACATGAAAATAACACATCGCCATGAAACAGCTCGCTATGCTCAGCTAACTGAGCAAAGTCAACCACATGGTTTTCGACACGGTCATTGTCATAATCGACTTGACGACGCGTAATGGTCACTATTTTTGAGTAGTGCGGGGAAGTTGTCAGCATAGCCACTAAGGCTTTGCCGACAAGACCTGTGGCACCAATAACAACTGCAGTTTTAGTTGTTACCGAATTAGAAAATGAGCTCTGCATTAATAAATGGCTAGGTTATAAACTAAGATAACCGCAGCGTATCACAACAGCTTGATAATATTAAAAATAAATATCGATGCCGAAACCAAAGTGATTAAATTCACTTCTGACGATTTCAGCCTTTAATGCGATATGATCGTTAAAGTGATAGTTAACGCCAGCACCGAATAATGCAGCAGTCCCGCTGTTATCAATCGAAGTCACTATTGGTGGCATGCCGTAAGGGTCGACAGTAACACCTTCCTCAAACCACGCGAATGCGCCTAGCTTGCCGTACAAGTTAAAATTACCCAGTGGATATTTAGCGATGAAAGACGCTGAATAGCCATCAACATCGATATTATCTATATTATCCGTGCTATCAAATTCGCCGAAATCAATTTGCGTAAGTTCAACGGCAAAATTGGGATGAAATTGATAACCAATATTAAAACTAGCAGGTTGCTCTATCTTATAATCGCCATTTAAAACAACTGAAGTGCCGACAAAAAACTTATTGTCGATCTCATTGGCATTAACACAAGTAAAACACAATAAAGACGCGATCGTTAAAGCGCCTAAGTCTATCCCTTTGCTCATAATTATCCTTAACGAAATTAAGTGGTTAACTATTAAAAAGACTGAGTCTAGCATAAAAAATCATCGCTGCAGCCTAGAAAATATTCACGTTAGCTCAATCAGCAATCACGACAGTTTGAACACTGTTAATAAAATGTTATCGTGTGCCGCTCTACATCGTTTAATAAAGAATAATAACAATGAGTCTTAAACGTCAGCACTTTATCGGCATAGGTCCCCTTGCCGCGATCCTTTTCTACTACATCTTAACGTTTAACGGATTAGCTCAAATGCCTGCAACTGCGGCAGCAATTACGCTATTAACCGTTATTTGGTGGGTTAGTGAAGCGTTGCCAATTCCGGCAACGTCATTAGTTCCATTTGCCCTGCTTCCCTTATTTGGCGTAGTCGACCATAAGACAGTAGCATCATCGCTGGGAAGTCACGTCATTCTATTGCTAATGGGCGCCTTTATGCTGTCTAAATCGCTAGAAAAGAGTGGCGCCCATCAGCGTTTAGCGGTTTACATGTTGCGCCTTGTCGGCGTATCAAGTGGGCGGCGATTAGTACTCGGTTTCATGCTTACGGCTGGCTTTTTAAGTATGTGGATTTCGAACACAGCAACCACACTTATCATGCTGCCGATAGCCCTTGCGATATTGGCTCATGTCGATAATCCAAAGTTAAAAATAGCACTGATATTAGGTATCGCGTATGCCGCTAGTACCGGCGGTATAGCCACACCAATTGGCACGCCGCCTAACGTCATCTTTATGGGTATTTATGAAGAGCACACAGGTCAAGAATTTAGCTTTTTACAATGGATGAAGGTTGGTGTGCCAGTCGTTTTGATCAGCCTACCGTTAATGGCGTTATGGTTAACACGTAATGTGAATCTCGAACATAAAATTACACTGCCCGCGCTGGGAGAATGGCGCAGTGAAGAAAAACGTACCTTGATTTTATTTGGACTGACGGCTCTTGCATGGATAACCCGAAAAGATCCATATGGCGGCTGGAGTGAATTATTTGACATCACTATTGCTGGAGATAGTACGGTGGCTTTGGTTGCCGTGGTGATCATGTTTATGACGCCTAACGGGAAAGGTGGCCGCGTTCTTGATTGGGAAACAGCTAAAGATATCCCTTGGGGCATGTTGTTACTATTTGCTGGCGGTATTGCCATTGCCAAAGGGTTTGTTGCTTCAGGTTTAAGTACAATTATGGGTGACTGGTTATCATCAATGACTCATTTACCAATCGTGCTCGTGATATTAACTATTTGTTTGGTGGTTACTTACCTCACTGAAATCACCAGTAATACCGCAACGGCCACCTTATTAATGCCAATTCTAGCGGTTGCTGCAACCAGCGCAGGAATCGATCCGGCAGTCTTTATGATCCCAGCAGCAATGGCGGCAAGTTGCGCCTATATGCTACCTGTGGCAACAGCGCCCAACGCAATTGCTTATGGTACGGGGGAGTTTGAAATAAAAGATATGGTGCGCGAAGGTGCAGTACTTAGCTTACTCGTTTCCTGCACTGTAGCGGTTGTTTGTTACCTTTTATTGACTTAAAAGCGTCGCTGCAACGCGACTTTTTCAATACCGTGTGAAGGTGTCCAGCATTTGAATTGAACAAAACCATGTTTTTTGTACAGTTCAATGGCTGGCATATTCACGCTCGCGGTTTCCACGACAGCATGTTCAATCTCAAATGTCGTCAAAACATGCCTCATTAACTGGCCAGCAATGCCGCGCCGAAAAAAGTCAGGGCTCACCGTCAGGCTATTAATCGACAGCTGTTTCTTGCCATATTCAATTTCAATCACGCCTGCCAACGCACTATCAATTTTAGCGCCGTAAAACATCGTTTGGGACTGTGCAATGTCACTTGCCGTGCGTTGCAACGGTGGAAAACTTGACGTGCCAATCAATTGCGCTTCAATTTGATAGGATGCCTGAAAAACCTCATAGATCTCAGCCGCAATAGTCGGCGTATTATGCTCAAGTAATGTAATCACAACTTATCCCATTCGCTTGGCCATGGGATGATCAGGATTTAGCTGTAATAAATCCCACAAATTGCCATACAAATCTTCAAACACAGCAACCGTGCCATAATCTTGCTCTTGGGGCTCTCGAACAAAAGTAATGCCTAAAGCTGTCATACGCTTATAATCACGCCAAAAATCATCGGTATTTAAAAATAAAAAGACACGCCCACCCGCTTGGTCGCCAATAAAATCGTGTTGGCGCTCTTTCGAAGCTTTTGCTAACAAAATTGCCGTCCCCGTAGAATTTGGCGGCGCGACAACAACCCAACGCTTGTCTTGCTCCGGTTGATAGATATCTTCAACCAATTCGAATTTAAGTTTGTCGACGTAAAAAGCGATAGCTTCATCGTAATCTTTAACGACCAGTGCAATATGCACAATGTTCTGTTTCATGAAAATCCTAAGTTATATTTCTTATTGGCTATTTTTAAGTTGATTTGCAAGCTAAAGTTTAATGTTTAACACCATATCAATACGATGCATATCTTGACCCCAGCCATGCTCAATTTCATTGACAGCGACTGCGCCAAACTTTGCAAAAAATGGCGCAGATAAATGACTTGCAGCAATGGAAATTCTGTCAATTCCTTGATCGACTGCGGTTACAATGACATGCTCCATAACTTGTTTGCCAACACCAGAACCCTGTGTTTTTGGCGATAACATTATCCAGTTAATCGCGTACTCTTGATTGTGTTTGAGTAAGCCAAAAGCACCAACAACCTCATCGTTTAACAAACACACGTGATAACCAACAGGTTGAGACTTCAAGAATCCTAGATAATCATCTCGCTCATTGCGTGCAAAAAACTGAGGACAATTAGCATCGAATAATGCCATGCAAGCTAGCTCTAACTCGGGGTTATAGGGATGAAATAAATTAGATTGAGTCATTAGTAAATCTCTATTAAAGATATTGCGTTAAATACACACCAATTCAGACATTTGATAGCAGAGATCCCCATCAACGTTTATCGGTTCAGCGTCATTATAAGGATTTAAATAATCCAATGAATTAACTTCTTGATCTTTTTTGGCCGTTAACTGAGCGAGTTTGTATCGAATAAGTGATAACTTTGTATCTAATTCAATTACATCGTCATACCTTTCTATAAATTCAAAGTCCAAAAAGCTAAGTGCACTTTGTGCTTTTAAATTTCTTACGTTTTTTATCATTTTTATAAAAATGTTTGTATTTTTATAGCTATCTATTCGTTGGTTTTCTAACTCTTTCAATACTTTGTTTTTTATTAGTAAATCAGTTTTTTTAGAATCAATATCTAACAATGCAGAGTGATATTGGAAATATACGGTATTGATCGTTTGGTTTGGTTTAAACAGTAAGTCAATACTATAAGGGACTTCACTTACTTCGAGCGGTTCATATAAAAACAGCTGAGTTCGTTCAATAGTACGTCTAAAGCGTCTTTTATAATAGTCACTTTTAGAAACTTCAGTGATCGTCAAAGTTGGGAATAACCGCATGATTTTCAACAGCTCTTCAGGCTGATTTTCAGCGACATAGTCAATAATAGGAATCACTACTTTGGAAATATTTCTTAAGCTTTGATGCCGCCATAAAATCGCATTACTTTGAGTGACAATTTTTCGATCTAATGACACTAAGTGACTTAATTTGTAATGTGCTTGCGTTAATCGCCCAGCGGCAAAATCATAAATTATTTCATAGGCAGTTAAATTGCTTAATACTTCTAGCTGATCTGAGTTAATGTCCAGCAGTATTGAATCAGGAATGTAAAATTGTGTTCTATCATCAAGGCTTAAATAATCAAATATGAGATAGCTAAACTTCTTATTCATTGCGCCTAGCTTTTTTCTTTTGTCGAGGATAAAACGCAAACAACGTTTGTTAGCAATTGAACAGATATATTTCTTTTCTGCCAACCATTCGAGATCTTCGATATTAGGCCAGTCTATTTCTTCATTATCATGGCCATCAAGCCTCTCAATAATGGATTTAAGTTTTATAACCTCTTCTTCGCGGCCTTCAACACCATCCACTGTCATTATCGTTAAATCAGGGATTACGCTTTCATTTAAATCTATTGCTGCAATGGGGTTTTCCATCCATTCTTGTGCAATTGGGTGGATGGTTTCATCTGACAGCAAAAAATGACCGCCAATAGCGATAATTATTGCGCACAAGAAGCCAAGAATACGGGGATTCATATAATTCCTTTTATTTCAAAAACTTTTTGAAGCCTTGCGATTATCTCTGATAACATGGAGAAAACCAACATTAACTAAACCACAATCCCGTTACCTGAATCGGCGCTTCATCGTCACGTAAATATAGCTGCCACAAAAGCTCTTCATCAGAATGTTCAAAAACAACTTTCCATAATAATTGGTGCTCATTGACACGTTTCAAGTATCCCAAATACTCACAGGTGATTAATTGTCCCATAGGGATTATTGCTTCTTGTACGGCATGTTCAAAACGTTCTTGTGTCAATTTCTCTTTAAATTCAGCACAAAAGTGGCGGGTTAATAGCTGATAGTCACAGGTTTGGTGAGCGTTGATAATTTCTCGCATGATACAGCGACCTATTTGCTCAGCGTTTTCTCGGGTTATTGTTATTATCATCAAGCCTTCTTATTTCAAATATTGAGGTTAAGCTGTTTATTGTCTAATTTAGAGTAAACTAATAATGCTATTAGATCGTATAAATGTTTCAAAGTATGTCAAAAATGCCGTTATGTAAAACATTGTAAAACAAAACTATGATTAGACTATTTTGATGTATTCTGCCGCCATCAATAATCCGTGAGTAAAGTATCACCATGAGAACAATAAAAATCCTTCTCCCCTTTGTTGTTATCGCCGTTGCAGCGCTAGCCATATTCATGATTTTCTTTTCGAGTCCTGAGGCTCGAAAACGAGGACAACGACCACCGCCAAGCTTAGTGGTTGAAGTATTAGACATTAAACCGCAAGACTATCAGGTGACATTATCATCTTTTGGTAAAATTACGCCGACGACACAAAGTCAATTGTCGTCTCAAGTCAGCGGTCAAATTGTAGCTGTGAGTGACAGTTTCAAGGCAGGACAATTTTTTAATAAAGGCGATACCTTAGTAACACTTGATGACCGTGATTATAAAATCAGAGTTCAGTCTGCCAGTGCTGAACGTGCTCAAGCTCAAGTAGCATTGGATGAAGAAATTGCATTGTCAGCACAGGCGATAAAAGATCGTAAAAATCTTGGTACGTTAGGCCAAGCCAGTGATTACGCATTAAGAAAGCCACAAATGGCGGCTGCACGCGCTAAATTACAAGCGGCAGACGCAAACCTTAAACAAGCATTATTAGATGTTGAGCGCACAGTGATTACCGCGCCTTATGATGGTCGTATCTTAACGAAGAAAGTGTCTGTCGGTCAGGTTGTTGGCTCAACAACAGCACTTGCCGATATCTATGCCGTTGATAATGCGGAAGTAGAATTACCGATTAAAAATTCGCAACTTGCACTATTAAACTTACCTAACAATCATTTAGGCGAATCAAATCCACAAGCATCGCTAATTACCTTATTAAATAACGAAGGTGGCGCTACGCAGTTTTGGCAAGCGCAGATAACACGAACCAGTGGCGCGATTAACGAAAACACCCAGCAATTGAGTGTGATTGCAGAAATTAGCCAACCATTCGCTCAAGCCGACAAGCGTTCATTAAATATTGGCCAATTTGTCACGGCGCAAATTACAGGTAAAACACTCAACGATGCCATTGTCATTCCCAACGCCTCGATTTATCAGGGTAGCTATGTCTATCTTTACGAAAACGGTGTTTTACAACGTAAGAATGTCGTTATCGCCTATCAAAATAACAAAGAAGCGATAATTACTTCCGGTGTTTACGCCAACGAAAAATTAGTAACTACGCCACTTGGTCAAGTGAATTCAGGTACGGCGGTGAGCATTGCTGGTCAAAAAGCGACGAAAGGTAACAAAAAACGTGGTGGTAAAGACGGCAAGCGTCGTGGTAAAGATCGTCAACAAAAAGCAAATAATGGGAGCGCATCATGATAGCTTGGTTTGCCAGAAATGGTGTAGCTGCCAATCTATTAATGATTTCCATTTTAGTTGCCGGCTTATTGATTTTAAATACAAAAATTCCGTTAGAGGTATTTCCAACCACTGAAGCACGTACTATTTCAGTGTCAGTGAGCCTACGTGGTGCAACCCCTGAAGACACTGAAAAAGGTATCGCCATCTTAGTTGAAGAAGCGGTACAAGATTTAGAAGGCATCAAACAACTAAGAAGTCGCTCGTCGGAAGGCAGTGCTAGCATCACTATCGAGATGGAAAACAACGCTGATAGTCAAAAGTTACTAAACGATGTCAAAAGTCGTGTTGATGCTATCAACAACTTTCCTGGCAGTGCTGAGAAACCTGTTGTTCGATTAGCGCAGCGCACACGTGAAGTCATTAGCGTAGTGGTTGCAGGGCCACAGTCTGAAAAAGAAATTCGTCAACTGGCAGAAACCGTGCGTGATGACATTTTGCGCCTTGACGGTGTCACACAAGTTCAGCTTGATTCGGTGCGTCCGTATGAGATCACTATTGAAGTAAATCAAGATATCTTGCGTCAATACAACATCTCGCTGTCGCAGATTTCACAGGCCATTAATAACAGTTCACGTGATTTATCGTCAGGTAACATCAAGACATCGGGCGGTGACGTATTAATTCGTTCGTCAGGTCAAGCGTACCGTCAAGATGAATACGAAAGTATTGTTATTTTGACCCAAGATGACGGCAGTCTTATTCGCCTAAAAGATATTGCTAAAGTTAAAGATGGTTTTGAAGATAGCGATTTCTCGTCACGCTTTAACGGTAAAAATGCCGCCTTTATTGATGTATTTCGTATCGGCAATCAAAGCGCCATTGAAATTGCAGACAAGGTTAAGGCGTACCTAGACACTAAGTCAGCGACAATGCCACAAGGTGTTGATCTCACTTATTGGCGTGATCGCTCTGTTATTGTTAAAAACCGTTTGGCGACTTTAACTGGTAACGCGATCCAAGGGGGTATTTTAGTACTTGCCTTACTGACACTATTTCTACGTCCTGCCATCGCGTTTTGGGTTTTCATTGGTATTCCAGTGAGTTTTATGGGGGCATTTTTCTTAATGCCACTGATGGGTGTTACTCTTAATATCTTTAGTTTATTCGCATTTATTTTAGTACTAGGGATCGTGGTGGATGACGCCATTGTCACCGGCGAAAATATCTATGCCCATATGCGGCACAGCGACAATGGATTGCAAGCGGCTATCAAGGGAACTCAGGAAGTTACTGTACCAGTTACCTTTGGTATTTTAACCACCATTGCCGCCTTTATGCCATTGGCTTTCATAGAAGGTCGCCGTGGTGATTTGTTTGCTCAAATTCCTATTGTTGTTATTCCAATTCTATTATTTTCACTAATTGAATCTAAGTTAGTATTACCGTCGCATTTAAAACATTTGCGTCTACGTAAAGATAAGACTGAGCCAAACGGGTTTAGTAAATTCCAACAGCGTTTTGCTGATGGATTTGAGAATGCGATTATTAAATATTATCGCCCTATTCTCGACATTACGCTACGCAATAAAGCGACAACGCTATTTAGCTTCATTGGCGTATTAGCGATTGTTATTAGCTTGATTATGAGTGGCTGGACACGTTTTACTTTCTTCCCACGAGTAGAAAGTGAAACAGCGGTTGCATCGCTAGCAATGCCTGCTGGCACGCCATACGAAGTAACCGATCATTATATTTCGAAAATGACTGACGCAGCCTTTACGCTGAAAAAGAAATACTATGAGCAAGAAGGTGTTGATCTCATCCTAGACATCAATGCAACCATAGGCAGCAGCGGCCGTTCACAAGGTTCACACCTTGGCCGCGTGATGTTTCAAACGGTGCCGCCAGAGCAGCGCGACTTAAAAATTGGTTCCAGTCAGCTAGTCCGCGAATGGCGTCAATTAATCGGTGAAGTGCCAGGGGCACAGAGTTTAACGTATCGCGCTGAAATAGGCCGAACCTCAGATCCTATTGATATTCAGTTTGCAGGTAATGATTTCAAGGCACTTGGCGAAATATCTGAAAAAGTAAAAGAGCAATTAGCCAAGTACCCTGCGCTGTTTGATATCACTGATTCATTATCAAATGGTAAAGAAGAACTACAAATTGAGCTTAATGATCAAGCTTATGCGCTAGGCTTAACGCGTAGTGAAGTACTGAGCCAAATTCGCGCAGCATATTTTGGTATTCAAGTACAACGTATTCAACGTGGCCGTGATGATGTGCGCGTGATGTTGAAACTACCAAAAGACGAGCGCCGCTCAATTGCGGGACTTGAAGACATGCGAATTGTAACGCCGCAACAGCAAAGCGTTCCATTGTCTCAAATTGCAACGTTATCGCCAGATACGTCACCAACCGCCATTCATCGTATCGACAGATTCCGCACCATGACGGTAAACGCTGACGCGGTGAAATCTGAAGCGAATATGACGCTTATTAACCAAGAACTTCGAGAGTTCGCCGATGAGCTGTTAGTTCAATATCCTGGTGTCACCTATGAATTAGAAGGTGAAGCGCGAGAGCAGCGAGAATCGTTCGGCTCAATGTTCATTGGTTTATTGGTAATGTTATTTGTAATTTACGGATTATTGGCGATTCCATTCCAATCTTACCTACAACCACTGATTGTTATGTCGGTCATTCCATTTGGGATCATTGGCGCTATCGGTGGTCACTGGTTAATGGGCATGGATTTAACAATTTTGAGTCTAATGGGCATGATGGCACTAGTGGGCGTGGTAATTAATGATTCACTGGTGTTAGTAGATTACATCAACAAGCATTACCGCTCAGGCCAAGCGACGTTAATGGAAGCTGTGCTCAATGCTGGCGTCGCGAGATTTAGACCTGTCATGCTAACATCGCTCACTACCTTTATTGGATTAATGCCGTTGTTATTTGAAAAATCAACGCAGGCGCAGTTCTTAATTCCTATGGCTGTTTCACTCGCCTTCGGTATTATTTTCGCGACCTTTATTACATTAATATTGGTACCGATAAACTATGTATTAGCTGAGAAAACACGCCTAGCTTATATGCGTTTTATAAATAATTAAGCCAGACGAAGAAAAGTAAGTTAAGCCATGAAAAGAAAAGAGAGCATTGTCATTAAAGCGTCATGTTAACTAATTAATATAACGCCCCATGAGTATTTGCTCTCTCATTTATAGGCTACCTAATTTGGTAGCCTTTTTTTATGATTGACTCAAACGATGTCTAAGTTTTAATAAATCATCCTTTTTAGCAATTAAACTTTCTAAACACCCTTCATAACTCGTCGTTTTTCTTACATTAGGCCAAGTTAATTGTCGATTAAGTAATGACAGCGAACAGGTCAGGTTTAAAAAATTAAAATAGAGTAAAAACCACTGTAAAGCATCGGGTGTTACTGGTGACAATCCAATCTTATGTGCCGTTCGTCGATTTAAAATATAACTCGTAACTTTAATGGTAATTCCAGTACCTTGTTGCGCTTGATAGTCGTTAATCAGTTTAATAAGACCATCTAACGCCATAATCATCACTTGTTTTTTTCGCTCCTGCACACTTTGCGTCTTAGAGAAGACAAAGTAATAGTCAAACAAACTGCCACTGTGCAACGTTATTTTTTTGCCTTTAATTTTCTCACCAATCAATAATGGCGAATAATAGTTCAAGGTGCCATTTTTAACACCACTGGGCACATCGACAAAAGGCGCAATAATACTCAAGGAGAAAGCAAAGAAAAATGGAATTACAAACAACAGACTCGTTAGGTAGAAAACTAATCCCATTGCAATATTTAATGTAAGAAAACCAACAATTACCTTGAGTTGAAACCGTTGTTGTTGACTCGAACTTAAGCGATAAAAACGATGCTGCGATAGCATTATTTTACCCTTTTAAACGTTATATTCTCTTGTTCTTTTTCTGACAACAGTGAGCGGATATGTGATTCGATAACTTGTCCGTCACCAGCGAGAATAAAGTCATAGCCGTTACCGTTTCCGTCTATAATCACCGATAAGTAATCTTCTCTAATTCCTAAAATTGATAAGCGATTTACGTCAAGCTCAATCCCCTTTTCGAGCACATAACCACTAGCAGGAACTCCTCTGAAGGTCATCTTATCTTGCTCACGGGTAATCAGCTTATCTACCGTATAATCTCCTTTATCCATTTTTTGGTAGCGATCGACCCAATAAAATGATGATATTGACAGTACTGACATACTTAAAACACCAAGCAACTGCCCATCTGCCATCATGTAATCATACATTCTATAGAGTGCTGTTAATCCCGTTAACACACCAAGTGCAAAAAGTGCTTTTTGTTTTAATCGTTGGTTTTTAGTCATCTAACTATCTAATTTAATGTTAAGTTTTTGGTTAATGTATCTTTCAATCTCATGTTTAGCAATAAAACTATTATGTAAGTGAATGAAATTTAATCGTAATAACCTCGTTCTTTAATTATTAACCTTTTTAAAATGCCTAAATCATGATTGCTCGTATTACTCTAGTTCTTCTTTTTGCAACGTTAACAGCGTCATGTGGCGGTGGTTCATCAAGCACGCCAAATGAACCTAATCCTGTGCCGCCGCCAATTACACCGCCTTCAACTAACGTACAACCGAGCTTATCTAATGTTGTTGCTAATATTCAAAGTATTGGGCTGTATGAAAAGATAGAATGGTCCATTGATGCCAACGCCCAATATGACAACCCTTTTGACATTAGAGATGTTTCATTAAATGCCCTTTTCACAGCGCCCAATGGCGATGAGACAACCGTTGCGGGTTATTGGGACACACGTCGAGGTTGGATCTTACGCTTTGCGCCGCCACTCACCGGCCAATGGCAATATGCAATAACAATTACCGATAGTGGTGGCACAAGTGATGCAGTCACTGGCGAATTCGCCGTTACTCAATCCACCAGCAAAGGCATGATAAAGGTTGCCAATCAAATAAACCCTGACTATTCACCTCGTTATTTTCTGCACCAAGACGGCAGCGAGTTTTATGGCATTGGTCATAGTGATACCTTTGCTATTTTCAGAAATAGTGACACCGCAGATCGCTTTATCGCGACACTAAAAAATGCCAAAGAAAATTACTATGTGTGGTGGCCGCAATACTACTTTCCAATCACGCAAAATAGCTACCAGAGCTTTAACCTAGGTAATATCGAAGTCATCGATGACGTGATTGAAAAGACCGAACAAGCAGACCTTAAGTTAGTATTCACTATCTGGGATCACTCCCAACTGCGTAACAACAGTCACCCATGGAGTGATGGTCGTTGGCAAACACACAATGGATTTCGTCAACTCACCAGCGCCACTGATTTTTTTACCGATGAAGAAGCGTGGCAATGGCAACAAAACCTTTATCGCTACATCATCGCTCGTTGGGGACATAGCTCTGCTATCGCGATGTGGCAAACCGTGAGTGAAATAGACGGCACTAACGCCTTTGAAAACAGCAATGCTTGGCATCAAAAAGTAAATGACTATTTTAAAACAAACGATCCCTATCAACACCCCACAACAGGCAGCATGGCAGGCGATAAAACGTGGCCTGAAGGCCATCGAGTAATGGACGCGCCGCAGGTACATATTTATCGTGACTTACTCACCGATAAAGATGATGCACGCTCCCCAGCTAAAGTCATTGAAAGTGCGAGCGTCATTGCCGACTACACCCAAAACATGTGGCAAGACAACGCTAAACCCAATTGGATTGGCGAATTTGGCGTCATTAATCACCCAGTAAATCAAGATGAAAATTATTATCCAGAAGTCTTTCACCAAGCACTATGGTCTGCCCTAGCCGCAGGCGCTGCAATGACACCAGCCGAATGGAACGACTTTTCAGATTGGGGACAATTAACATCATCAATGATTACCTCATTACAACACTTTGCGACATTTGTTGATCGGTTATCATTAGCTAAGTGGAATCCATCTCCACTAATTATCACGTCACCTAACAACACAAAGGCATGGGGCGTTGGAAGTGAGCAAGGCGGAGTGATTTGGCTACAAGATACAACGCTTCAAGGCGAAAGTGTGACTACTATTCGCGAACAGCGCTTACCTACAACGCCTTCATTTATCGAAGTAAATAATTTACCCGCTGGCGACTATCAAATAACGCCGTATAACATTCAACAAGGTGAGTTTTTATCGCCGTTATCTATTACCTGCCAAATGAACGTGCCGTGTTTGATTACGGTTCCAGCATATTTAGGGGATGTGGCGCTGTTGATAATGCGCTAATAGAATGTGTATTTCTTTGTGTTACGGAGCCAGTGTAACTAGTTTTCAATCAATCTAGAATCTCAAATGGGGTGCCAATACGTTAGAAATTAGCACCTGTTTGATGAAGAAATTAATTAATCTGTTAATTTACAATAAGAAATTTTTGCGTGTCCCTTTTTTCTTACATATCAGCTGCTGACGAGCACGAGTCATAATCATTACCTCTAAAGCAATGGACGATAACTTAGTCTAGACTAGATTTCGTTTGGCCGTCTAAATTTATTGGGTGTCCTATATTTTTATATTTTCTTTCTGTTTTCTGTTTTCTGTTTTCTAAATATAAAAATATCTAAGTGTTTACATTAAGTCATTATTTATCAATAATAAATTTTTGACTGTCCCATCTTTGCTATTTTTGATGTCAATGAGAGAAGGCCTGATGATGATTTTTTATTACAATTTGAAGCGATAAGTCGTTTTGATGCTGAGGAAAAAAAGATTATTAAAGCATTGCTTGAGGGAATGATCTTAAAACATGAGACTAAGCGAATCGCTCAAATGTAATTGCTAGATGAAAGCTCCAACCGAATAATTGGAGCTAAAGAGCAGCTAATTAAATATTAAAATACTCCATGATTTTTTTGACGTCTACTAGATCTTTAGGGTATTCGGTTTCTATGTCTTCATTATAATATTGCTTAATAAAATCGTAGTTTCCTAGACAACCCTGAATGATACAGTTAATTACGCCATCAACCTGCTCAGTTTCAAATGGAATGCTCTTTAGCAGCGCTTGTTCAGAACTGAAATCGTAAGTTTTATCTAATAATTCAATGCCTTCATCAAGCATGCGGCGTATTCTAATTTCAGCATTATCTGCTACTAAATCATAAAGCCGATAACCTGCTACATAGTCATTATAAAATTCCTTGTGGCTGATAAAATGAGTCCAATTTGACTCCCCCACCAGTTCCGTATAAATTTTATCCACTTTTTTATTAACAATAATCGCAGCTGGTTGTGCCAAAGCTGATCCGGAACTAAAACTCCAACATGGATTTACCATTCTCACTGTATGCTTTTGTCGTTTATCTTTAAATGCTCCAGCGATAAAGTCCCATCCATTATAATCAAGTGCGATTTTCTTACATAAGTCTAATACGTCGACTTTCTTCAACATCTTTAAGGCCCTTTTGTTTTATCACGTAAAATAATAACGATTTCAGGTGCATCTTTACCATTAATTCTAATCGTCTTCGCATTATTCCCAGTAGCTTTCACACCACCAATACCACAGGCATCACCATAACAAGCTTTTTGGTTAGTTGTTAAGTTGGCATTACCTGTCTTTATTTCAACCATCGCACGGCCATTATCATCAAGCGGGATTTTAGTAACGGGGTTGCCATGGATATCAGTGGCGGTAAATCCCTCAGGAATATCGAGACTGCAAGAAATCTAGGACACTCAAATCTTTTAGACGTCCAAAAACAATAACCCAAATTATCTAACTTAGCTACTTACCTAATTCATCGGTGAAAATATGTCGATTATATAGAATGATTTTAATCAAACAGGTTAAATGATGGGAAATAATTGGAATTTGGCACAATAAAACTCTCAATCTAATGATTGATAAGATACAAATGGGCTTAATCAACTACCTTGCTAATGTTTGTCAACCAACACCTTTATACCAACAATCATTATGAGTGTTGGCACAGCGTTTTAATGACTCTTTACTACCTGCGAAATTACCGTACTGTCGCCTAAAGTTTCTGATGTTCTCTAACCACTCATTTTCTGACAGTCCCAATTCGTCAATTAGTTTGGGGATATTTTCGTCAATCGCCCCTGATTTATTCGGGTGAACTGCCCTGCCACTCCAATCAGCTAATGTAAAATAATCTGCTACGGAAAAGGCAATGGCGTCTTTGTCTTGGCTAAGTCCGAATGGGAGTAATGCAGGTGGTTGTAATGGTGAGTTTTGATGATTTTTTTGTTTTTTGGCTTGTTGATAGTACTGTATACGCTCTTGAATTGAGGTGAAGTCACTGCTCGTTAGGTCATCACACATATTGGCGCGTATTGGATTTAAATCAACATACATCATACAACTGAGCAATGCCGTTTCATCAAGCAGGGCTTGGGACTTATACCTTCCTTCCCAATAGCGACCAGTGCAGTTATCTTCTTTATTGGCTTCTCGTGCTATCGACTCATTTAAATTACGCATAAACCAGCTAATATCAAACAACCGCTCTCGCCAAACCTCAGCAAACTCTTCGATACGCCTTAATCTCACTTCATCATCGACTTTACCTTGACGATATAAGTCCACCAGTGGGTTTCCGTGATAAAGCTGATACCAACGTGAAATGACTTCATCCATCGACCAACCTTGGGCTTGCTCTCGATTAACGCGAATAACCAAGTGATAGTGGTTACTCATAATTGCATAGGCTGCAATATCGATAGCAAACACGTCACTCAACAGCTTAACGCGGTCAATTAACCATTGCCGCCGATGATTAAAATTCTTACCAGTCAGCCTATCTTCGCCGCACAAAAAGGCACGACGAACACAACGAGAAATAACGTGATAATACGGAGTGGCTGACAAATCTATCAGCTGTTGGCGAGCACGAGTCATTATCATTACCTCTATAGCAATGGACGATAACTTAGTCTAGACTAGATTTCGTTTGGCCACCTAAATTTAATGGGTGTCCTATATTTGTTTATTTGTAGTAACAGAGCCGAATCAAGCGTGGTGTGGCGATGTGACCTACATTTGGGCTGGTTCACGTTGGTGTTACTTAGCTGTTGTCATTGATTTATTTGCCA
>OJBM01000231.1_pt1 | contig 19690 bp, 19 predicted proteins | sample 1591061 | NCBI WGS metagenome assembly OJBM01 (sample SAMN05416872, study PRJEB24817) | seawater metagenome | isolation source: Sea water | place: Canada:Atlantic | collected 2013-11
ACGACTTAGCGCCGATGGTAGTGTGGGGCTTCCCCATGTGAGAGTAGGACATTGCTAGACACCTATTATTTATTATGAGTTGAGAGCACTCCTCGTAATATGACAATTTGACTGGTAACCATAGCAAGTTGGTCCCACCTGATCCCATTCCGAACTCAGTAGTGAAACGACTTAGCGCCGATGGTAGTGTGGGGCTTCCCCATGTGAGAGTAGGACATTGCCAGCCACCTATTTAAAGAAAGCCGCTACAACTTATGTTGTATCGGCTTTTTTGCTTTTTGACGTTTAGTTAATTACGCGTGATGATAGGTCCCATCACTGTGTAGTGGTCGCTCCTGTGCATCCATGCACTCGCGACATTCGGACTCCTGTCCATCAAACGATTTAGCGCCGAGATAACGCCTGTCGCTGACGAAGTCAGTGCAATACTGTCAAGGAGGAGATTGTCGAAACCGCGGCAGTGTGGGGCTTCCCAAACTTGGCAAGCTGAGCTGCGTTAGTCCACTGGACTAACGGTCACAGCTTACCTGAGTAGGACATTGCCAGTTACCTATTTAGATAAAGCCGCTACAGAAATGTAGCGGCTTTTTTCGTTTTGTTTTCAATAATAAAAATATAATCCGCTCTTATCTAATATTATGACTCGCAGTGTTTTGACGTCGTATGTATGATGTCATTTTATTTTTAAAGTTTAGTCGTGTAATGCTTTATTTTGTCACTATTTTCTTAAGCGCTTTTTTATTATTTTTAGTGCAACCTATGATTGCTAAAGTGATTTTGCCTGATTTCGGAGGTGGTGCGTCAGTTTGGGCTATCTGCATGCTGTTTTTCCAAGCACTTTTGCTTGGCGGCTATTTGTATGGCCATGGATTAATAAAATGGTTTAAGCCGCGCAATCAATTTATCGTGCATGCTTGTCTGATACTAATTGCAGTTACATTTACTCCAATTGCCGTAAACACTCTATCTATTGGCTCTTCACCGCAGATGACCATTTTGGCAACGTTGTTATTTAGTATTGGTTTGCCATACTTTGTTCTATCGTCTAATGCCCCTTTAATTCAACGATGGTTCGCTTACGATAAACCAAAGACATCTCCATATAAGCTTTATGCATTATCGAATATTGGCTCACTAATTGGCCTTGTCGCTTATCCATTTATAATAGAGCCGTTCATAACGCTGGAGTCTCAATTAATGGTATGGAGCGTTGCCTATTGGTGCTTTGTAGGTTGCAGTTTGGCCTTGATTGCGATGCTTGTTGTTAAGCTTAAAGAGTTAAGAGAATCATCAAAAGATCATCAATCAACACAATATACCGTGACAGTTATTCCCTGGATTGGTTTATCGGCGCTAGGTGTTATCGCTTTGTTGGCTGTTACGAATTCGATGACACAAAATATATCAGCGATTCCTTTTTTATGGCTATTACCACTTAGTTTATATCTCATTAGCTTTATTATTTGTTTTGGTCGAGAGCGGGTCGCTAATCGTCAAGTTTGGCTAGGTGTTACAGCGCTCAGTTTACCTATTGGGATCTTGCTATTTTTCTTCGCATCAATGTTTTCCATTGTTGCTCAGTTGTTCCTTTATGGCTTTATTTTATTGGCTGTGTGCATGTTATGCCATGGCGAACTTGTAAGGATGAAACCGGACTCTAAGCGTTTAACGCTTTATTATTTAGCGATGTCGGTAGGTGGCGTAGTTGGCGGGCTATTTGTTAACTTTATAGCACCTTGGCTTTTCGACCAATTTATCGAATTTCCGCTAGTTATTTGGTTAACACTAACCACACTTGCTGTGTTAACTATTGTCAGAGGTAATAAAAGTCATGCTTTAACGCAGTTTGGTCTGCCGATATACCTTATCGCTGCTGCCGTAGGTTTTGTAATGCTTAATAATCTATTTCAACAATACGACGTTATTGCAGAGCGAAATTTTTATGGTCAGCTTGCAGTGAAAGATGTAACTGTTAATGGATTTAACGAACGCCGCTTGGTTGATGGAACAACATCTCATGGTACACAGTCACTGAACCCAGCTAATAGGGACGAGCCTCTCAGTTATTATCGACGTGGGACAGGTGTCGAGGCTGCTCTATCTACACTCCAACAAAAGGGACCAATTAACGCAGTTATTATTGGTTTAGGGGCTGGGACACTTGCTGCTTACGGTAATAAAGCGGATAGCTTTACATTCTTTGAATTAAATCCGTTGGTAAAAGATTATGCAAATCGTTATTTCACTTATTTATCTAGTTCTAAGGCGGAAGTGAAGGTAAGCGTCGGCGATGGGCGTCAGCTTTTATCGCGCTATGATGAAAACGATATTGACTTATTAGTTGTTGATGCATTTTCTAGTGATGCAATTCCTGTTCATCTATTAACACGTGAAGCAGTCGCGTTATACGCTAACTCCATTAACGATCACGGCATCGTCGCGTTGCATATTTCTAATAGTCATTTAGATTTAGTGCCTTTGGTATTTGGTTTAGCTGAAGAAGCAAACTTGGCATCGGTATTTGCGGTGACTGATGCCACCAAGTCGTCTGACAACACGGCGCAATGGGTGTTGTTAGCAAAAAATGGAGATGTCTTTCACCAACCAACTATTAAAAAGATTACTTCTCCTTGGCCGTCGAGTACTTCACAACCAGTCATATGGACAGACGATTATAGTAACCTGTTATCAGTTCTTAAATAGAATTTACTCAATTGAAAAGGATGTTTATGAAGTCCCCTGTTATAAATTATTTGCTATTAGTGCGCTTTCTTTCTGTTCGTTATCGTCATTTGCCAATGACATTGAGTCTATTACCGTTTTAGGAAAGTCTGCGGTTGCAAATGCAACACATGGCGGGGTCGATGTGAAATTACTGCCAATAAATGTTCACGTTGTTAATCGGGAAGAAATTGAGCGGCATAGGTTTGTTGATCCCAATGAACTGCTAGATAGAATTCAAGGTGAGACTCAAGTCAGGAGTTTGCGGATACCTAATGGTAGTAAAGGCTATACCATAGTGTTGGTCGATGGAATGCCTATTGAAAATCCGTATGGTGGTGCAACAAGTCGATTACCTAGATCAATACACGCAAGTGCTTACTCAGTTAGATTGGACTGATGTTGCTATTTTAATGGATTTACGTCAGGTCTTTATGCGATTACATCAAGGGGAATATGGTCGTGCTAATTGGTGGATTTTATTGATTGGTTGTGCAATCTTTTTAGTGGCCAATGTTGCATCGATTGTTGCTTATTTAAAACGAAAACCCACGGGACGGAGGGTTATTCCAGCTAAGCCAGAATCGTTTAAAGTGGGGATAATTGTCATTGGGTTAATTGCTGTTGTTTTTCCAATGTTTGGTTTGAGTTTGCTATTAGTCATCTTAATTCAAGTTTTTTTAAGCGCCTTTAACCCTCAAGATATTTAATTTATATTAACGCATAAAAAAGCCAACTATAGAGGTAGTTGGCTTTTATTTTCTTCTATCGTATGACCTTTTAACAGCCATTAATAACGTATTAGTCGATTAAACCACGGCTCTTTAATAGTGGTTGAATACTCGCTTCTTTACCACGGAACTTACGGTACAGGTTAAGTGCTTCGTCACTGCCGCCAGAAGATAAGATATGCTTTCTAAATGCATCAGCAGTCTTCTTATCGAAAATACCATTTTCTTGGAAGGCTGCGAACGCATCGGCACCGAATACATCAGACCAAATGTAGCTGTAGTAACCAGCAGAGTAACCACCAGAGAAAATGTGAGCGAAGTAAGTTGAACGATAACGTGGATCGATCTCTTTAATTAAGCCCCATTCTTTTAGTGCGTCAGCTTCAAATTTTGCTGTGTCACGGATCTTGTCGTCTTCTAGTGAGTGCCAGTTTAAGTCTAACAAGGTTGCTGCCATGTATTCAGTGGTTGCGAATCCTTGGTTAAACTTACTTGCCGCTTGGATCTTATTGACGAGTTCTTGTGGAATCACTTCACCAGTTTTGTAGTGTTTCGCAAATTGAGCTAGCACTTCTGGTTGTAACATCCAGTTTTCCATCACTTGTGATGGGAATTCTACGAAATCGCGTGGTGTAGCAGTACCAGTTTGTGAGCGGTATTTACCGTCTGACAGTAAACCGTGTAGCGCATGGCCAAACTCGTGGAATAGGGTGCTTGCTTGATCAAATGTTAATAGCGCTGGCGCATCACCGGTTGGGCGTGGGTAGTTCAATACGTTAACAATGATTGGCGTTGAGTCTTCGCCGTTCATGTTGTATTGCTTGCGGTAAGAGTTCATCCAAGCGCCGCCGCGTTTACCTGGGCGTACGTAGTGATCTGCTAAGAATAAACCAACGTAAGTGCCATCAGCTTCGTAGATTTCGAAAGTACGAACATCGTCGTGGTATTTAGGTAAATCGGTGCGCTCTTTTACTGTAATACCAAAGAGTTTTTGCGCCGTGTGGAAAACACCTTGCAGCGTTGACTCTAATGCAAAGTAAGGGCGTGTTTGCTCTTCGTCTAAATCGTAACGTGCTTTGCGAATTTTTTCTGCGTAATAAGGGTAATCCCAAGCTTCAATCTTGAAGTTGCCGCCTTGTGCATCAACAAGCTTTTGCATGTCTGCAACTTCAACTTTCGCTTTTTCTAATGCGGTAGGCCAAATCTTGTTAAGTAGTTCGTAAACAGCAGCAGGTGTTTTAGCTACGCGATCTTCTAGTACAAAGTGAGCGTGAGATTTGTAGCCCATTAATTGTGCTTTTTGTACGCGTAATGAAGCGATTTTGGCTAAGATTTCTTTGTTGTCGTGCTCATTATCGTTATTCGCGCGATTGATGTAACCAAGGTAGAGCTCTTTACGTAATTCGCGATTGTCAGCAAATTTTGTAACTGGCGTAATTGAAGGGCGATGCGTAGTAAATACCCATTTTCCTTCCTGTCCTCGATCTTTAGCGGTGGCTGCAGCTGCTGCAATAACAGAATCAGATAAACCAGATAGCTTGCTCTTGTCATCAACAACAACTTCAAAGCCATTGGTTTCAGCTAATAAGTTGTCGCCAAATTGAAGGGTTAATTTAGCTAATTGAGCATTAAGTTCACGGATCTGATCTTTTTGTTTTGCATCTAACTTAGCGCCACTTCGAACAAAACCAACGTAGGTATCTTTAAGTAGTTTTTGCTGTGCGGTTGTTAATTCTAAGCTGTCTTTTTTATCATAAACGGCTGCCACACGCTGGAATAGGGCATCGTTTAATGAAATATCATCTGAATGGGCTGATAGCAGTGGAGAAACTTCTTTGGCGATAGCTTTAAGCTCATCGTTAGTTTCTGCTGATGTTAAGTTGTAGAATACGCCCGAAACTTTATCTAGCAGGTTGCCACTAAATTCAATTGCTTCAATGGTGTTTTCAAACGTTGCCGCTGATTTTTGATTTACAATCGCGTCAATTTCTTGTTTTTGTTGCTTAATAGCTGCTTTAAATGCAGGAAGGTAATGATCGTTTTTAATGACTGAAAAATTAGGCATTTCATGTGCCGTGCCCCATTTTTTAGAAAACGGGTTGCTATCAGCGAGTAGCTTTTGTTGTTCAACGGCTGGTTTTTCTTGCGTAGCTGTTGGAGTCTTTGCTGAATCACAGCCAACAAGTGCGATGGCAAGCGCAAGTGGCGCTAAGGTAAATTTCTTCATAAAAAAAGCCCTAAATTTTTGGTTATTTTTGTTTTCGATGCTTATCCTACGGGGATTTGGAGTTGATGTAAAACGTGAATAGGTGAAACAAATTTTTGTTTACAAAATATGACCTAGCGAAGGCTATTTATTCACATTTTATCGTCAAATCGCTATAATTAACCTACTTGAATAACCGCCGGATAATGCCATGACTAAACAACACGAAGAGTTGTTTTCACATCACGAACATGCGCTTGAAAAAGAATACGAGTCTTGTCCTAAATGTTCGTTGTCTTTGCAGATCCGAAATTCTAAACACGGTCCTTTTTTAGGGTGCACTGGCTACCCTGCGTGTGACTACAGTCGTCCATTGGTTGAGCATGAAAATATGGAGCATCAGATTATTGCTGGCTCTGTATGTCCTGAGTGCAGTCATGAACTCGCTATTAAGAAAGGGCGATATGGCATCTTCATTGGTTGTACAAATTATCCTACGTGCAAGCATATTGAACATACAGAAGATGAAGAAGAAGTTATTGATTGTCCTGAGTGCAAAAAAGGACATATTGCACAGCGTGTTTCTCGCTATGGGAAAACATTTTATGCCTGTGACAATTACCCCAAATGTAAGTTTGCCGTTAATTATCATCCAGTAGTCGGTGAGTGCGAAAAGTGCCAGTTTGGGTTATTGCTCGAACGTAAGATGAGTGGTGAAAAACGGCTAGTGTGTGCTAAAAAGTCTTGTAGCCATAAACAACCCTAGTAACTTCAAAAGGCAGTAAGTTTTTGAAGTTACTTTGCACTAATTAAGAGTATTGCTCGTTAATGTATTGCTTGATATCGCAAAACGTATTTTCTGGCAATAACGCGGCAATAGCTATCAGGCGTTGGTTTAATTGGGTTGTATCGTGACCAGATACATTAATATGCCCCATTTTGCGCCCAGCACGCTTTTCTTTTCCGTACCAATGTACATTCACACCTGTCATTCCCAAGATTACTTGCGGTAAGTTATCTTCACCGAGAATATTGATCATAGCAGTCGGACGCGTTAATTCAGTGCCACCTAAAGGCAAGCCACTTACTGCACGAATATGATTCGCAAACTGACAACAATCGCTGCCTTGCTGCGTCCAATGTCCAGAGTTATGAACGCGAGGGGCGATTTCATTAACTAGTAGAGTATCGCCGACTTGGAAAAACTCAATGGCTAGTACACCCACGTAATTCATCGATTGTGTTAAGCGGGCAAAAACTTCTGAGGCCTGTTGTTGCAATCCTTCTTTGTCACAAAGTGCTGTTGATACTGACAATACGCCGTCAGTGTGGTGATTTTCAGTGAGGGGATAAGTCTTCACTTCACCACTAACACTACGTGCACCAACCAATGATACTTCGCGAGAAAACGGAATCATTTGCTCAGCAATCACGCCTTGATTTGGATTCGAGCTAATAAAACGCTCTATATCTTGCCAAATAGCATCGGCGTGTTCTGGTGACTTTAAACGCCATTGCCCTTTGCCATCGTAGCCTTCTAACGCACTTTTTAATATAATTGGCAGTGAAAGTTGGTTAATCGCTTGCTTGAAGTCTTGCTCGTTTTTGATGATGAAATGCGGTGCATTGGCGACATCACATTGTGTTAATAACGCTTTTTCTAAACGGCGATCACCACCAATTTTTATCGCGTCAGCACTTGGTTTTAGTTTTCCTGATGCCTCACATTGGGCGAGCACATCATGAGCGACATGTTCAAATTCAGCTGTAATAACATCAGCAAACTCAATACCTGACTCAAGGTCACCAATTGTTTGTTCAGGTGTAAGTGGGTTAACAACCCGCTGTGTCGTTACATCATAAGCAAGAACATTGACATTAAGCGGTTTAATACTCAATGCCATCATGCGTGCCAGTTGTCCAGCACCTAAAACCAAAACATTCATGCTAATTCCTATTACGCTGCTGGATCAGGATTGTTTAATATGTTGTCGGTTTGCGCTTTTCGGAAAGCTTCTACATTAGCCATAATTGTTTCATCATGAGTGCCAATGATCTGTGCTGCCAATAAACCTGCATTGGCTGCACCAGCGTCGCCAATGGCTAATGTACCGACGGCAATTCCTTTAGGCATTTGAACAATTGATAATAAAGAGTCTTTACCGCTCAATACACGTGATTGTACGGGAACACCTAACACTGGTAGGCTCGTGTAAGCTGCCGCCATACCTGGTAAATGTGCTGCACCGCCTGCGCCTGCAATGATCACTTTTAATCCACGCTCTTTGGCTGATTCTGAGTATTGGGCTAACAAATGAGGAGTACGATGAGCTGATACAACTTTGGTTTCGTAAGAAACGCCAAGGTCATCAAGCATTTGAGCCGCGTGTTGCATGGTTGGCCAGTCTGATTTTGAACCCATGATAATACCGACAGTCATTATTTTTTACGCCTATGTTAGATGGTTTATTGTGTGTGCTAGGTCACATTTTCGGGGATTATATACCCAAACGACCTTAAGATGCTAGCTTGGTTCACCGCCGTTTTTGTGAAAGCAAAATTAAAGTTATGACTAGTTGCTATGTTGTAATCTTGATAAAATCTGCTGCAGAAATATTTAGTGAGAAATAACCGTGACATATCAAAGTGCGCAACAAGCTTTTTTAGCTGGTGGATTAATTGCTTATCCCACTGAAGCAGTATTTGGCGTTGGTTGTGATCCCGATAATAAGCAGGCGCTAGAGCGACTGTTGGCAATGAAACAGCGTGACCCAAATAAAGGGCTCATTTTATTGGCGAGTAGCTTTGAGCAATTGATGCCTTATATCGACCACACGCGACTAACTCCTGATATGATAAGTGCTATGTTAAGCCAGTGGCCAAATGGGGTGACCCAAGTTGTGCCTAAAGCAGTAAATTTAGCGCCTTTATTATCCGGTCAATTTGACAGTATTGCGGTGCGAGTGACCGATCAACCTGATGTTGTTGCATTGTGTGAAAGCGTGGGGCGACCTATCGTATCCACAAGTGCTAATCTTTCAGGCGTTGAACCTGCTACAACGTGGCAAAAACTAGATCCCCAACTGATTGAGCAGTTAGACTATGTCATTAAAGGCATGACACTTGGTTTTGACAAGCCATCGACGATTATCGATGCTATTAGCGGTCAATGTTATCGTTAGAATAATTTTTAAGGGCATTAAACTATGACAACCCAGATTTCGGCACAAGTCGTAAAAGAGTATTTATTAGCGCTTCAAGCGAGTATTTGTAAAGGCTTGGAAAGCCAAGAGCCGAGTGAACGATTTAAGCATGATGCTTGGCAAAGAGCTGAAGGCGGTGGCGGCGAAAGTCGTGTGATGACTAATGGTCAGGTTTTTGAACAGGCGGGTGTAAATTTTTCTCATGTGATGGGTGAAACCTTGCCACCTTCTGCTACTGCGGCGCGCCCAGAGTTAACTGGTCGTCGTTATGAGGCGATGGGGGTGTCGTTAGTTATTCACCCCAATAATCCTTATGTACCGACATCTCACGCCAATGTTCGCTTTTTTATTGCCTATAAAGAAGGTGAAGAGCCTATTTGGTGGTTTGGTGGTGGTTTTGATTTAACACCGTATTATGGCAATGAAGATGATTGTAAGCATTGGCATCAAACAGCAAAGAATTTATGTGAACCGTTTGGTGAAGATAAATATTCTAAATATAAAAAATGGTGTGACGAATACTTCTATTTGAAGCATCGCGATGAAGCGCGTGGTATTGGCGGTTTATTCTTTGATGATTTAAATGAAGATGGCTTTGAGCAAAGCTTTGCATTTATGAAGTCTGTTGGTGATGGTTTTATAGAAGCATATTTACCTATAGTCAAAGCGAGAAAAGATACAGATTATGGTGAGCGCCAACGCCAATTCCAATTATATCGTCGTGGTCGCTACGTTGAGTTTAATTTAGTTTACGATCGCGGAACACACTTTGGCTTGCAAAGTGGTGGGCGTACAGAATCTATCTTGATGTCGATGCCACCGCTGGTTCGCTGGGAATATTGCTACGCCCCAGAAGAAAACACTGAAGAAGCGAACTTATATTCACATTATCTACCGATACGCGATTGGATTTAAACACACAAGATTTATAACCTTAAGGATTTAACGATGAAACAAATTTTATTAGCTGCAGCAACGCTCGTTTTATTAACGGCTTGTGGCAAACTTAACAACGAAAACTATCAACAAATCGAAGTCGGTATGGATTATAGCGAGATTGAATCCTTGCTAGGTAACCCTGCTGAATGTGATGAAACCTTAGGCATGAAACAGTGTATTTGGGGCGGCGATGAGAAAAATATCAGTGTGAAATTCGTTGCTGATAAAGTGACTATCTACTCTAAAAAAGGCCTGTAGACTTTATTAATCCATAAAAACCACTTCAAAATGACAGTTCAATGGTGCATAGAAGTGGTTTTTTGTTATTGGGCTAAATAACAACGCAGGCTTGACACCAACTGATGTTTCTCGGGTTATATCGCGCCTAGAAAAGTGTGCTTCCTCATTAGTATCTAGCGTAATGGCTAGCGTATTACCATCATATAGCCAGTTTCCCTGCTTAAATTGCAATCTATATTGGCCATCTTTGTGAATTTCTGTTTCAAACTCTACCGTATGATCAGGTTGAAATGCTATTGTTGCGTATCCTGTTTTACAGCCAACAGATGCTAAATAAGGCGGCATTGCATCATCTGGTTTGATGTCTGGATGGCGTAAATAAAGCCCAATATGCCCTTGATGATAATAATGTCTGCTTTGGCCAAATCTTAGCTCTGTGGCTTGTTCAAGTTTGTTGTCATGAATGAAGTTTTTTAACAGTGAAAGATCTTGTGCTGGTTTGTGCGCTGGGCTCATGGCAATGACGCTAGAAGGGTAGTTTTTTGGGATTAATATATCATTTATTTCAACGTTGAACCCTTTGTTAATCAATTGCTGTTCAAACTGATTAACCTCTTGCTTTGAATATCCCTTTGTCACTAAATGCACCGTTGTTGCACAACCAGACAAACAAAGAGCTATAAAGAAAAATATTAATTTATACATAACATCGCAAACCGTTGGAGAGAAAACATAAGATTACATCTGTAATCTTATGTTTTCAACTCTTTTTTATGCAATGAGACACCCTAATCGTAGTAAGCCTATTTGACGGCTTATTATTCTTCAACCAGCCATTCAATCGTATAATTTGCATGTTCATCTTGGGCTAAGTGCTTAACTAGCCAAGGCAAAGAGTCTTTTAATTGCTGCTCTAATTTCCAAGGTGGATTGACAATAATCATGCCTGTGCCAGTCATGCCATATTCACTGGTGTCTTGTTTAACGTTCAACTCGACACGTAAAATTTTACGGATCCCTTGTCGCTTGAACTTCTCACTGAATCGTTCGACTTGTGCGCGTGAAACCACTGGATACCAAAGAGCGTAAATACCGGTAGCAAACTTTTTGTGGGCTGCGACAATACCATTGATGGCATCGTCGTGTTCCGTTTTTAGTTCGTACGGCGGGTCGATAAGCACCAATGCACGACGCTGCGCGGGTGGCATAGCGCCATTTAGACCTTTATAACCGTCAGTTTTTTGAATGCGAACTTTTCTGTCGCCAGCAAACTCTTGCTGTAATAAAGCCAAATCTGTCGGGTGTAGCTCGGTCAGTTCCATGCGCTGAGTGTGACCAATCATCGATTTAGCAACGAGTGGTGAACCTGGATATTGAGATAATTCATTAGTTGGATTAAATGACTTTATCATTTCTATATATGACGTCATTGGTGTTGGAATATCGGCACGCTGCCAAATACGACCGATACCGTCTTTATATTCACCGGTTTTTTCGCTGGTCTTGTCTTTTAAATTGTATCTACCCGCGGCTGAATGCGTATCGTGATAGACAAATGGTTTTGGTTTTTGCTGCAGCGCCTCAATAATTAACACTTGAGTAAGATGTTTTAAAACATCGGCAAAATTGCCTGCGTGAAAACTGTGGCGATAACTTAGCATGAAAAGGTCCAAAAATTATTTTGCGATAGTATACCCCTTAACCATTGAATGTTTTAGGATGGTGATAAATAAATTGATGAAAATGAGAGATTAATGAATCCTGCCGTTAAGCCATTGGTTGAACAAATAGATCGCGTTTTATTAGGTAAACAACATCAGATTAAATTGTCGTTATGTTGCTTAATGGCCGGTGGTCACTTGCTGATAGAGGACGTGCCAGGTGTTGGTAAAACGACATTAGCCAATAGTTTGGCTCATGGTTTTGGATTAACTTATCAGCGTGTTCAATTTACGAGTGATATGTTGCCAGCCGATTTGTTGGGTGTGTCCATTTTCAATCAAGATAACCATGAATTTAGTTTTCATAAGGGGCCTATATTTAGTCAAGTGGTACTGGGGGATGAAATTAATCGAGCTAGTCCCAAAACACAGAGTGCTTTGTTAGAGGCGATGGCTGAAGGGCAAGTGAGTATCGATGGAGATACTTATACGTTGCCGCAACCATTTTTTGTTATTGCGACGCAAAATCCCTTGGAGCACTCAGGCACATTTGAGTTACCTGATTCTCAGTTGGACCGATTCTTAATGCGCGTTACGTTGGGATACCCTAGTGTGGATGCAGAAAAGGCAATGTTGCTACAATCGACCCAAACATTAGCGTTGCAACAGTTGATTAATGGCGATGAATTATTGGCTATTAAGCAAGAGATTGAGCAAGTTAAGGTCGCTGATGCAGTTATTGATTATATTCTACGCATCGTCGGAAAAACGCGCAGCGATAGTAATTATGCACATCCATTATCGCCTCGGGCAACACGTTCGTTATTAGCGGCAAGTAAATCATGGGCATTTATTGAGGGGCGTGATTACGTATTACCTGAAGATGTGCAGGCCATCCTACCGGCTGTTTGTGAGCATCGACTCCGAGGCTCGTCACAAACTCAGGCACAGAGTTTGAGTGAGCAGCTATTACATAGTGTTGATCCATTAGGGTAAAACGATGAAACAACGATTACAGCAACGTTGGATACATTGGCTCAAGCGGCGAATGCCTATTTTGCAAGAAGTGACACTACATCGACGTAATATTTTTATTTTGCCTAGCAAGTTTGGCGTAGTCTTTGGACTGTTAAATGTCCTTCTCTTTGTGATTGGAATTAATTATCAGAATAACTTGGTGATTATGCTGAGTAGTTTTTGTTTTTCGCTATTCGTAACAACGATGCTGTTTTGCTATCAAAATATGGTAGGTATGCTAATTAAGCCTGTTGTGCGACAGGAATACATTGCGTCGCAGTTATTAAGCATCGAATGTCAGGTAAGCTGCAACAAAGAGAAACACGGGATTTATTTTAGGTATAAGTCACAACCCCAGCAACTGGTTTCACTATTAGACCAGCAGTCTTCTATTTCATTAACCGTAAAAGAAAAATCTCGCGGTTTGCATCGATTACCGAGATTGATCGTTGCCAGCGAATACCCTTTAGGGTTGTTTCGCGCATGGGCTAATCTTGAGTTTGAGCAAGATGTCATTGTTTTTCCAAAACCCATTGCAAGTAGCCAATCTTTATCTGCAATCGAACAAGGTGATGGTGCTTATTCGTCGAAACGAACAGTTAGTGGTGATAGTTTTTCTGTGCTGGAACCTTATCGAGAAGGAGAGTCTCTTAAGCGAGTTGCGTGGAAACAGCTTGCACAAGGGAAGGGGTTTTTAAGTAAACAATTCGAGCAAACGCTCGGTGAACCTCAATGGTTAGATCTCGATGATATTGATGGCGGTGATATTGAAATGAAATTAAGTCACTTAGCTTACTTAGTAAATTACTATTCGAGCCTAAATCAACCATTCGGTGTCAAGCTTGGCAACAAGAAGGTACCCGTTGGACACGGCAATAGCCATCGTAAGAATGCACTTACTTTGCTAGCAACGTTTGGTTTTTATCATGAATAGCTCATGGTTAGTTAATCGACATATTATAGTGTGGATGATTACGGCATATTTTATTAGTGTCTTAATGTTGTTGGACTATACACCATGGTGGATATTGCCATTTAGCGGCATCGCTATTGGTTGGCGTTGGCTATATGTGGTTGGCAAGGTCAGTGTCTTTAATCGTCTTGCACATCATGGATTAACACTTTCTGCGGTTGCCATGCTCATCGTTACCAGTCTCAATAATGGCATGATGGAGAATATGGTAAACCTATTGCTGCTTGCTTATGGCTTAAAATTCATAGAGCTACGACAAAAGCGCGATGTGTTAGTACTGGTGATTGTTGGCATGATTACTATTGCGGTGACCTTTATTTATAGTGAGTCTTTAACGACGACACTTGTGGCTGCCGTTTTGGTTGTACTGCATTTGAGTATTTTACTGTCATTACATGCGCCGAAAATGCGCTGGCATAAACAGTTGCAGCTGGCGGCCAAAATAGGGGCTTTGTCTTTGCCGTTAACAGCAAGTTTGTTTCTGGTGATGCCTCAAATTGGTCCATTGTGGTCGATGTCAGTTGCTGGTGGCGCCACAACCGGATTATCTGACAATATGTCACCTGGTGATATAGCGCAGCTTCGCAGTAGCTCAAAGCTGGCGTTTAGTGTGACGTTCGATGGAGAGCCGATACCGAAGCAACAGCGATATTGGCGGGCACTGGTGCTTGATAAGTTTGATGGTCGTCAGTGGCAACAGCGAGAAAAACGCTCACGATGGCTACCCTACGAAGATGAAGTTACTTGGCCGGATCTTTCTAATGAACCAAGCATTAAATATCGTGTTATTGCTAAATCGAGTAATCAACATTGGTTGTTTGGCTTAAACGTAGCGACAAGTGCTGATAACAATGTGAAGTCGATGGCCGATCTTACGCTAAAATCGAGGAGTCCGCTGGCATCAACCACAGCGTATGATGTCATTAGTTATCCTCAATTAGCGAGTAAGTTGACTTTAACGGCTGCACAACGTGTGCACAATTTGCTGGTGCCTGAGCATAGCAATCAACAAACAAAAGCATGGGTAGATACTCAAAGACCGCTCTTTGATTCTGACTTGGCTTTTGCCCAATCAATACTCCAGATGTTCAACGAAAAGTCTTACTTTTATACGCTTGAGCCACCATTATTAGGGGCCAACAGCGTTGACGATTTTCTATTTTCAACGCAGCGAGGTTTTTGTTCTCATTATGCCAGTGCTTTCACCTTAATGATGCGATATGCCAAGATACCCGCGCGCGTAATAAAAGGTTACCAAGGTGGAGAATGGAATGAAGAAGTTAAGTATTTAAATGTATATCAATATGATGCTCATGCGTGGACCGAAATTTGGATTGACGGCTCGGGTTGGGTTCGCATCGATCCTACGGCAAATATTCATCCTGACCGCGTTATTTCAAGTTTAGATGACCAACAAGCTCAGCCATTTTTAGGAGGTAACACTTTCAGTTTGGTTCGCTATAAGCAAAACCCTTGGTTAAATAGTTTACGCTTGGCGTTAGCTGACGTTGAGTTTTACTGGAGTCGTTGGGTTGTTGAATATAACAGTGACAAGCAAATGCAACTGTTGGAGATGTTGCTTGGAAAATTGACGAGCTTAAAAGTGATATTATTTACGCTGACGTTGATGGCTGTCATCGGATTAATGCTGTGGTGGCAAAGTGGGTTTCGTTGGCAACGACCAACAACAAAAGAGCGATTTGAGCGAGTTTATGCAGCACTGATTAAGCAAATGGCAATTCATGGTGTGGAGCGACAACGTCATCAAACGCCAAACCAATACTGCCAATTACTTATTAATAAATATCCTAATTTAGCAATTGAAATTCAAGCGTTTACTGATTTTTATAATCAAATAAATTATCAAGAAACAACAACTGTTTCACCGCAAGATGTAAAGCATGCCAAACGTTTATTGATGCAACTATTCCAAAAAATCTAGAATGGCATGGGCAACATCACGTGGTGCCTCCATTGGTAACAAGTGGTGTTGTCCTTGAAATTCAATATAGGTATCGTGTGGTTTAATCTTTTGCCACTTTAGCCAAGATTTTGGTGTTAAGAATTCAGATTTTTCAGCACGTAATCCTAAAAATGGTTTGTTTAGCTTACGTAACATTGGCCATGCATGCGGTGGATGCTGATAAAACCAAGCTTCCCATTGCTTACTGTAGCGTAACTGCCAATACGAATTAACTTGTTTGGTGCCGCCGACGATGAACTGCCATAACGCTGGGTCTGAAAGCGCTTGATATGCTCGTTTACTGCGGTGAAAATCAAATGCTTGTTGCAGACTTTGCCATTGATCGGGACGGCCTAAGGTTTTCTTAATCATTTTAGTGCCACTAGTTAGCTTATTCGGGAGGTAGTTTGCTAACTTAACTAATGGTGTTGGTAGAAATATCGGATCAATAAAGGCAATTTTATCAAATAATTCAGGTGCTTGTTCAATTGCCATGAGTAAAACAATGGCGCCCATTGAGTGGCCAACGCAATGGAAAGGCTTGCTTTGACGGTGGGCGCGAGCAAATTTCACTAAATCGTTTGCGAGTTTTGGCCACTGATTCTCAAGCCATGGATCACTATCATCCCAACATGCACGACTCAACGGTGCTAACACATCGTAGCCCTTTAATTGCTCTAGTAATGGTTTGTAACAACCACTTGGATAACCGTTAGCGTGAATGAACAAGCAAGGAGCATCACCTTGAGAAAATTGGAGATATGGGATCTTAGTTGACTGACAAATTAATTCGTCAACGCTATCATGCTTGTGGCTAGTATCCATGTTCTGGCATCATACCTATTCTAAAATTATTCGGAAAAACAATGAGTCATTGGTTAGGGAATTTACAACAAAGTACGCTTCAAGGCACTAATAATATTAGGATTCATTATTGTGCAATGGTACAAGCTGAATCATCTCCAGCCATGATAATGGTCAATGGACGAACCGAGAGCTACTTAAAGTATCAATCACTAATTAATGAGTTTTATCAGTTAGGCTATAGTGTTTACATGCTTGACCATCGTGGGCAAGGGCTGTCGCAACGATTACTTAATAATCATCATAAAGGACACGTTGAAGATTTTTCTTTTTATATTGAAGATTTAACACAGTTTATTGATGATGTAGTGCTGCCTAATGGGCATTCTCACCATATTTTATTGGGCCACTCCATGGGTGGCACCATTGCAACTCGTTATGTTCAAACCAAAACACATCACATTGAACGCCTAATTTTAGCCAGTCCAATGCACGGTATTTTACTGCCAGCACCGCAATTTATTGTAGAGCAGTTATCTAATGCAGCGATGATGACAGACAAGCTTTTACAACGCGAATCAAGCTATGTATTAGGGGGAAAACCTTATGATAACGCAGAATTTGAAGGTAATGATTTAACGCAGGATGAGTCGCGCTATTCAAACTTTAGGCAAGTATATGAAGATACGCCACAACTGCAATTGGGCTCTCCGACTTATCATTGGCTGCAAACATCATTGCAGGCATGTAAGGCCTGTTTGCAAGATGCCGAAAACATTACTATTCCGACATTATTACTACAGGCTGGCGCAGATACCATTGTTGATAATAATGCTCAAGATGAGTTTGCTCGTCATATGCAGCCATCATTGATTGAGAAAGTAGAGATTGATGGAGCTCGACATGAATTGTTTTTTGAATTAGAAGATTATCGCACTCAAGTGATTGCTCAAGTGCGACGGTTTTTAGCGTTTAATGATGATGTTTAGCTTTTAAGCTTCGATAAAATAATTCCGTTGTTCGTTCTTGTGATAACCAATTACTGTATTTTAAACTTAATGGGCTTAACGGAGCTATTGCAACAACTTCTGCCATTGTTTTGTTGTCACTCATTGCTTCTATCATGAGGCTGCGTGCGCGTTTTAATAAGACTAAGTATTTTTTTAAGCTTTGTTTGTCAGTAACTTGGCCATGACCAGGAATAATAATGGATTTGTCATCAGCATGAGTTAACACATCTGTTACCGCGTCAATGACACCGCTTAAGCTACCACCACTATCAACATCAACAAAGGGTAACCCACCGAGATTGAAGTAAATATCGCCTAGGTGAATAGCGTTTGCTTTGGTGAAAAACACGACTGAGTCGCCATCTGTGTGAGCATGAGGATAATGCTTTAAATTGGCTTTTTCATTGTTAAAATGCAAAGTCATGTCGTGACCGAAGCTTAGTACAGGTAAAAACTTTGAGTTTTTACCATGCTTTTCTTCTAATCGTTTATGAACATTGTGATGGGCAATGACATGACTTCCATCGCTGGCAAAGTTTTCGTTGCCACCAGTATGATCACCATGATGATGAGTGCTTACCACAAATTCTGCTCGGTTAGTCTGAATGTTTCCTAATGCTTTTTTGATGTCATTTGAGAGGCGAGCAAATTGATCATCAATGATATAGAGTCCGTCTTTGCCGTGGCTTACTGCTATGTTGCCACCTTGTCCGTAAATAACATGTAGCTGCTTAGCAACTGGCGTTACTGTGAGTGGGCTTTTGTGTTCGTCAGCAATCGAGAATGACGAACCAAATAATAAACCGGCACTTAATAATGTTGTTAATTTCATTATCGATACTCTTATGTGTAGTTGGTTATTGGTTCTCACTTTGACATACTAGGCTCACAAGGTAAATCATAGAAATGTAACCATATGAATGTAAAGTTGTTAATCATTAGCCTCTTAGTAATAAGTAGCTATCCTGTTCTAGCAAACGAGAGTAATTTCTCTGTTGATAATAAGCCCGTCACAGGGAACATTGTGCCGTTAAATAGTCAAGACTTGTGTGATGTTGCGGCAGGCGCTAAAGCTTATTTAGATAAAGGAGAGGATTATGATGCATTGGCTAACCATGCCGGAATTAGTGAAAATTTTGGAGGGAACTTAGCAAGAGTTAAGGCGACACTTTCATTTATTTGTAAGATAAATCAGGAAGATAAATATTCAAGTCGCCCCTCTCGTTTACATGATATTGATTTCATTAATCAACACTTTGAACGTGTTCGCTGGCGACCGGATCAAGTGCAATCGGCAAAATTTTCACATCAGAAACCACTGTTAAAAAATATGCCAGCAGACAAATTACTGCTAACTAAGTATTACATTAAAAAAGCGACTGGCAGCTTGGCTAAGTCGAGTGATACGCCTTATGCGTTGTATGAAATACCCTATGATGAGCAGTCATTAACACTTGAACAAGCCGACGCTAAAAAAGCGAGTATTACCCGATACCAATATACTAAGCAGCAGGTGCTAACAGGTGTGTTAGACAAACAAGGTCTTGCGAAGCCAATGGTTTGGTTATCTCGAGATGATTTAGAAGATACGCTGATGCAAGGGACTGTCATGATTGAAGATAATCACGGTAAAGCGATGCATTTCTACAATGTGCATCGCAATAATGGTATTGGTTATGATCGTAATCTCAAGAAAGAACAGCAAGGTCGATATTGGTATTTTAAACAAACAAATAGCGTGTTGGGTTACGGCAAGGATGCAAGTTATAAAGTGCCAATTAAACCGCTCGTTACTGTGGCTGGAGATCTTGCTCATTTAGGGTTGGGCAAACTTATCATGCTAAGCCACAACAACGAACACCGTTTAGTGGTGCTGGCTGATACGGGTGGGGCATTTGAAAACAATCAATATCAGTTGGACTATCTCGGCGGTTATTTTTATAACTGGCAAGATTACATCAAGACCTATAGGAATTTTCCTGATTATGTCGAGTCTCGTATTTTACTATTGAAAGAAGGGCACTAGACATGATGGCGCCGCAATGGATAAATGACAATAAAGTCGATTGGCAACGCGGTGAGGTGACCGTCGCCACGCAGATAAAGTCAGTTGAACCTAAAGCAATGGCGGTATTGCGAGTGCTTGTTGAAGCGAAAGGTGACGTTGTTACCCCTGTCTCTTATACACATCTCCGAGCCCACGAGACTAGGCATGATCTCGT